>JGI24711J26586_10000827_pt1 | contig 24151 bp, 28 predicted proteins | sample BioPla3DNA1_FD_26586 | JGI IMG/M metagenome (IMG submission 26586)
TTTATCATCCGCATCATTCTTTTCATCCTCATCGTATATGCTAATATTCGACAAATTATTTAGCCCTAATTCCTCAAGGCCAGAAAATAAATTATCCATTAATATCCCTCCCTAATTAATTCTGTCACCTTCTTTTCAATGTCAAATTTTCAGATACTATAAATAGTTCGTTTTTTTACTTATATAATATGATAGCATATTATTAATAAGTAATAAAGTAGTCACTTATAAAAGTTCAAGCTTATTAAGAAACTCTTCAATTTTTTCTTTATCAATTGGTTTAGCTACATAGGCATTACAACCATATTCAAAGGCTTGCTTAACATACTCTGTTTCAGCTAAAGCTGTGGTCATAATTATTTTTGCTCTTTTATCAGGATCAACTTTTTTTTGNATTTCCATATCCCTAATATTCTTCANCACCTTAACTCCATCTACTTTAGGNATCATAATCTCCAAGCAAATAAGATTATTAGGCTTATNATCCTTCAGNGATATCATAAAAGCATCTAAAGCCTCTAGTCCATCTACAACTATGTCGCACTCTCCGTATTTTGATACATATTTTTACATAAATTTGCGACTTACCAAATCATCTTCTACAATAAGAATTTTAATAATTAATCTCCTTCTATATAACACTTACTTACAAGTGCGTATTATATTATTTTTAAATTTGTCAATATGTTTTTTTCTTTTTTATTCTTTTTTGCTATTTTGTAGTATTGCGAAAAAAGCAGAGCATAATATTATGCTCTGCTTTATATCTATCTTTATTTGTTTTAATAATATCTACATCAATAATTATTTTGTACGATAAAAAATATGGTCTCCTAAGACTTTATAGGAATATTTTTTTCTAATACTAGCTGTGTTTCTATTAACTCTAAAGCACAAGAAATCACCAATATAGTTCTCACCTGATAAGGCGGCCTTTGCTGCTTTAATAGCCCTATTCATTGCTTTTTTCTCAGCCTCTGGATTTTTTCCCTTGAATTTACCTGTATCATAATACTCTAGAGCCTTGTCTAGAGCGCTCTTTCCTGTACTCTTATTCTTCACTGTAACAGTAAATTGAACGGCCCACTTTCTATCATATATAACCTCTTCTACAGTATTAACATGAGAGTAAGCTTTGCTATTAACCCTATTTAAAACTACATTTCCAACAGCAAGCATTCCCTTATATGATTGATTTCCTGCCTCTGCATATATTAGACTCGATAGAAGTCTTAGGTCCTTCTTTGAATAAGTAGGCTTCTCTTTAGTTTTAGCCTTGACTTCTTCCTCTTCAAGCTCTTCAACAACAACTTCTTGCTCTATGGGCTCTTTCTTAATGTAATAAATCTGCCCTTGCTCATCCTCAAAAATCTCATAAAGATCAGGGTCAAATTCATCATCTGCAAGCATATCATCACTAGTATCATCAATAATTTCACTGTTAAGTTCATCTTCAACATTGTCTAAATCGGCTATTTCTGTGTTAGCCCCATCTTCAACATTCTCTAAGCTATCATCGCTAATTTCATCTGCTAAGGCAAGGTCTGTTCCATATGCCACATGGTCAAAACTTAATGTAATAAAGAATGCTGCCATTAAGGTAATAACCAGTTTTTTTATTGTATTCATTTCAATCTCCTTATAATCAAATTGTTACACTTCTGGAACATTTATAACAATTTGTTAATAATTACTTAACAATTATAACACATACAATAAAAAAATCAACCCCTTAAATTGGAGACCAATTTCAAGGGGTTTATGCACCATATTTTATAATTAACTTCTTATAATAAAAACCTAATATTTAGTTTTACCTAGCCTGGTCTGCCCTGTATTTTGCCAATAATAAATCTACCATTCGACCGTAGCTTTTTACTCCATCTGACTGTGAATTAGCTTTTAGATATGTATCATTGACCTTGTCTGATATAACACTTATTACATTATCCTCATATTTAGACCAGTAATTAATATTTGCACGAATATCCTTTACTACACCCTCAGAATAGCTACTGATAATTTCAAAATACAAATCAGGAGCCTGCCTATACAAGGCATTTCCCGAAGTAACTAGGGCATACATAGTACTACTATACATTAATTCAACATTGTCTGAACTCATCCCTACTAGATATCCTATGTAATTGGCCTCGTCCTCTCTCATAAATCCTCTTTGATGAGCCATCTCATGACACATGGTAAATGGAATTGTATAATCGGGAACATCTACGTTGACATTAGCCTCCATAGTAAAGGGTATAAATATCCCAGTAATTTCTGTATAGGACATAAGCTTAGAAAGTAATATTGGTTTAGGAGAACCATAGAGCCCTTTAAATACAGGATATTCCTTTGACAACTTTCTCATAGCCTTGTTTGCCTCTTTAGCAAGCTTATACTTACTCATAGATAATTTAAAGACCCCATCCTCATTAACTTGAGGTATGCTACTCCTAAGATCATTTGCTTGGACTGCTAGCTGACTTGTCATATCATATAATTCTTCCAAAGAATATTTGTCAATCTCTAGGTTTGAATAATAACTAAAGGGATATCTATAATAGTTAAGTCCAGCAAGTATAGTAAATAAAAAAAGAAGTACACTTACCATACACAAAACATTAATTAAACCCTTAGCTAGATTCACTTTTCTTGCTTCCCTATCTCTATAGATACGAATAATAAATTTTATTAGTAATATTATAAGAACAATCGGTAGTATGATAATTAAAAGCTCAGCCAAGGATATAGGTACAAGACCAGTTATAAGGGAGATAATCTGTGATAACCATTTATATATATGTAAAGCATAAATTTGCTCAGCAAAAAAGATACTTGTTTTAGCTATAAAAATTAATAGAAATGATAGTGGAAATAATAAAAGCAAATAAATACGCTTAAGCTTCAATAGCTTTATCAATTGTATCCTCCCCTTTAACTTAGACATCAATTAGGGTGTTACATTCTCATAAGTGCCTACTTCTTGTTTCAGCTATAATAATAGTAACATATTGCACTATTTTTCGCAATATTCCACCAACAAACTGGTTCTGTTAATATTTTACTAGCTTCTGATTATTCCTACTAGATAAAAACACCGGAAGCCTTTATCAGGGACATAAGCTACTTCCCATTTAAAAGCATCCGGTATTAATATACTAAAACCTTGGAACTACAGCACCTTCATAGGTGGATTCAATAAATTCCTTTACTTCCTCACTCTGCAAGGCTTCTATAAGAGCTTTGATATCCTCTCTATCCTCATCACCTTTTCTTACAGCAAGAATATTTCCATATATTTCAGCAGCTTCAGAATCCTTATCCTCAACCGCTATAGCATCCTTAGCAACATTTAGACCCGCTTGGATAGCATAGTTTCCATTAATAACAGCCAAATCAACATCCTGTAATGAACGAGCCACCTGCGCTCCTTCTATCTCATGAATTACTAGGTTCTTAGGATTTTCTACGATATCAAGAACTGTTGCTTTCATTCCTATACCCTCTGCTAGCTTAATAAGTCCCTGTGCTTCTAAAAGTAGAAGAGCCCTTGCTTCATTAGTTCCATCATTGGGTACAGCAATCTGAGCCCCGTCCTTTAATTCTTCAATAGATTTTGTCTTTCCTGGATAAATACCAAAAGGCTCATAATGAATAATTGCTACAGATACAAGCTCCAAACCCCTATCAGCATTAAACTCATCCAGATATGGCTGATGTTGGAAGTAATTCGCATCTAAATCTCCTGCATCTAAGGCCAAATTCGGTTGAACAAAATCATTATACTCCTTAATATCAAGCCTATAGCCTTTTGAAGCCAATACACCATTAGCTGTCTCAAGGATTTCAGCATGGGGAGTAATACTTGCTCCTACAACAATTTTCTTTAGGTTTTCACTTGCACCCTGATTATCCTTACCTTTCTTATTATCAGAAGCACAAGCTCCTAGTACTACCACTAATAATGATAATACCAATACTACTATTCCAATCTTTTTCATTCTTCTTACCTCCTGTTATTCTAATTTAAATCCCAATATAATTATAAATGTTTTAAACTAAACAAACATAAACCCATTATGCTCAAAATACAATATACCTTCTATCTATAACCTTCTATCAGAAAGTTTCATCAGTCTAGTCCCAATCTCCTGAAGTCCCTGAACGATTAAGACCAATATAGCTATAGTCAATAGCATTATATCTGACTGGTTACGGTAGTAACCGTAGTTAATTGCAATAGTACCTAGACCCCCTGCTCCGACAAAGCCTCCCATAGCAGAATAGCCAAGTATGGTTATTATAGCAATAGCAGATCCCATAATTAGTGATGGCATAGCCTCTGGTATTAGGACTTTAAAAACTATCTGTAACGGGGATGCTCCCATGGACTGGGCCGCTTCAATAATTCCCTGATCCACTTCCTTTAATGAGGATTCTACAAGTCGTGCTATATATGGTGCAGATCCTATAACTAAGGGAACCACTAAGGCATTGGGTCCAAGCGATGTTCCTATAATAGCCCTAGTGAAAGACATTAAGGCTACTAGCAAAATAATAAAGGGAACTGACCTAAATATATTCACTATTACTCCAAGGATTCTATTCAATATTACAAAAGGTGCTATACCATCCTTATCTGTCACTACCAATAGTATTCCCAAAGGAAGTCCAAGTATATATGCTAGTAGTGAAGACAATAAGGTCATATATAGGGTTTCCAAAATACCCTTACCTATCATATTTATTACTGCTTGACTAAACATCTATATCACCTCCTCATGGGGTATCTTGTTGGCTTCAAGGTAAGCTAATATCCTTCTCTTGCTAGGTTCATCTTTAGGTAGCTGTATAACCATCTGTCCGAAGGCCTTTCCATCTATATCCTTTGTGTCTGCATATAAAATATTCACTGCCGCCCTACATTCCATTACCATATTGGCGATAACAGGCTCAAAAGAAGTTCTTCCATCAAATATAATACGACATTTGTCCTCTCCTACAAAGGATTCAACATGCTGTGCCCCAGAAAATACCAGTTGCTTTGCAATCGTTGATTTTGGTTTGATAAAGACTTCCTCTACATCGCCTATCTCTGCAATCCGACTTTTATCTATGATTGCAACCCTATTACATATTTCTTCAATAACACTCATTTCATGGGTAATCACAATAATGGTAATTCCTAAACTTCGATTAATCTCCCTTAAGAGGTTAAGGATTGATTTGGTTGTTGCGGGATCTAGTGCACTGGTAGCCTCATCACATAATAATACTTTAGGCTTAGTCGCTAAGGCCCTGGCTATGGCTATTCTTTGTTTTTGCCCTCCTGAAAGCTGTGCCGGATATGCTTTTGCCTTATCAGTAAGACCGACAACTTCTAGCAATTCGTAAGCCCGCTTTCTTGCCTCCTTCTTATTTACACCTGCGATTTCTAAGGGAAAGCATATGTTTTCAAGTGCTGTTCGTTGCATCAAAAGATTAAATTGCTGAAATATCATACCCATGGACTGCCTTATCTTTAGCAATTCACTATTCTTTATCTTGGATAGATTTATACCGTTAAATATAACCTTTCCCTCTGTTGGTCTCTCCAAATAATTAATACATCTAACCAAAGTGCTTTTACCTGCTCCACTTAGTCCAATAATGCCAAAAATTTCGCCTTCATATATTGATAAATTAATATTTTCTAAGGCTTTTACATGACTGTTCTTGCTGACAAAGGTCTTGCCAAGACCAATCATCTCTATCATAGGTTTCTGAGAAAACATAACCCACCTCCACTAACTTTTTTTTACTAACTTAATATTATCTTGATAATACTATAAATTACTATATATATACAAGAATCACTTACTTTGAAATAGGATAAACTTATCTAACAAAAAAACAGGATAGCGATAGCCTCCTGTTAGTCTTCAGTCATTTATATATAAAATATAAGAGTTTATATTTGATATGAAAACACCACATTCATCTATCAGAGCACAATATGAAATTAGGCATGTCGCACATAGTGCACATACCACACATGTTAGTCATATCGCACATGATGATGGTTGATGTAGTCATCTATAAACTCCTTTCCGAGAGCTTATTTCATCTCTTCTCTTAAATCCTAGTAAACAGATAGATATGTTTGTTGGAAGTAGTATAACCTATGAAAAAATAATTGTCAACATCTTTTTACAAGTTGTTTTTATACAAAAAAAGAACTCTACATAGAGTCCCAATTATAAAATATTGTACTATAATCTTGTTTTAAACAATCGAGGTGACAGGATTCGAACCTGCGGCCTCTACGTCCCTAACGTAGCGCTCTAGCCAAACTGAGCCACACCTCGATTTTCCGGTTCTCCCACTATAAATCCTATAATGAAAGAGCGGATAAGCTGTTGGGCGGACTTGAACCGCTGACCTCCTCATTACCAATGAGGTGCTCTACCATCTGAGCTACAACAGCAATCAGACATAAAAATGGACATCCTATGCATTCTGATTATCAATATCCTTCAGTACCTGATTCAACTTTGTCTTAATCCTTGTTAATGCATTATCTACAACCTTTGGCTCTCTATCAAGCACTTTGGCTATCTCAACATATTTCAAATCCTGCATATACAAATTAAGAACACTCTTTTCCAGGTCGCTTAGGCGTCTTACAAGTTCATATTCTATCATACTGGTATTCTCTTTGTCAATAACCAATTCTTCAGGATTTAAGACACTATCTTTAAACATTATGTCAACTAATGTTTCCTTTTCACTACTCTCCCCATTTTCTCCGTTTAAAGGGGTGTATATGGATATATATGTATTCAGAGGTATATTCTTCTTTCTATTTGATGCCTTAATGGCAGTATAAATCTGACTAGATATACATAAATCAGCAAAACTAAAAAAAGAGCTTTGTTTATCAGCCTTGTAATCACGAATCGCCTTATAAAGCCCAATCATCCCTTCCTGAATTAAATCATCCTTGTCTCCTCCAATTAGAAACAAAGCCTTAGCTTTATTTCTAACTAGAAACTTGTACTTTTCTAATAGAAAATCCATGGCAGGACAATCACCAGCCTGTATCCGACTAACTATCTCCTCATCAGTCATGACACTATAATTTATATCAGTTCTCAACCAACCACTCCTTACTATTAAACCATTCTCACTAGCTTAATCTCTGTCTGACTATTTCATACGAAAGAATTCCTGCTGCCACAGAGGCATTTAATGAATCAACCTGGCCATACATTGGAATCTTTACAACAAAATCGCATTTTTCCTTTATAAGCCTTCCTACTCCTTCACCCTCACTGCCAATCACCAAGCCTATAGGACCTTTCAAGTCAACATTATACATCATTTCCCCGTCCATGTCGGCACATGCAAACCAAATTCCCTCTTTCTTTAATTCCTCAATTGTTACTGAAATATTTGTTACCTTGGCAACAGGTAGATAATTTATAGCACCAGCTGAGGTCTTAGCCACGGTGGCCGTAAGCCCCACTGCACGTCGTTTAGGAATGATGATGCCATGGGCTCCAGCTTGATGGGCTGTACGAATTATAGCACCTAGATTATGGGGGTCCTCAATACTATCTAATAATAATATAAATAGTGGCTCACCCTTTTCTTTTGCAGCTTCTAGTATATCTTCCACCTGGGCATATTCATAGGCGGCAGCATAAGCAATTACCCCCTGATGCTTACCAGTCAACGATATCTGATCTAGACGTTCCTTAGCTACAAAGTTAATTATAGTATCTAATTTCTTTGCCTTATCAATAATCGTCCTTATTGGGCCATCCTGATTGCCTCTTAGTACAAACAACCTATCAATAGTTTTACCTGCCCTGATAGCCTCAAGAACAGCATTTCTTCCTTCTATTGTATATTCCTCATATCTCATAGCATCTAGCCTTTCTTTTAATATACTTAATTTATTTGCATTCTATCCATATATTCCTTAAATGCGTCCTCCCAGTCTTTCATATAATAACCATGGGTTTGTCTAAGCATTTTATTATCTAAAACAGAATACATAGGACGCTTTGCAGGTGTGGGATGTTCTGATGTTGTAATCGGTTCAAGCTCTACCCTTTTGCCTGCTAGTTCAAATATCTTATGGGCAAAATCATACCATGTAGTACTGCCCTCGCAGGTAGCATGATATTTACCATAGCTATCAGTCTCCATTAAAAATATTATTAATCTAGCTAACTCCAAAGCACTGGTAGGCGTACCTATCTGGTCGGCTACCACACGAATCTTCTTGCCCTCATCAGCCAGTCTTAGCATGGTTTTTACAAAGTTTTTTCCTTCTCCATATACCCATGCTGTATGGAGTATAAATGATTTGGCACAGTATTTCCTAACAAAAACATCTCCCTCATTTTTTGTTCTACCATATACACTAACTGGATTAACTGGTTGTTCCTCAGTATAAGGAGTCTGTGCTTGTCCATCATATACATAATCAGTAGATATATGTATGAGCTTGGCCCCTATCCTATCTGCTATCTTGGCAATATACTTTGGACCAAGTGCATTTATATTATATGCTTTTTCCTGCTCTGACTCACATAGGTCAACCGCCGTCATTGCAGCGCAGTTTATAATAATATCAGGAAAAAAGCTTGCTATCTCTGACTCAACAGCAACCTCCTGTGTGATATCTAGCCTTCTTACTATACCATCCTCGCTTGGGCTCGAATCCGTAAGATATAATTGGTATTCCGGCTTATTCTTCATAAGCTCTACTAAGGCTTGTCCTAATTGACCAAGTGCCCCTGTAATAAATACTTTCTTCATGTTTACTCCTAAAATATATTTATATATAGTATAAACAATTGAAGAAGAAAATACAATTTATTTATTAGTTAAGATACAAGATAGGCTGTCTCAAGTTATAAGTGGATAATATTACACTTATTGTTTTTAGAAACAGCCTATTTAATCATTATAAAATGTTTTGCATGGCTTCCCTAGCTCAATCAGCTTATCATACCACCAAGCATGCCGCTTAAACTGGTTATAATAAATACAGTAAATAAGCTCCCTAAGGGAAGTGCTCCACCACTATTCATCATTAGTGATATTAGCATAAGAACAACAAAATAAAACACTCCTACTAGTAAACCCCATATAAACTTTTTCTGCTCAGCCCTTTTTCCAATAAAAAAGCCTCCTATAAAAGTTGATACAATATAAGCCAGATTAATAGCTCCACTAATAATGGCACTAGTTAGCTCTAGCTTTAACATTAAAAATGAAAAAAGTAATAGAATCAAGCCCGTTACAATATAGGACAATACTAATCCTTCCAATATATATATAACTCTTGCGTTCTTATAAAACTCTTTATTCATTTGACACCTCCAAGCCAACCTATAATAGAATATATTATTAGGAGGTACAAAATATTCATTCCAATATCAACATAAGCTAATCATTGTAAAGTCCATCTTCCGAATAATTACAGGCCGCATTCCACAAAATCCATTCCCTATAACCCACGCTGTAGACCGCAGATATCTGCTCCCTAAGCTGGTCTCCACCATATACCTGATGATTCTTTATCCAGCTAGCAGTAAAATCCTGAAGCCAGGGCCTTACAATAGCCCTATGTTCACCCTCAGGTATTTCATCAAGCTTATTTTTTGAAGCAGTCATCACCTTACGAATAATCTTATAGGGTTCCAAATCAGGATAATCCACGCCATAGTTGCCTTCGCCAAAATGAGATGGATATACCATAGGACATATATAATCAAGATATCTTGCCATTTCCACGTAATTTTGCCCCACAAGCCCTGCATCAATACTGCTACTTATAATCGTCCCATATACATCGGCGGAAACAAAGACCCCTAAAGGTTTTAACCTGTCATAAGCCTGCTTTGTAAATTCAATAATGATATCTTCCTTTGATTTTTCCTCGGCTAGGGGACCAAAGTATGCTTCAGACATACCCTTGCCAGTTGAAAAACGTATATAATCAAACTGTATCTCCATAAAGCCTATCTCTGCTGCCTTCGTAGAAACCTCAATTAGATAATCCCACACTTCCTTCTCATAGGGATTAATCCAGCACTCTCCGTTATTATCTCTATAAAGGGATCCATCCTTATTCTTTATAGCTAGATCATGCCTTTTTTCAGCCAAATAAGGATCCTTAAAGGCAACAATCCTGGCAATAGGGTAAATCTCCTTTTCTTTTAGTAGCTTAAGCAAATCCTCTATATCAGAAATTGTATTGGTTGTTGAGCCAACTTCCTTTATCTTTTCACTATCCATACTGAATGTTATTCTACCGTTATCATCCTTAACGTCTATTACCATGGCATTAATCTCTGTTGTATCAGCAAGCTCTAACAGCTGGTCTCTCTTGTCCATAATAGCCCTAGATGTTACATATATCCCTTTGGCTTCGACAGGTATCCTGTTATCAAGCTCCAAACCATCTAGATTATTCTCTTCCTCATCTATATGACTGCCCTTCTCATTATTAGCCTCGACATCTTTCCCCTTATCTGTTTTATTACCCACTGAAACATCTACATACCATGAATCAGACTCTGTATTTTCATCTATTCTTGTCAATTCATCATTAGGATTATTATGAACCACATCCATACCTTCTTTATTAAGACTGTATTCACCACCAGCATTAATACGGACAGCATAATAAGTTACAACCCCAATTAATCCTGCCAAGATAAAAACCACAATAACAGCAAAAAAAGTACTACCCTGCTTTCTTGCTCCTCCTCTGTAAGATTTTTCATATCCTATATATATACCCTTATTTTTCTTTTTTCTCATTAATACACTCCGTACTTTCTTCTATTAATCGGCAAATCATTCCATGTGTGCTAAGAATCTTCTATTCACTAAATTTTATATAATATAATAACATTATACCACTTATTAGTAATAATATGGTGAAAACTATGATAGTCTATCTTCTTGTTTTATAATGTATGATTTTTGATATATTATCCTTGTTTTTCTAAATAATGCATATAATATTTATTACAATTGCTGAGTAAGCTTTTAATGTTGACAATATATTTTTAATCATTATATAATGTAGCAGAAAGAAACTGGTTTCAGTGGAGGATTTTATGAAATTTAGCGCCCGATTAAAACAACTTAGGCTGAACAATAAGCTTACCCAAACTGAATTGGCAGATATATTGGGACTAAAAGCAACTGCCATATCTAATTATGAATCTAGTAGAAATGAACCATCCTTCGAGAAACTAATTTTGCTATCGAAGTATTTTGATGTATCCTGTGATTATTTATTGGGTGTTACAGATTCATACTTACCCGTATGTGGAGAGGTTCTGGATAAGGAAATAGTTGAATTCTATGATAATTACCAGAAACTAAATCAGGAGAATATTGATGAGCTTAATAAGTATTTGCATTACCTGATTTATAAGCAGAATAGATTGTAATAGTATTACATTCTTGTAAAGTCTTTTCTTGTTCATATTTAAGCTTAAATCTAAAAGGATAAGCAACTCTAATTGTGCTTATCCTTAATTAAATTATACATAGTATCCTATTAATTATTACCGCAACACTTTTTATATTTCTTTCCACTGCCGCAAGTACAAGGATCATTTCGTCCGATTTTCTTACCCTTAACAATTGTTGAAGAATTCCTTTGCTCCTTATATAATTCTTTCCTACGTTCACTAGTTAGTAAGGGTTCCCATTCTTCTAAGTTATATAGCCAATCAGCCTTAGCGGCAACCATATTATAGTAGAGCTTCTCTTTATCGTATTCAAGACCAACCTTGGTATCCTGGTCCATTTCCTCAATAGGATTAGGAGTCACCAAGCTATCATTTATACCATCAAGAAAACCAACAAAGTACTTAAGCTCTGTGTCAAATTCTTTGGCGAGGTCGGCTAGGCTTCCCTCCCATACCTTTTCAGGATTAGCAAGAAGCTTTTGATAGATTTCCTTCTCAATATTAAAATAGTTTGCCCAAAACAGCTGTCCATTTCTACTGTTCATGTCATTGGCGTAGGCAAAATCTCTCCACTCTTGTAGTAGACTCATGTTTTCATCCTTCCCTGATTCTGTATTTTATTAATGATTTCTTTGTTTTTTCAATTATTAACGTGGCTATTATATCATAATATTAATAATCTTTCCAATAATAAAATTATTTGCTAAATAAAATAAATTATGTATATTTTTTTAAATTATGTATCATAATATTAATATCCTTATATGGAACAATCTGTATGGGATAAATGCGTATGCTCTTTCATAATTGGACTCCCCCTCCAATTATGTTTACTAAAGAAAAGTTAAATACTTATCCTCCCCTTTTTAGTAAAACCCCTGCTACAATGACGTAGCGGGGGTTTTACTTGTGGCTGGAACAGGCTTATTTACTGGGTTTTAGAAATTTTCCACTTTAGGTCTTCCTAATTAATATTAATTTAAAGTTTTTTTTCCTCATAATTTAGATTCCAGAAGGTTTCAAACTTTGTACTATTAATATGGAATGCACTTCCATTGTTAAATAAATATGAACCATCATAATATGAAAATTTTATATCTAATCCTGTAGATAAATTAAAAACGAATGTATATGATTCTCCACCATCTCTTTCAAAATGGCCATTCCATTCCTTAATAATATCCATATGGGTTGAATTAAATAAATCACATATAGAATTTACATCTTGCTCTTTAGTGATTGTTTTATATGTCCCAGATTTGTTATTAATTAATGTTATATTTTTTACATCATTTTGCTTAATTCTAAAGTTTTTTTCCGAAGAATTAAGTAGTGTAAAAACAATAAACATAATAAAAGGAACAATTATTACCAAGACAATAGTTAAATATCTCCATGCGATTTTCATTAAAGAAATCCTCCCTCGATTTAGTTTGCATACGCATATAAAGTAAATGTATTACCGCTATTTAGGCTTATATATGTGTAGTTATAACCATTTGATGAAGCAGACATAAATCCAGATGCAGGATTCATTATGTAAATATAACCACCTATTACATTTATTCCATATATAACTGTAGCATGTGAACCAGAAGAACTTGACCATCTACTATAAAGTGGACGCCCTAATGATGATATACTATTTAAGATAGTACTATCTGATGGCGCTGTAGAATAATACGTATAAGAAACTCCATAAATGTTATTTAAAGCTGCAAGAACCTGATCTGGATTTGCACTTTGATTATAATTTGTACCATAAACATATTGCGCTACATATTCACCAGTGTAACTTTTACTTTTTAAAAATTTCCCAATACAAGCCACGCATGAAGCCCAACAATAATTTGAGTTTGTTGCTTGTGAAACAAAAGAAACACCTAATGAATAATAAATAGGTATATTAGAAATAGAAGTATTTGATTCAATTGTTGATACCGAATAATCACCCAATGGTTGAACTTCAGTTATACCATTTAATTCGACAGATTCAAATATTGATTTATCTACCTTATTATAATTAAGTGTATCCCTTTTGTTGTTATTTACATTGTCATCTTTAAATATTTTTTTTAAATTTCTGGATGTATATATATAGCAAGAATTATTATCATAAATAAAAGCAAAGGACTCATTAGTAGCTAAATCTGAATTAATTTCATCTACAAATTCAGTTGTAATGTCAATAGAAGATTTTTTATTATCTTTAATGGCAAATGCAACTAAACACCCATTATTTAATAAATGGATATACTAAAAAATCTAATTCATTTAATTTGTTATCCGAATACTCGTATGCCAAAATAGGATTTCCAACAGATATTGTACCAACGTTAACATTAGTAAGACCATACAAATCTTTTTGGTCATTAATGAAGTCAAGTGTTTTAATAATTTGTTTACATATATTGCTTGAAATCTTTTTATCTGATGAAATATTAGCAGCTAATACTGGAGTAGTGCATGATAAGATCAAAACTAATGATAAAAATATCATTAATACCTTTTTTAAAGCTTTTAAGTTTTTCATAAGTTATCACTCCTTAATATGAATGTAATTTATGACTACTACACTAGTGTAAATCAATCATATAATCTTTTCATAATTTTGTCAATATGTGGTGATTAATATTTAAATAGGATATCATTCCTAATCAACAGTTAGGAATGATACTATTGTAATATGCTAGTATGAATTATATCTGAATTTACATTGATCGTAAAATTAATTCTTTATCTTCTGGTGAGTACGACTTACATTATATCCGGTAATTTTATTCTTGAAGTTACTCCTACCCATATCTCTTTTTTATATAAATTCAGCCTAATATAATTAGTTTTCAGGAGTGGATACGTCATACAAAAAATTAAAAAAATCATATTATCATTTTGAAAATAATTCTCATTAAATAACTTCCGAATTACAAGGTGCACTTTATATAAAGTTAATCTTTAAGTTATGATGATTCATTATACAAATCAGTCAATACGCAACTTTATACGCAACTTTAATATCGCAAGATGAAACAAGATGAATTTGAAATCCCCATATATCCCCTCTTGGAACACCTTATAACACATGATGAAACACTATGAAACCTCAAATGCATAGCCTCCCCTTTTTAGTAAGTAGCCTGCTGTGAGACAGTGGGCTATTTGCTTTGAGCTAGTGTTTATTGGTGTTTCAAGGGTTTTTACTAAACAAAAACAATAGATAAATTGATATTATTTTATAGTTTTACACCACTTTTACACCACTTTACACCCACTTATTGCTTTGAATTAATAAAGATGCAAAAGACCTCAGCAAGGCGAGTATTTGGTCATCTTAAACCTTACTCGCCTTATAACTTATCTTATGATGTTTAGACAAACCCAGTCATAGGTTGGCCAAGACAATTAATCATATAGAAAGTCTATCACGTAGAAATGCTTCAATTCTTTGCAATAAATTGTTTGGTATTCCAAAAACCTCGAATATTGTTTTGTTGTTAAAAGTGTTATTCTTATATTTATGAAAAAAAACATGGCAATCCATATAAAAAGCCATAAGTAAAGTAGTGTCGTTTGTTAGTGTTAGGATTATAATAAAAACAGAATATATGTCATTTTGACCCAGTTTGCTGTTATATTCTTCACGTGATAGTAATTTGCCTGCCAACCTAATAGATTGCTCCTTAGGCAGAACAGGTAATCCGTTCAATCCTATAGTTTTACTTCCGTGAGCAATAACATTTCGATATTCTTTTGATAGATCTAGTGATTTAATCAAAAATTCTTTACGATGTTCAATATCCATGGATTGGTCAGGGATAAACAGATCACAAATATATTTTTTATCTTGATCTCTTAGTATTCGATACCAATTTATTATCAGCCCAAAATAAATCACGTTTGTTGCAATCCACGGTGGCAAGTGGTTCTTTTCTTTGATATAATGCTGAATAACACTCCTGTTTTTGTTTTCTTTAATACAATCTTTGAGTTTATAGATAGTATTTCTTCTCATTTTAGCGGAGTTGCTATAATGCGACGGATGAAGATAATCGCTCTTGTTATTTAAATCGACCTCATATATATTTGTATAAACTCCATATTTTTCGGATACGATATATGATAATTTTGATTTTAAGGATTTTTCAATGTTTAAGATGTATTTAAAAACCATATTATTTAGGTCGGCATCAATGATGTTTAGCAAGTATAAGTCGTCAAATTTAGTTCCTGAAACAAATTCATCAGTTCCAGGCTTTGTTAGAAAAGTGTTTTTATACCCATTAATGATAGAGTAGTACGAAAAATTGCTTAATGCTTGCTTAGTAAACTCCTTATCGGATATAATTATATTCCTAGATTCCAGTATTTTTATCATTTCATCATAAGTCTTAAAAGGCTTATCGTATGTATATTCAGGCAAAGAAAAAACCCCTCTTTCCAAAAATGATAAGAGAGGTTTTCGCTAGTCACCCAACAGCGACCATTTAAGTTTGAACCCATCTTACCATAAATATTGTAATTCGTCAAATACCAATTAAAGGATTTCTACATAGTCCCCTAATCTTATTTTACTGTCAGTTGGTAGAACTTTATTTGATATATCCTTTTCCTCTACATTTAACATTTTCTTCTCCCGCACTGTAATCTGTAGCTGCGCAAGTGGACTTAGAAGTGAATTCTTTGTAACATTTTCTATTTGTTGACATACTGAGAAATTATCATATACAGTTACTATTGTCAGCTCTGCCTTTACTTTATCTAATGTTCCAAGAGATGATTTCGAGATTGGGTCGATCACCTCAGGCCCAATAGCAATGATTCTAACTTCATCTCCTTTAGACGCTCCATTCAAACTGCCATAATTGATTAATATCGAATATTCGTCAATTATCTCTATTACTCTATAATATTCTTTGTCCATTTACTCACTCCTATTTATGATGATAATCTGATTATATAATATATAACATATTTTGTAAATATAAAGAAACCCCACACACCTCTCTCCTGGTGTACAGGGCCCTAGCTTTTTTGTTGTTTTAAAACAAATTAGCAATTCTTTGTATCTCTGTTGCCTTAGTATTCGGTAATACATGGCTGTATAAATCCATTGTCATTGATAGTTTACTATGTCCTAATATGGTCTTTAATACTTGTGGTGACATACCATTTTCTATACACCTGGTAGCGAATGTATGTCTAAATGTATGCGGTGTTATATGCTTGAAATCTTTATGTTCTTTCTGAATTTCTGCAACAACTTTATTTAAATCCTGCTTTAGCATATCCCTATTGATTGGATAGCCTGTCATGGTCGTAAACACAAGATTTTCAAGCCCTTTCTTATTCTTCCACTTATCCCCCAATAACATTCTGTTCTCTGCTTGTTTAAGCTTCTGACGCTTTAAAATCGCTACTGCATTATCAATTAAAGGGATATCTCTCCTACTAGTTGGTGTTTTAGGTGTATCAAGTAAGTAATCCTTATTTACATATACTAATGTATTTTTTACATGAATAATCTTATTTTTAGAATCAACATCCTGCCATTGTAATCCTCTTAATTCTCCGCTTCTCATTCCTGTAGCAAGTGCTAATATAAACAGGTCGTTAAGGTAGCTATCTTTCGCATATTCAAGAAATATTCTTTGTTCTTCTACCGTCATTACCCTTGGCTCCTTATGTTCTGATATTTTAGGAANAGTAGCCAATGCACAGGATTTTCAATAATAATTTTGTTTTTTAAGGCCTGTTTATACATACCATTTAATACAANTGATACAAGCTCTATCGTATTTCTTGAATATCCCTTTTTGTTGAGATCGTTATATATCTTCTGAATATGTTCTGGCCTAATATCTTTAAGCTTCTTTTTTCCTAGTGGTTTTTCAATATATGATCTAAAGTTATCTCTATATACTCCTACTGTACCTTGTTTGACAGTAGGCTCTTTATATTCTTCCATCCATATCTTAAACCACCCGGAAACAGTTATATTGTCCTGTTTAGCAAATAGACCATTTTCAACCTCATATTTAAGACTAGTAAGCTTCTTCTTGATCTCTCTTAAGTCCGTATCATAAACAGTGTATCTCTCACCGCCATATTGGAACCGCCCCATGTATCTGCCATCTGCTCTTTGAGTTATCCCTTCTGGTAGCCTTTTACCGTTTCTATCAACTGCCATTTTATCAACTCCTTTCATACAAAGGTGGCAGATTGCTCCACCGCCCCTATCTACTTTGCATTCATTATCATTCTTACTGCATCATTAAATCCCTGTATGTAACATAGTTCCTCTGCTTTTGCCAATCTCTCTACATTAGTGTTTATATTGTATTTTTCATTTTCATTTATTCCGTTAAAGCATTTAAGTATCAGTTCTATTCCGTTCTCGTTAAGATTATTAATCATTTCTATTAACTTATCTTTATTTGTCATGATATAATTTTTTATAAACTTGATTTTCCGACTATTTTTCAATATAATTATCTTATTAATTATTGAAAGGATACTCAAGATGAATAAATCAAAAGCAAAAAGAATAGGAGCAATTATAGGCATTGTTGCAATTCTATTATTATATATCACATCCTTACTAATAGGAATCTTTTATGCTAAAGATAATCCAGGATTATTTATGGCAAGTGTATTCTGTGCAGTTATCATCCCTATTATGATTTATTGCTTCATAGCAGTATATAGACATGTTCATAAAAACGATAAAACAAAGGGCGATTTTTCTACTATTGATAAAAAGCCAGACCTTAAAGATAAAGAAGATAAATAATTAGACTTTACTAAAGAGGAAGCCTAGGCTTCCTCTTTTATTTTCTTGAAATATTCTTTAATAACCTTCTCATATCCATTATTTGACGGAACATAAAAGACATAATCCTTAATTTCATCAGGAAGGTACTGTTGCTTAACATAGTGATTCTTATAGTCATGGGCATATTTATATCCGATTCCATGTCCAAGACTAGCCGCCCCCTTATAATGGGCATCCTGTAGATAAGGAGGGATAGTTGCGGTCTTTTCTGTCTCAACAACCTTCATAGCAGCTCCTATTGCATTAACTGCCGAGTTACTCTTTGGTGCTGAGGCCACATAGGTTGCGGCCTGGGCTAGTACAATCTGCGCCTCAGGCATACCTAANCGTTCTACAGCTAGGGATGCATTTACAGCCACTACTAGTGCATTGGGGTCTGCATTTCCTACATCCTCNGCNGCNCATATCATAATTCTACGGGCAACAAATGCNACCTCCTCCCCCGCATATAGCATCCTTGCAAGATAATATACAGCAGCATCAGGATCAGAACCTCTCATACTCTTTATAAATGCTGATATGGTATCATAATGATTATCTCCACCCTTATCATATTTTAAAGCCCTCTTCTGTATACACTCTGAGGCAACCTCTAATGTTACATGTATAAAACCATCCTCAGATCGGTCAGTAGTAAGGACTCCTAATTCAATGGCATTTAAGGCGGCTCTTGCATCTCCATTTGCCACATCTGCAAGAAAGTCCAAGGCATCCTCATGCAGCTTAACCTTATATGCTCCAAGCCCCCGCTCTTCATCNGTNACTGCACGGCTTATTAGGATCTTAATATCTTCCTTGTCCAGTGGCTTTAACTCAAATATAATCGATCTAGATATCAAGGCAGAATTCACTTCAAAATAAGGATTTTCAGTCGTTGCCCCTATTAATACAATAGTACCATCCTCCACAAAAGGAAGAAGATAATCCTGTTGGCTTTTATTAAACCTATGAATTTCATCAATAAAAAGAATCGTCTTTCTGCCATACATACCCAAGTCATTCTTTGCCTGTGTAATGACTGCCTCCATATCCTTTTTTCCTGATGAGGTAGCATTAATTTGAGTAAAGATAGAGCTTGTGGTGTTAGCTATAACCTTGGCCAGGGTTGTTTTACCAGTTCCAGGTGGACCATAAAACAGGATGGAGCTAATTTTATCTGCTTTAATAGCACGATAAAGTAGCTTGTCCTTTCCAATAATATGTTTTTGCCCCACTACTTCCTCTAAGGTTATAGGACGAAGCCTCGAAGCTAAAGGTGATTCTTTCTTCATATTCTTATCTCTCATATAATCAAACAAATCCAATTTTACTTCCTCCAAGAAAATTACTCATTGCAATTTTATAAAATTCAGTCATAATAAATATAATAAAACCATAAGACACATAAAGAGGGAGGGCCTATGAACATACCAAAGGATCCATATATTCTACTAAGCTATATTAATACAAAACTAAGAAATGAATTCCATTCACTGGATGATCTATGTGCTAGCCTAGGACTAGATATTAACCAAGTACTCTCATCCTTATCCTCTATCGGATATAGCTATAATGAAACTAAAAACATGTTCAGTCATAAGGATTGAGTAGTTGCTATTTATTGCGGTCTTTTTTACTAAATGAAGCTATAAATAGTAATAGTTTAAATATTACAAATCCTATACAAGCACCTATAGAATCGATAAGCACATCCCTTATCTCACCACTTCTTCCTGGTACAAATGTCTGGTGATATTCATCTGTTGCTGCATATACTATAGTTATTCCTATAGTAAGAATAGCTAACTTATATCCCTTAAGTCCAGGTCTTGTTACCCAAAGGGGCCAAGCAATAGACATAGAAAGCAGGGCATATTCTGTTATATGTGCTAACTTTCTGATAATGCCGTTCAAGTTCATAAGAGCATTTTCCCTATCTGCTCCTACCACTTCCTGTCCACTTATAGTTTCATATACTGAATATATAACATCTGTTATCGTCATGCTACTCTGACTTGATATATCAGCGGGCTTAGACGAGAATATATATATCATAATCATTATAAGTACTGCAGGTAGCCAATATAATAGCCTTTTCACTCTTTCTCCTCCCAAACTCAATACTTATTTTGATGATACAATAATCCTAATTACACATTTACTAATAACAACATTATATCATAAATAAGGCAAATCGCAAACATGTGTTTACCACACATGCCCTTGCTTGCCTCTAATAGTATTGATATAATAAATTAATGATAGACTTTAAGGAGGCATATGATATGGAATTGGAGACATATTATACTATATACCAGGGTGGTGTAGGTGAATTTGTTATGAAAAAGTCCAGGTTTATAGCGTCCGTTAGCCCAGTAGAAACAGAGGAAGAAGCTCTCAATTTTATAGATGGATTAAAGAAGCAATATTGGGATGCCGCCCATAACTGCTATGCTTATATAATAGGAGTAAAGAATCCCATTATGCGTTGCTCAGATGACGGTGAACCTAGTAAAACAGCTGGAAAACCAATGCTTGATGTTCTGCTTGCCAAGGAATTAACTAATCTTGTAGTTGTAGTTACACGATATTTTGGAGGAACCCTTCTTGGAACTGGCGGTCTTGTAAAGGCATANCAATCAGCTACTATAGAAGGACTAGAAAAAAGCCTTATCATAAAAAAAGAACCAGGAGTCCACATGCAGCTTATTACTGATTATAACCTAGTTGGTAAAATTCAATATTATATAGGACAAGAAAACATACCTCTAATCTCTTCCGATTACACAGATGTTGTTACTTTGGATTTGATGATACCAATCGACCAAGTTGATTGCTTTCAAAAAAAATTAGCGGATCTTTCTAATGGCAACTTGAGAGCCTCCGAAATAGAAAAACTTTATTTCTCAACTATAAATCGTGAGGTAATATTATTTAAGTAGTATACTTTCTAAAATAAAAAGTCACACCCCATGAAATATCAATATCCCATGAATGTGTGACTTTTCCTTTTACTAAGCAAGTAGTAGGCTTTGCTACAAATATATGTAAGTATTTCTAGTAAAGATATGTTCATTATAGGTCAAAAAAGGGTCAGATAAAATTTTTAAATGTCATGCGCTTATACCGCCTCAAGTGTAATTAAAGTNTCCACAATTTCTACCATTGAAATCGGAGTTACAACCTGCTGGTAAAGGATTTTTATCATCTTTTCTACCTTCTCTCTAGAAAAAGATATACCCTTAATCTCTTCGATTTCCAAATCATCATCAATATACTTGATGATTTGAATACCAAAATAAGGTTTTCCGGTGATAGATCTGTGGTTTTCTGTAATAACATATTCTAGTCGCATTCTTCTGTTGTCATCCAAGGTCACTTCGTTTTTAAAAGCTACTTTCATCTTTCTCATTGTAATACCCCCATATTTAACTAAAATTACAGAAAACAACTAGCAATTAATATTATACACTGAATATATAACAAAATAAAGAGATATTTAACGCGTCATTTTGTAGTGTTCGTTTTATTTCGACACCTCTGTTTATTTACTGAATATTTATATGTAAAATTATTGTTATATATGACGTAATGTGAAAATAACAAAATATTTCTATATAATTATGATTTTACTATCTATATATATAATTTATATTACTTCATGTCAATATGCTTATGTATATATATGGCACTTATTGTATGTTGTTGGGTTTTATTTAAATTATCCTTTATTTAATGAATATAATTTGATATACTCTTCTTATGTTATAGTCCATGCATATCTCATGCAAATTGGATGGAGGTAATTATGAATTACAGCAAAAAAGGAATTGAACAAAAGCAAAATTATATAAAATCAACATCAAGACGCCTAACATCAAAATTTCGTATTGGTTTGTTTAGACTATGTATCATTACGGCTGTTGCAATGGTTATCATAGGCGTCTACGCAGGCCTTGGCTATATAAAAGGCTTAGCCGATAGCGCCCCTAATATTTCACAGATTGATGTCCGTCCTAGAGGCTTTACCACTATGGTATATGATAGCGAGGGCAATATCACTGAACATTTAATTGGAGCCCATGCCAATCGTGAGTATGTTGAAATTAGTCAAATTCCAAAATTAGTTCAGAATGCATTTATAAGCATTGAGGACGAAAGATTCTACGACCATGATGGAATTGATGTAAGAGGCATCTTTCGTGCCTTCTTTGTAGGAGTTAAGAGCGGCAAATTTGACGAGGGTGCCAGCACAATAACCCAGCAACTTTTAAAAAATCAAGTGTTTGACGGTGGAATGGAGCTAGAATTTGTTGACCGTCTAGAAAGAAAGATTCAGGAACAATACTTGGCTATACAGCTTGAAAACAAATTAAGCAAAGATCAAATTCTTGAATACTATCTTAATACCGTTAATCTTGGCTCAGGCACTTATGGGGTTCAAACTGCATCAAAAAGATACTTTAACAAGAACGCTTGGGATCTTACCCTATCTGAGGCTGCAGTATTAGCCTCTATAGTCCAGCTTCCCGCATACCACAACCCTATAACTAATCCTGAAAGAAATGATGCGCGTAAGAAAGACGTTCTAGCAAAGATGCTAGAACAAGGTCTTTGTACTCAAGATGAATATGATATAGCTATGGCAGATGATGTGTATTCTAGAATTCAAACAGTGAATGAGGAATATGCTGCCAGCTCTTATTATAGCTATTATACTGATGAACTAATTGAACAGGTTATGGAGGACCTTCAATCGAAACTAGGATATACGCAAACCCAAGCCTTAGACCTAATCTATAGCGGAGGATTGAAGATAATTACAGCCCAGGACCCTACAATACAAAGAATCTGTGATGAGATATTCTCTGACGAATCCTTTTTCCCTGAAATTGGTAAATCATATTGGGAATTAACCTATGCTCTTTCAATACAAAAGAATGATGAGGAGAAGACAGTTATTCATTACGGTGGTCATGACCTATTAGCATTCTTTAAAGATTATAAGGATCCTGATAACCTATATGCTGATGAAAAAAACAGTAAGTTTTCTCTACTATATAAAGATAAAGACGATATGCTAAGTAAGATAGATGAGTTTAAAAATTCTGTGGTTGAAGAAGGGGATATAATATTAGGAGAAAAAATCGAATCTACCATACAGCCTCAGGTGTCATTTGTTGTAATAGACCAACATACTGGACATGTATTGGCAATTGTTGGTGGAAGAGGTGAAAAGCTAGGAAATCGTACATTAAATCGTGCAACTAATACTAAAAGGCAGCCTGGTTCTACCTTTAAGATTCTTTCTACCTATCTACCCGCACTAGATACAGCAGGATTCACTCTTGCCAGCGTCTTCGATGATGCCGGACCATACTATTATCCTGGAACTAATGACCAGGTGCATAACTGGAGTTCCAAGGTAAAATATGAGGGTTTAAGTACCCTTAGAAAAGCAATTTATGATTCAATGAATATTGTAACAGTAAAAACCCTAGATGCTGTAACGCCAAGAGTTGGTTATGACTATTTAAAGAAATTAGGCTTTACTACCTTAGTTGAGTCTAGGACTACAACTGATGGTAGGGTTTTATCAGATATTAACCTACCTATGGNCTTAGGNGGCCTTACTGATGGTGTAACCAATCTCGAATTAACCGCAGCTTTTGCTACTTTGGCAAATAGAGGAGTGTATACAGAGCCTATTCTTTATACCAAGATTCTAGATCATAATGGTAAGGTTTTAATTGACAATGAACCCCGTAAAGAGCAAGTAGTAAAGGAATCAACCGCATGGCTATTAACTAATGCCATGGAAGATGTAGTTACAAAAGGAACAGGTTCG
>JGI24711J26586_10000835_pt1 | contig 23978 bp, 22 predicted proteins | sample BioPla3DNA1_FD_26586 | JGI IMG/M metagenome (IMG submission 26586)
ATACATTCATTTTTGTGTTAAATATTTGAATATCAATAAAATATAACACCGTAATTCGTAATTGAACCTGCATATCTAAAGAGGTTCAAGTTACCGAGTGGGGAAATAGAATGACAAAAAAGGGGCGGATGTTCTGCCCCCCAATTATTTAAATTTCCAAATAAGAAATATGAAATAAAGTCGAAAGTCGAAAAAAATTCTAAATTTATCACCTCGTAATTCGTAATTGATTTCCGAAATCCGAAATCCGAAATCCGAAATCAAAAAAAATCCCCTGACAATCAGTGATCGCAGAGGATTTTTGTTCACATAAAAAAGTAACTATGAACTTATATATTGGAAGAGTTAATGGTTTCTGTTTGTAAATTTTTTCTCTTTAACTGCCAGCATAGGGCACATCATTCTCTCCGTCATCATTGTAATAGTCAAATACTGCCCAATTTTTATCGGTTGCAATATTTACTTGCTCTTCAGTACACACGTTACTTTCATTGTATTGGGAGTTTGTTGCTATCACCCATATTTTGACATTATCTTCCGTCTTATGTTGGGGTAGTGACATCATCAGGCTTGTCATAGCTTCTCCGTTAATATCGTTTTCATAACAATACAAATTCCTTAAATATGGATTTTTACTAACGTCTAACGATTTAACGACAAAGTTTCCCGAACAGTCAAGTATTGTGACTTTACCGTAGATAGTAATGGTTGAAGAACCAATTTCATAGCGTTTTCCTTCACCAAATTTAACATTGTTTTCACCGTTGTCTTTTTTTCCGTTGTTGTTCAGGTCAATCCATATGCCCTCTCTGTCAGGAATCAAAGCATCTATGTACAGATAGATATCATGTCCGGCGGTCATTCCGGTCAAAATTGTCATTGAATACTTTTTTGATACATCATTATTTTCTTCATCTTTATTGCAACTCACGGCAATAATCATCGTGAGGGCAAGTAATATTTTAATTGTTGTTTTCATAATCCTCATTTTAAATTGTTTGCTTATTATACTTTTTTTAAGGTATTATATTAAAGCAAGTTGCGTTTTTTACAACTGCTGAGTTGTATTATTTCACAATAATTTTAGCATTAAATTCTGTTCCTTTATCTGTATTTAGCTTGATGAGGTACATGCCTGCGGGCAAAGTAGAAATATCGTGATTGATCTCTGTACCGGTAAACTCGAATGCAGTCACTTCCGCACCCAGCATATTGTACATTCGAACTAAGTAAGTTCCCTCTTCATTCATGCGTAAAGTGATGTTATCAGTGGCAGGATTAGGGAAAACTTTTAACTCACCATCCACAACTGTCTCCTCCACACCTACGGTACTCCATTCAGCATCGAAAACCAATCGGGTACTACCACCTCCATATAGTTCCATTGCAAAGCAAGCTTGTGTCCGGACAGGGTTAATATCTACAACAGGGCTATAATAGCTATGATATGTTGAAGATAAAGAAGAAACATCAGCTACATAATCCCATTCATTGTCTCCCAGCGCATCGGTATAATGTTGTACCTTATAAATGATAGTTACACCATCATCATTCCATTTTTTGTAAACGAGTAGGTAGTGGTTATAGGTCTTATCGTATGCTAAGTCGGCTTGTGTTTCGTCATAATTAGAACTGCTTGCCCCATACCAGTAATCTATATTATCCAGAGTGTGATCACTAAGACTGTAACCACTTNCAGGATAAATTTTTACAATGTCCCAGTCATTTCCACCATATAAATTTGAGTAAACAATCATGAAATTGTATCGCTCATCCAGGGTGTTGTTGCACAACCATTGAATTTTTGGATCTATGGCTTCACTGGTGGATGAATATTTTTTATTCACTTGCAGTACATTTGTAAGACTTGTTCCATCAGCTTTAGCTGCTACAAAGCCGATATTTTTTTCACTATCTTTATCCATTTCGAATACAATGCCTACTTTAGGTTAATAATAATGCTCATTTGCTTGCCCGATAGAGACGTCAATCAGACCAAATTCTGAATTTTCTTTAGAGTACAATATTTCAGAGCTAAAAGTAGTACCACCGTCTGTAGAATAAACATAATCAATATACCCTTCATTATACCAATTAGAACTGGCAGCAAAACCGATCACAAATGGTGACCAAACATATTCCGGCGAGCGGGCATTGGTAGATATGGCAACATCGTGGTTTACGGTATTACCATAACTATAGCTGTGTACAATAACTCCATTACTTCCATCGGCGTCCATTTTCATTAAACTCACTTGTGCGGTTCCTGTTGTTGTGTTATTATCCGCAAACACATACCAAAGATTCATGTTTGACGGATTGTCACCGGTAACTACGATATCGCGTCCTCCTTGTTCACTACCCGAAGGGGTAATACCATGCATGATTTGACTGAAAGTTACGCCCCCATTTGTTGAACGATAGATTCTTGTTTCATCTTGACCAGACCCATATTTGTTCATCAGCACGTAGATCCAACCATTATCGGCTACTGAAATTTTAGGTTTGATCCAATAGTTAGAACTGCATTCATGTAATAGTATATCATCACCAAACTTTTGAGCCCCGGCGGAAAAAGTGAACGCAAAAAGGGCAATCAATAAAAAGTAAAATTTTGTTCTCATGATTTACTGTTTTATGTTATCAGTTTATTATTATGTTGCAAATTTACACCGAATATTCATTTCCATCAATCATATAAACATATGGTTTTTTATGAAAAAAATAAAAAGGGGGGACAGGTCAGGAGGGGGGAGTGAGATGCTTCATTTGCTCTTCTCTGTTATCCGGTTGCAAATTTACTACTTACAATGATCTTTTTCAATGATATGAATATATGGTTTTGTTAATAGTCGATAATTGACTTGGATGATTCTACCTCCGCAATCCTTGTTATAGGTTTTAGCTCATTGCTTTCACTGTTCTTGTAGTTTGCATAAGCAAACGCCGGACGAAATATATTTAAATTTTCATATTTGTCCGACGTAGCTCTAAAAAAAGAAAACAAAGGGTGGGGTTATATATTCATTTAGTTAAATTTACATTTGCATTGCTGTGTGATAATCAATTTTATTCGACATCTCTGATAGTCCAGAAATCAGCACAATTCATACTCTTCAGATACGCATAAGGCATCCAGAAATGCCCGTTATCTCCCCATTCTTTTCCCCATGAGTTTCGAACAAGCAGCATTTTCTTTTCATCATCGTAACCAACGGCCATCACTGCATGACCACCCAGCATTTGTTCTCCTTTTTCCGGGATGGGCATGATGCCGGTATTGCGAACCTCTTCACTCATAAAACTGGAATACACTGAAAAACCAAATACAAACGGGTATCCTTCAGCAAGACATGCACGCATTTCGTCCAATACTATCGGAATACGCCAATATGATAATATTTGATGATCCAGAGCCAGATCGTAGCATTTTTGGGGAGGCTTCTGAGTAAATTTGGATCCGGGTTTACTGTTTGCACTGTAAGGCCATTCCTTTTCAGGACAAACACCTTGTTTGTTCAACGACTTGACTCCATCTCTCAGATAAGCTCCACTATCAGAATATATTGTACCCAACATGACCCGTTCATTGTAATACAGGAAAAGCCTTGACAGTCTGAGGGTTTTCTTTTTGTTGAACTTTTTACTATATTCTATCGCTGCAATTAGTGCATTGGCAGTACAGCTACCCAAATTTCCCTGGTTGTAAATCGGAGGGCATTTTCTTCGGAGATCTACTTTTATCGGTAAGCATTTAATTAGTTTGAGAGGTGCTTCATAAACATAGTCTCTATCGTCCGGGATATCAGGAAGCCATCCTAGTTTAGGCATTCTGAATTTCCCTTTATTATTTTGTATTCTATTTTCACTCATCTCTTTTTTGTTTTACTATAACACTTAACTTGCAAACTTTGATTAGTTTAACGTTTTTCCCTCATTGCTGTTTCCTTGATGAATAGTCATTGATTCTCCTACAGCAATCAACCAATTTTAACTTTAGATTCACTTTAGGTGTTATTTCGCCACAAATTTAGACGGAATAGATGGATATATCAATCATATAAACATATGGTTTTTTTTATGATTAAAAATAGGGGGAAGCGAGGAGGGGTTATACTAATCGTTCCTTAATCGCTTTAATAACAGCTTCAGATTTGGAATTCACTGTCAGTTTACGATAAATGCTGTTGATGTGACCACACACAGTACCAATGGAAATATTGCAATGGTCAGCAATCATTTTGTAGCTATCTCCGGCAACAAGGCGTTTCAGTACATCCAATTCACGATTGGAAAGGGTGTACTCGTTTTGAATTTTATTGTCAGGAGAAGTGAAAAATTGGAGTACTTTACGTGCTATTTCACTTGACATCGGTGAGCCGCCATTTACCAACTCAATAATCGATTCAATAATTTGAACAGCAGATGCCTTTTTGAGCAAATAACCGGTGGCGCCGGCACGAAGTGCATCGAAAATCTTGTCGCGGTCCTCAACGACGGTGAGCATCATTACGTTGATGTCAGGATATTTATCTTTGACCAAACGGGTGGCATCAATACCGGAAAGGTAAGGCATCTCAATATCCATCAGGATCACATCGGGCATTTCCGATTCGCAATTTTCAAGAATATTGCGACAATCGGGATATGCCCCGGCAAAACGTAGTTGTTCCGAACCTTTCACCAGGAAGGAAAGAGTTTCGCGCAACGCATCATTGTCTTCGTAAATGGTAACCTTAATTTCTGATTTCATTTCTTTCCGGATTTACAATATATGAGAGCGCAGATATCTTTGTCAATCGATTGCAATAATAATACTTATGCTCTTTTTTCTCAATAATAGGAATATATGGTTTTGTTAATTTAATAATTGACATAAATTACTCTACATTAGCAATAAAAGTTATAACTGTTCCCTGACCAATATGAGACTGAACAATTACTTTTCCACCTACTTTTTCACCACGATATTTCATGTTGCGCAGTCCATTTCGTGTATTCTCCCGGGATGTGTCAAATCCTTTTCCGTTATCTTTTATCTTCATTTTTAAAACAGAATGAGAGAAAGAAAATTCAATTTTTGCCTCTGAACATTCGGAATATTTTGCCATGTTGTTTACTGCCTCTTTTGCAATTAAAAACAGATTTCGACGCATATCCATTGAAACTTTTAAAGATGTTACATTATCGGGAACAATAATGGATAACTTCACATCTAACGGCTCCAAAAGTGGTATGGCGTACTCTCTTATACGCACTATAATGTTGTAAAAACTATCGTTTTGAGGATTGACAGACCAAATAATATCATCCATCGATTCGAGCATGTTTTTTGCATTTTTTCCTATTTTGCTAAGCATCTCTTCTGCATTGGGACTGTCATCCAGTCGGGATTGCAATAAATCGCTCATAATAGAGATGCTACTGAGTGTAGAACCAATGTCGTCATGCAAATCAGATGCGATTTTTGTACGAATTTGCAGTTGCTTTTCCTTGTGCCTCTTTCGGTTTAGATGTAGAAGATAACCAATAGCTATGATTGCGATAGATGCCAGCGATATAAACCACCATGTTCTCCAAAAAGCTTGCTTTACTCTGAATTCAACTGATTTGTTGTATCCTAACCAAACACCTTTGTATGAAACATCTACTATAAAACGATATTTCCCCGGTTTTAAGTTGGTGTAACGGGCTTCCAGTATAGTAGTTGGCGAATTCCAGTCATTTTCCAAACCCTCTAATTTGTACCGATAACGAACCTGGCTGTAATCCTCAAAACAGATTGCCGTGTAACCAAAAGTAATATTATTTCGATTGTACTTAACGGCACGCGGAGTTTCTCTTTTATAATAAGGATTCCAATCGAGAACCGGTTGGCTATTAATGCTGATGCTTTCAATAATCAAATTAGAAACACTGGTTTGTAAATATTTTTTTGCTTCGTTGAGCCAATTTAGACCTACTTGTCCGCCACAAAAAACATTTCCGTATCTGTCAACAGAAATTTTATCGTCTCCGCTGAAGTTAGATAGCAGACCGTTTCGCTCATCTGTTAGGATAAATGAGTTGTCGTAGGGATTGAGGTATAGTAAACCGTTATTGACCATCCACAACCCGCCATGCTTGTCGGAAGTCATATGAAGTACGCTAAGATCTTTGAGCCCGTTGTCTGTTTGATATATCTCGAAATTGAATCTGTTTTTAACTTTTTCTTCAATCTTAATCAATCCTTGCCCTTCTACTGTGAGCCATATGCCATGGTTTGTATCTTTTACTATAGAATAGGTGTAACCGTCTCTGACTCCAATTGTTTGTAGTCTTAAAGGAATTTTACGTGAAAAAGTTTCTGTTATAGGATCAAATGTGCAAAAACAGGTACGGCTTCCAATCCAAATTCGTCCATATTGATCCTCTTCAATAGCTCTGAAATAAGTAGTGCCGTATAATGAATTAAACTCTTTGGGATTATGTGTAAAATAATCTGCTTTTGTTCGTTGAGGATTGAGACGTATAATTCCCGAACTACTTGTTCCTAACCATAAGTTTTGTCTGCTGTCTTCAAATATTTTAAAAAAGGTGCCATTCCAAACAGTATTGGGCTTTCTGTAGGTGAGATAATATGGTTTTAAACTCTGACTTTGTTTGTCAATGTACCAAAGACCGCGATTCGAGGTGGCTACCCAGATAACTCCGTGACTATCCTTGAAAATATCGTTGGTGTTAAACATCTCTTCTTTGTCATTCTCAGGTTGGTAATAAGTCCATTCTTGAGTAGTACTATTCCAACAAGGTACACCGTAACTTTCCCAATATAATCCAAAATAGTATTCATCCGTTTCTTCATCGTGTAAAGTTGTCGATACCCAGTTATGAGAGAAAGGAATATCAAGAATTTGAAATTGCTTTGCTCTTAGGTTTTGTCTCCAGAGTCCATCTTTATTGCTTAACCAAAGTGCTCCATCTTTTAGTCGAAAAATACTCAGATTGGCTCTGTTAAGTACATCGTAAGTTTGTTTTTGATCAGGAGGTGATAACTTTTCACTATTTTTATTAAAAATATAAAACCCTCTATCCCAGTCACATATCCATATTTCATCTTCGTTTTTGAGCATAAAATCATTGATTGCCCGAATTTTTTTCGTTGTATCTATTCGTTCGTCAAAATCGGGGTAGCTGAAGTTTTTCCAGGTCTCCGTTGCCATATCAAAACGGGGTATTCCGGAAATCCAGCACAAACACCACAAATAATCACCCTCTTGTCTGAATTTGTATACGGGAGGCTGGGAACGCCAAAAGGAAGCTTCCATGTTGGGATAGAATTTGTGGATTCCATTTCGCTTTTTGTCGAAACTGATTAACCCACATTCGGTACCTAACATTAACCAATTTTCATTTTTACTGTGTTGAATGATAGAGTATACTCTTTTTGCAAAAGCAGGATTTCCCTTCGGAATAGGTGGCGTTTTTAGATGATGATTGAAGATGCCCGATAAATCGGATTTAAAACTATAAAGTCCGTTTAATGCTGCAATCCAAATAGTTCCATCTTTATCACGGTAAAACTGATTGATCCACTCAACCGATTTTCCATCCTGGTCTTTTGTCAGATTGGTTATTTTTTCGGTGCGAATATCCATCATTGAAATTCCACATTTGCCACCGATACACAAAATGGTGTCACCCAGCAGATAAAGCGAGAGCAAATCGGTGTCGACAATAGAATTGGTGTCTCCGGGAATATTACGGAAGATTTTAAAATCGTGTCCGTCGTAACGCATGAGTCCATGCTTGCCCGCCAACCATACAAAGCCACGAGCATCTTGCACAATGGCTAAAATATCACGGATAGGTTCATCTCCGGGTAGCCTGATTTCGTTGAAAACATATTCCTCAGTGCGTGGTTTGAGCGGTAATGTAAGGGTTTGAGCAATTGTAATGAAAGGAAACATGAGCAGAAGTAAAATTACTGCTGCTGCCAAGCGGAAAGGTTGCAGCCTTCTCCCCCTAAGTTTAAACGCTCGGATAGGATATGTGTAAAACATGCTGCAAATATTGCTAACTTTTTTTTATTTTACAATAAATTTAGCACTAAAATCTTCTCCTGCCTTAGTGGTAAGTTTGACCAGGTATAGACCTGCAGGAAGTGTAGTGATGTCGTAAGTGAACTCCGTACCGGTGAACGCAAAGACTGCTACCTCTTTACCAATCATATTAAATAAACTTACTGAGTATACATTTTCTTCCGACATGCGTAACATAATGTGGTCAGTAGCAGGATTAGGAGAAATGATCAACGCTCCATCTGCTACACCTTCCTCAACCCCCACAGTGCTCCATTCTGAATCGAAAAGTAATTGAGTAGTACCATTGCCAAATAGTTCATGTGCAAAGCAGACTTCTGTTCGGGTAGGGTCAATATCAATTACAGGGGAATAATAACGATAATCTCCCGTGGTGTTTAAAGAAACAAAGGCAGTGTGAGGAAATGCCTGATCTCCTACGGCATCAATATAGGATACTGTTCGATAATCTATCTTACTTTCATTCTCACTATTTTGAGTGAATACGAGTAGGTAGTTGTTATTGACTTTGTCGTATGTTATGTCGGCACACTCATCATTGGCAAAAGAAAAAGCGGCAGCAAAACTCCAGTTTAAATTATCCAACGTGTGAGCACTAAGATTATAACTGGGTCTTGGATAAACTCTTAAGACATCCCAATCTTCTTCACCATAATCATTATAAAAACTAGAGTAAATAATCATAAAGTTGTATGGCTCATTTAGGGTGTTGTTGCACAACCATTGAATGGCAGGTTGTTTGGTTTCAAAAACAGTGGAATACAACTTATTCACTTGTAGCGCAGTTGTGCTATTTAATCCGTCTGCACGAGATGCAATAAACCCGATATTCTTTTCACTCTCTCTGTCCATTTCAAATACAATACCTGCATTGGGGTAATGCAAACTGGCTGTGGCTTGACCGATAGAGAGGTCTATAGAGCCAAATTGTGAAAGCGCTTTATTGTACATTACTTTTCAGTTGAAAGTCGCACCACCGTCAATAGAAAAAACGTAGTCGATATAGCCGGTATCATTATAATTGGAACTGGCAGCAAAACCGATGGTGAATGGCAGCCATGTATCATGGGGACTGCGCGCATTGGTGGATATGGCCACATCGTGATTTACAGTCTGATCAACACTATAACTGTATGCGGTAGTTCCATTACTTCCATCAGCGTCCATTTTCATCAAATACACATTGGCATTTCCTGTCGCTGTGTTATTATCCGCATATACATACCAAATCTTAATGTTTGATTCACTATTACCTGTAACAACGAAATCGCGCCCGCCTTGTGTATTGCCCGCGGGAATAACCTGATACATAATTTGCTGGAAAGTAACGCCTCCATCTGTGGAGCGATAAATCCTTGTTTCTGCACTACTTTCACTATATTTATTCATCATAACATAGATCCAGCCGTTGTCAGCAACCGAAATTTGGGGTTCTATCCTATATTCCGAATCGCATTCATGCAATAGGATGTCATCGGCAAATCTTTGAGCTTGTAAAGAAAAACTCAATGCAAATAGGAGAACTAATGAGAGATATAACTTTGCTTTCATGTTATTGATCTGTAATTAGAATAAAAAATATATTCTTTCTACCTGATTAAACGGAAATTGGCCATAAAGTCCATCTCAAGCTTTAAACGTAGTGGTACAGATGGTCTTATGCCAACAAAAATGACATGTAATTGGTCGTTTTGGAGTTGGTCTAATAACTCACCATTCACAATAGTAAAACGTAGCTTTGAGCCTTCGACTATATCTGCTCTGGCTACCAAATTAGATAAACTGTCCATATTGTCAAAATAGAGCTCTGCTCCTATAAATTTACTCATGTCATAGCCGGCAGGAATCTCCTCTTCAAGAGTCCCTTGTGTGAGTAAAAATGATTTGAGCTGCTCAAAAGAAACATTTTGAGCCTCCATAGCTTGTGCAATGTTAATATAAATGATACCATTATAAAGTACTTCTTTGACTTTAGGAGAGTTTTCTGCTGATTTGGATGCAGGTTCAACATCAAATACTATTGTTTGATTTTTAACAGGAATATCTATGCTTAGAAGTTCTTCCTGACATGATATCATCGTTACTGCCAAAATTAAGAAAAGGCTGATAATTGGTAATAATTTTCTTTTTATGACGCTCTGTTTTATTTGTTAATTTTCTATTATAATTAACCGCAAATATACAAATTTTTTTAATTAATAATACTTAAAATCAACAGAATATGTTAATCCATTGCAATCACTTCTGTATTAGCCACTTTTTCCAGTTGCCCAACAATAGCTTCTGCCTCAACTTGATGAACCAAAAATTGAATCCGGATATCCATTTCGAACTGTTGATCTCGGATGGTCACACTGTCACTTTTTAAAATATTCATCACACTATTGATCGATTCATATCGCGTTGTAACCTGAAACTTCTTTTTGATATATTTTTCAATGATGGTGGCATTCTCCAGAGCATCCCGGGAGGCTTCCTTATATGCTCGAATCAGTCCGCTGACCCCCAATTTGATTCCCCCAAAATAACGTACTACCACTAAAAGCACAAAAGTTAACTCCTTCGATAAAAGTTGTCCATGAATCGGACGCCCGGCAGTCCCGGAAGGCTCTCCATCATCATTGATGCGATAGGTAGATTGGTCATAATCAAGTATATAAGCATAGCAATGGTGCCTTGCGTCGTAATATTTTTTCTTGATTTCGAGCAATTTCTCCTTGATCTCTTCCTCATCCTGAACCGGTATGGCGAACGCAATAAACTTACTTCCCTTCTCCCGGTAAACTCCTTCCGCAACCGCTGCGATCGTTTTATAGCTGCTTTGAAGTTGTTTTGACATATTCGAAATATCGGCTTTTTAGTTCATTATTCCGTTGATAATGAATGATTTTGTTATTTATTATGAATTTAAAATCAAGGGGGGGAGGCAATGTATCGCGGTTAGGTGCGGCAACGCCTTCTTCCCATTCTTGATCCCCTATAAACACAAGTATCTCATCCCACAGTTGTTCTGCAATGAAATATTCTAACGTTTTTTTGCCCCCTTCAATAATGACGGATTGAATCTTGCGTAGATTAAATTCGTAGATAAATTGTTCCTTTTTATCGGGTATAATGGTAAATGGGTTGGGAGCGGTACGTGCCAAATCACGAGTAAACACAAAACGATAGGGTTGCAAAGTGCCGTACAAACGATTGGTAAGCTGTGGCTCATCATTGATCAAGGTGTTGTACCCAATAGCAATCGCCTGCTCCTCCTGACGAAGTTTGTGAGATAAAACACGAAGTACCTTGTTGGTAATCCAATACTCTTCGGGTTTTCCACTCCGAACAATATCCATCATACCGTTTTTCGTTTCAGCCCATTTTAGGATAAAATAGGGACGATGTAGCAGATGAAAAGTGAAAAAGCGTTTGTTTAACTCTAACCCCTCTTCTTCCAGTAATCCGGTAATCACTTCAATGCCTGCATCCCGCATCCGCGCAATACCTCTGCCATTTACTCGGGGATTGGGATCCCGATTGGCAATCACAACCCGAGGGATTTGATGTTGGATGATCAAGTCCGCACAAGGAGGTGTCTGACCATGGTGTGAGCAGGGCTCTAGATTAACGTATAGCGTTGCTTTTTTGAGTAAACTCTGATCTTTTACACTCCGGATTGCCATCACTTCCGCGTGAGGAGCACCATATTGGGTGTGCCACCCTTCTCCGATGATGCGGTTGTCATGAACAATTACACAACCCACCATGGGATTGGGTTGTACTTTTCCTAATCCCAGCGCAGCCAACTGCAATACCCGCTCCATCCATATGCGATCCTCCATCATCATGTTACTGCTTTGCAAAGTAAGATAAAGGTTGGATCTGTCTGTCGAAATAATGATATTGTAAACGATATAGAGTGGTTAAATCACCATTAAAGGTACCGTAACATACATCCCGATGAGCTACCATCTTGGGATCACCAATAGGAATGTCATCTTGCTCTTCTTGTACCAAATGCATCAAACGATAAAAACGAAGTTCAAATTTTTTCCCTTCAGTGTCCGTTAAAGTCAAAATTTTAAAAAGATCATTTTGGATAATGGTATCTCTTTCTCCGGGGGTAACTTCAGCGATAGAGAGATAGTTGCGCTCTCTGAACTCGGAAAGCATATCAATAACGCGGGTTGTATCGTAAGCGGTGAGCTGGTTACCATTTCCGTCAAAGAGAGAGAAAAAACGGGGTCCCTCTTTGGTAATCACAAACGATTCATTGGGGTTTTCTACGTCAACAGATTCCAATTTGGCAATTCGGGTAAGTTTAGTTTGAAAAAGTGTATGAGAGTACCAATCTTTTGGAAATGGTGAAAATTGAGGNGTTACAAATCCTCTGAATCCGGGAATAGTAACCACAAAAGGCTCCTTCATTCCTTCAATTAAGGCGTAGTTACCCATATTGTCCATAATTGCTTCCCCCATGTAGTAAGTTTTGGTGATTCTCTCTTTGGTGAAGAAAGGAATTCCAAAAATTTTAAATTTAGGTGCAATTTGATACACATCCACTTTGATTGCTTTGGTACCCAGCATCTTATTGATGGCACTCTGAGCAGTTTTGGCAACCGTTTGCTTGATAAACAAATTTTTAAGTGTAGAGAGCAAGTCATCCACATTGGCTTTCAGTGCCGGAATAGAGTCATCCACCATCCAGATACCGCTCTTCCGGGAAAGCAACACTTTGTTGCCATGCATGTCAGCCATAAAAATTTGAGTAACAGTATTGGTGTCTTTGATGGCAAAAATAGAACCTACCAAACTCCGCTCCTCCGGAGACAGAAAAACACCTTTTTTATCTAAAATAACCAAAGTCGAAGCCACAACCAAAACCGCAGCGATAATAATATAAAGTCTATTCTTTTTCATGAATTAGTAAATTGAATACATTTAAAAACAACCCGCAAAGATACAATGAAATTTCGGATTTCGGATTTCAAATAAATTACGAATTACGAATTACGAATTACGAGGTCGTAAACATGGTCATAGAAATGGTTGTAGAGACAGGGCATGCCCTGTCTCCATGATGTTATATGCGATACATTAAAATTGCACAAACAATTGACAATCATGGAATTATAAATCACAAAATTTGATTAACCGCGATTGTAGGGGCAGGGCTTGTCCCTGCCCTTTTCCAGAGTGGGGTGATGGAATGACTGAAATGGGAAATCTATTCTGCCCCCCATTTATTTTTATTTCAAAATAATATATATAATTAAATATCAATGGGATATGTTAAAAAAACTCAATACCAAACTTCCGAAATCCGAAATCCGAAATCAAAATGCCCCCCTTTTATTTAAAATCCCAAATAAGAAATCTTATAAAATCGAAAATCGAAAGTCGAAAATCGAAAGGCGAAAGTATTATTAATTGAAAATTGAAAATGATCTATTATATCATGCTGATATTCAAATAAATACAAAGTCCTTCTACCTTCTACCCTCTACCTTCTACCTTGAAACCCGTAATTCGTAATTCGTAATTCGTAATTGAATTCCGCTTTCCCTACAAAAAAATCACATAATATGACAGTCGCGTATCGGTAGGATAAAACCCCTCAATCACTACTCTTCCTTTCATTTTGTCCAGATTTAAAAGCTGTCCCAGATCAATATCACGCTCGCCTCCGATACTGGTGATAATAAAGCCCGGTTTGATTCTCGCTTTGGCCAAAGGAGAACCATTCAACTTCTTGATTTCATAACCGGAATTAACCCCATAACCGCGAAGCTCCTTATCCGTTAACTCCCTGAATTGGGCATTAATAACCGTAATAAAATTGGACTTTTCAGGTAAAATCACCTCGGTATTGCCATTCTTGTTCAACAGCGTAACCTGCGTCTCTTTGATCTTTTTCTCTCTTTCATAAGTGATCGTAATCTTTTCTCCGGGTGAATGCTGTGCCATGATTTCGTTCAACTCCGGAAGCGTATTGATCTCTTTATCGTTGACACGCAACAAGATATCCCCTTGAACTATCCCGCCGTGATAAGCAGCTCCATCTTTGCTGACAGAAGCAACATAGATCCCTTTGGTTTGATTCACTCCGATATAATCTGCAACTTTGGCGTCCACTTCAGCAATGTTGACCCCCAAGTACGCCTTCTGAGTTCTTCCATACTGGATTAGATCATTGGTCACTTTCTTCACAATGTTGGATGGAATCGCAAAGGAATAACCCGCATAGGAACCGGTATTGGAGGCTATGGCAGTATTGATTCCTATGAGCTTGCCTTCGGTGTTCACCAAAGCGCCACCACTATTGCCGCGATTTACAGCCGCATCAGTCTGAATGTAAAACTCTAATGGCGTTTCACTCATATTGCGACCTAAAATGTTCAAATTCCTCGCTTTCGCGCTGATAATTCCCGCCGTAACGGTAGAAGTTAAATTAAACGGATTGCCCACCGCCAGCACCCATTGCCCGATTTTAGTGTCGTCACTATTCCCATAAGTCAGGAAGGGGAGTCCCTTTTGATTAATTTTAATCACTGCCAGGTCCGCTTCAGGGTCATTTCCAATCAACTCAGCCTGAAAATTTCTTCTGTCGTTCAAAGTAACGCTGATTTTTTGCGCATCTTGAACCACGTGGTTATTGGTGATAATATAGCCATCCTCAGAGATAATTACGCCGGAACCGGAAGTTTGAATGGTTCTGCTGCTGCTTCTGGGTGGTAAAAACCAGAAAAAATCGCTGTAAAACTGGGTTTCCTGCTCATATTCGCATTGGATGTGCACAACGGCATGGATTGAATTTTCAGCAGCCTGAACAAAATCTACTGTGGCGGGTTGCGACCATGCCGGGAATGATATAAATAGAAATAATAAAATAAAAACAGTTTTGAATGATCTTCGTCTCATCTTGTCTCCTTTTTTTATGTTTTGTTATAAAATTTAATAGATCACTTAGAAAACGATTGAGACCCCCTTTTTATTTTATAGCAATCAAAGGAAAAAAGAAGGAGACTCCTGATGAGAAGTCTCCTTTTTGGTAGCGGGGGTAGGACTCGAACCTACGACCTCCGGGTTATGAGCCCGACGAGCTACCACTGCTCTACCCCGCACTATTGAATTGGATTGCAAAAGTACAACTTTTTTTTTAATTTTGCAACCTTATTCTCTCTTTTTTTGAAAAATAAAACTTAAATCGTTGAGAATGAGAAAGATGTAATATTTTTAAGGTTTTGCACACTTTGAAAGTTTACGCATGAAATAGGAAATAATGAAAAAAAATATCTTTTTATTGATTTTATTTTTGGGAATATTCTTTATGGGTATCTCCATTGCTTATTCGCAAATCGATTTGAGTGAGTCGATTGTGGTGAATAAGGATAATCTCGATGATGGATCTTTTTATTCCGATAATTCAGATTGTCCTAAGTTGGATTCCATCATCCAATTCGCCATGAATCAGATTGGAAAAAGATATAAGTATGGTTCTATTGGTCCCAACAGATTTGACTGTTCCGGACTGATCTATTACACCTTTCAAAATTTCGACATAGAGCTGGGTAGGAGTTCGAGGGACCAGTATCTCGAAGGAGTTGAAGTACACCCCGATGATATCCAAAGGGGCGATTTGGTCTTCTTTTACCGGGGGAGAAAAGGTCGTATCGGACATGTTGGGATTGTTGTGGAGGTGGATTCAAACAAAAATTTCACTTTTCTCCACTCCTCTTCCGGCAGATCGGCGGTTCGGCTGGATCATTCAACTTTACGTGCTTATGCCTCCACTTTTGTAGGCGCAAGAAGAATCGTTCCCTGTGATTATATTCCTGTGGCTAAGAGAGAACCGATTTCTGAACCCCAAAACAATCAAACCATAACCTCCACTGAAGAGGTGGTAACCATTCAAGAAGATGTTCCACCGCCACCTCCTCCAACCAAGAAAAAGTCTGAATTTCACTATGTTAAGTCGGGAGACTCTCTCTACGCCATCGGCAAACGATACGGTGTCAGCGTGGAATCGATCATGAAATGGAACAATCTCAAATCGGACAAAATTTACCCCGGACAGAAATTACGGGTTAGAGCCAAAAAATGATTTCGGACTTCGGATTTCGGATTTCGGAAGTTTGCATTTGAGTTATTTTAGTGTAACCCATTGATATTTAATTATATATATATATTGGAAATAAAAATAAAAGGGGGGCAGAATAGGTTTTCCTTTTTTCAAATATATTCCCCCACTCGGTAACATGAACCTCTTTAGATATGCAGTGTTAATTACGAATTACGAGATTGAAATTGGCTGTAGAGACGCAATGCATTGCGTCTCCCTAACGGTATTCATAACGTTATTTGACCATTATTTTTCATTTGTAGAGACGTTGCATGCAACGTCTCTACGACGATATTTGGTCATTATTTTTCAATTGTCCAAATCCCCTCCTTTGGAGGGGGCAGGGGGAGGTCTAATTCGTAATTATTTATTCCGTGAACAAAAATCCCCCCAAATTAGAGGAAATTAGAGGAAATTAGAGGGAAATTTCCCCTAAAAATGAAGAACGCCCCCCAAGTATGCTGTCAATGACGCGCCCGGGAGGCATATTTTTATCTACTTCTAAATTAGGCTGCAAAGATACAACAATTTTTTGAATTGAGCAAATAATTAATGATTTACTGAGTCAATAGAATATAATCCCTTGATATTCAATTATATCAATTGCCACGTCCCTTTAGGGCGTGGATTGAATGAATTCCCCAATAACCTAGGGCTTTAGCCCAAACTTATTATAATGTTCCCCTTTTAGGGTTATTTTTATTTTGGAGGGTAAATTTCGGATTATGGAATTATATATTTGATTATTAGCACATTATGATATGCATTTCCTTATTTCAAATTTCTCACTTTATACTTCATATTATTGTAAATTTGGGCTAAAGTCCCTAATGTCAAGGGTAATTTCCATCCACGACTTAAAAGTCGTGGCAATTGATAATCTTGACTTACAGGGAGTTATGTTGGAAATCACCTTAATAAAAAAAATCGCCTTCCGCCTTTTTTGCCTTTCGACTTTCGCCTTTCGCCTTTTTTTCATTCCGCCTTCCGCCCTCCGCCTTCCGCCTTTCGATTTTTTTGATTCCCCTCCTTTGGAGGGGCTAGGGGAGGTCTAATTCGTAATTCGTAATTTTCATTCCGCCTTCCGCCTTCCGCACGGTTTTACAACACCAGCCAAACAATAGTTCCAACGGGAAGGGCAAACAAAAACGAATCAAATCGATCCAGAATGCCGCCGTGACCCGGTAATATTTTGCCGCTGTCTTTTACATTGACCGCCCGTTTCAGTAGCGATTGTGCCAAATCTCCAAAAGTTCCTGATACAATGATGATTACAGAAAATAGAATCCATAAAAGCGGATGTTGAATGGATCCGGTTTGAATATATGGGATTTTAAATAAAAGGGGGGAGAGCAAACTGGTTGTCACCAGGGACAGCAAAAACCCTTCCCAGCTCTTTTTGGGTGAAACTCTTTCAAATAGTCTCCTCTTTCCAAAAAGCGACCCAAAAACATAAGCCAACGTATCGCTGCTCCATAAAATGATCAGGATAGAGAGCAGCAGAACAGCCCCTCCGGGTAACAACGTCAGAATTGCGCCCCATAAAAAGGGAAATACAATCCAGATCATCCCTAAATAGGTAAGCCCAATGTTTTGATACACAGTCTCTTTTTTGCGATAGAGCTCACAGGCAGGAACCACCGGAAAGAACAGAATAATCAGCCCGATTAATATACCCACTTGAGAGGTGCAATAATTGAAAATAATATATGCACTGATAAAAAAGAGTGCGGTGAATAAATAAGAAACCCTCCTTTGAGGGGAGTAGGAGAGAGGAGCCATCATCCGGAAATTCTCGTAAAGACCGATCAAGGAGATCCCCCCAAATAATATAAATACATAAAAAGAAGGGAAAAAGAAACATCCTAACATGATGAGGATGAAAAGAATCCCGGTGATAGTGCGAATTACTAATTGCGACTTCATTGTGCGATAAAAAAGAGGATTATCTGCGGATCTTGAGCTGAATACTCTTCACCTTCACCTAAATGATGAGGTCTGATGATTTCCGAAAAGGCATAATCCTTTTTCTCATAATCAGTTTCCAGTTTTTCATGTAAAACATCAAGACTCTCAATCAACCCTTCTGCCATTCCCACTACAATCAGATCCTTAGCTAAATTTAAAACCGATGGATAAAGCAGGTATCTGTTGGAAAAATAGAGCGCTCCCCATCGGGCAATCAAATAGTCAGCATAAATGAGGGCAACATCGGCAGGTTCTTTAGGTTCAATAAAGTTTAGAAAGGGTATATTTTCCCGCTGTAAAACAGTACTGAGGGAGGGATTGGAACTATATATGCGCTCATATTTTTTGACTTTCAACAATTGCGTCAGCCGTGGAGCAAAATCATTTTTAACACAAGGCACAAAAATACCGCCGGATTCACGAAATTTTTGAACAAAATCAATGGTGAGATCTTCAGAAGGCAGAAACGCAGGAGTGGTCGTATTGACATTCAATAACGAGGGATTTCTTTTCTCTGATAAAGCATGACGAATATTACGCTTAATATTCTCTGCCGATATGATCGCTTGATTTCCCAATCTTTTGTTTGACATGGCTATATGATTTTATTTCTGCTCTGGATCTTCTACCGGATCAGATCCAAAGGGACGTTTCCCAAAAATTTCTTCTAAATCTTCAGCAAATAGGACCTCTTTATCTAAAAGACGATTCGCTAATATATCTACTTTCTCTCTGTGTTCAGTTAATATCTCCTTCGCTTTATTGTATGCTGTATCGATGATTTTCTTTACTTCTTCGTCAATCTCTTGCGCNGTTTTTTCACTGTAAGGCTTGGTGAATGAGTATTCAGACTGACCGGTAGAATCATAGTAGCTCATGTTTCCGATTCGGGGATTCAATCCGTAGTACATCACCATGGCGTAGGCTTGTTTGGTGACACGCTCCAGGTCATTTAATGCTCCGGTGGAGACTTTTCCAAAAAAGATCTCTTCAGCGGCACGACCTCCCAAAGTGGCAGCCATCTGATCCATCAATTCTTCAGTTGTGGTGATATGACGCTCTTCAGGCAAATACCAGGCTGATCCTAATGATTTTCCACGCGGAACAATGGTCACTTTCACCAAAGGTGAAGCGTGTTCCAGCATCCAGCCCACAGCAGCGTGTCCTGACTCGTGATAAGAGATCGTTTTTTTCTCTTCAGGAGAAATAATATGCCCACGACGCTCTAATCCACCGATAATCCGATCAATAGCAGACAAAAAATCCTCTTTCTCAATTTGATTTTTGTTGTTTCGTGCAGAAATCAATGCGGCTTCATTACAAAGATTAGCAATGTCAGCACCTGAAAAACCGGGTGTTTGTCGGGCAAAGAAATCCAGGTCTACATCGGGTCCCAATTTGAGGTCTCGAACGTGAACTTGAAAAATTTCACGACGCTCATTCTGGTTGGGCAGTTCAATGTGGATCTGCCTGTCAAATCTACCCGCTCTCAACAAAGCACGGTCTAAGATATCAGCACGGTTGGTAGCAGCCAAAATGATAATTCCCTCGTTGGAGGAGAAGCCATCCATCTCGGTAAGTAACTGATTGAGTGTGTTTTCACGTTCATCATTACTACCGGACATGATATTTCTTCCACGAGCCCTTCCAATCGCATCAATCTCATCGATAAAAATAATACAGGGTGCTTTCTCTTTTGCAGTTTTGAACAAGTCACGAACGCGGGATGCACCTACACCCACAAACATTTCAACAAAATCAGAGCCTGATAAGGAGAAGAAAGGAACTTGAGCTTCACCGGCTACTGCCTTGGCTAATAAGGTTTTACCTGTTCCGGGAGGACCAATCAAAAGAGCACCTTTAGGGATTTTTCCTCCTAAAACAGTATATTTTTTAGGATTCTTTAAAAAGTCAACAATCTCTTCCACTTCATATTTAGCTCCCTCCAAACCGGCAACATCTTTGAAAGTAAATGTTTGTTGTGTCTTGCCATCAAAAAGTTGCGCTTTGGATTTGCCAATATTGAAAATACCACCACCACCGGCAGCACTGTTACGCATGTTGCGTATGGAGATAATAAAAAAGATCAGGATTCCAAACATGAGAAGCATCCAGATCGTTTCCATACCCCAACTCTTACTGGTATCCTCACTGTAAGAAATGTCATACGAGTCTTCAACCGCTTTACGATTAAGAGTAGAGTCACTGAGCATCTCATGCTCTATAGCACGCTCCTTAATTCTGGCTAAATCATCGTTAAATACTTTTAAATCAGATACTTCTATGTAATATTGAAAACTATCTCTTCTACCTTTACCGCGGAATTTTTCATAAGTGGAGTCACTCTCAATAACAGCATCTTTGATCCTGATATTGATGCGATCATCTTTTCTGATATAAGTCAGGGATTTGATCTCTTTGTTGCGAACTAATTCCTGGAATTGATTGCTTTCAATTCTTTTTGGCTTTCCGCTTGAGGATCCAAAATACCCCAATCCAAGCAGAATTACAAATATAGCAAGGTAAATCCAGGTCAGATTCTTAAAAAACTTCTGGAGACGAGTTCTATTATCTTTTTTTTGATTAGGATTTGGCTTTTTCATTAGTTAAATTTTAAAATTCTTGTATTGGAGCATCACTCCATAGTTTTTCGATCTCATAAAAAGCTCGTGTCTCTTCTTGGAAAATATGAACGATAATGTTAAAATAGTCAATCAAAATCCACTCTCCGTTCGATTTACCCTCAACATATGAAGGGTGAATATGCGTCACTTTTCTGACATTTCTTTGAACAAAATCACTCAATGTATCAACATGAGTTTTGGATGAACCACTACAAATAATAAAACTATCAAAAAAAACATGATTGATCTTTTTTAAATCAATCTTACAAATTTTAATCCCGTTTTTCTCTATAAGTGATTGAATTATAACATCTTCTAAATTTCCACCTGATTGTGGATTGGGGTTAACAGCGATCTCTTTTTTGGTCATTTGATTTTTTAAAATTACATGGCGAAATTACAAAAAAAAACTGATATTTTATTAGTATCTTTGCATCTTTAAAAATAATTAAAACGATGAAAAAAATATTAGTACTGGCAGGAGTGATTTTCGGATTCTTAAACCTTTCATGGGGACAGCTCAGTTTTCCCGGAACACCTGCGTCTTTCCAAAAAGAACAATTATCGTGGTATGTTCCTACTGTTGATCTTCCGGCTTTGGATATTGAAAAATTATGGAATGAAGATCTTGCAGCTAAAGACAAAGGAACACCACTTAGAATTGGTGTAAATCACCAGGTAACCTTAAATATGTATAACTCCGGAAAATGGGATCATTTACCTAATGGAGAACGAATATGGAGAATGGGAGTGAGATCGGAAGGCGCTTTGGCACTGCACTTTAATTTTAGTCAATTTGAGATCCCTAAAGGAGCTGAAGTGTACATTTATTCCCCTGACCATCAGTATGTTGCAGGAATGTATGACAGAAGATCTACATTGGAAGATGGAGCGTTTTATGCTCAAGATATTCCGGGCGACGAAATGATCATCGAATATTATCAACCCGCCTCTGTGGAAGGAACACCTCAAATTGAAATTTCCTCAGTAGGACATACCTATAAAGATGGATCTAATTACAAAGGGTTTCACGGAACTGCGGTGGGTGACTGTCATATCAATACCGCTTGCCCTGAAGTAGAACCATGGAGAGATCAGGTAAATTCAGTAGTGTTGATCAAAATTACAGTGGGAAATGATATCTACATGTGCTCGGGAGCTATGATCAATAACACCAGACAAGATAATACACCTTATGTGTTTACAGCTGAACACTGTTATGAACCCGGCGCCGCATGGAGATTCTATTTTGGATATGAAACCACGACCTGCGAATCTATCGGTGGTTCATACAATAAAGTGGCAATCGGTGGTGAAGTGGTCGCTAAAGAATCAGCATCTGACTTTATGCTGCTTAAAATTACAGGAAATATCAATGAAAACTACAAACCTAATATTTTCCTTGCAGGTTGGAATAGAAATACGGGAACCCCTTCCGTAGGTGCAGCAATCCATCACCCCGGCGGTGACTATAAAAAATATAGTAAACCCAGATTGGTTTCTCCGGGAACTGGATACTATGCAAAATATTGGAGAGTGAACTGGTTGTTGGGTGACGAGAATAAAGGAACTACTGAACAAGGCTCTTCAGGATCACCTCTCTTTGATGCCAATGGATATATCGTGGGCTCTTTATGCTGCGGAACTTCAAGCTGTGAATATATCGATCAGTATAATGTGGGACCAAGCGGTGCTGACCATTATGGAAGATTTTCTTACTCATGGACAAATAATAATACAACGATATCAACAAGAAAATTACAACCTTGGCTGGATCCTGATGATCTTGGTAATATCCTTTTGGCGGGAAGATACTGGAACCATACCGTGGGAGTGGAACAATATAAAGAGATTCAAACATTTAAAGTGCTTCCTAATCCTTCCGAAGGTTCAGTTACTTTTAAAGATTTGGAATTGAAAACTACTGCAACCTGCTCAGTTTACGATCCAATGGGTAGATTGCTCATTTCCATTACATTACATCCTGATGACCTCTTCCAGTTTGACTGGTCACATTTGAGTAATGGACTTTATTTGGTTGAAATTCAATCTCAACAGCAACATTACAGAGCTAAAATGTTGATTGCCAAGTAGGTGGATACAACTGATAGGAATCCTACTCCGGTTGCTATGCAACGTGTAATATTGACTTCCATAGCATATATGCCCCCCATTGAGTTTTTTGTCAACTTGAAGGGGGCATCGGCTGTTTGGATTGAACAGCATGAAAATTATCAAAAACAAACTTTTAGAAACCGGGCACAAATATACGCTTCCAATGGGGTACAAAATCTGATTATTCCGGTCCAAAGGGCAATCCATACCAAAATTAAGGATACGCTGATAGATTATCGTACTCCCTGGCAACGCAATCACTGGAGGTCCATCACTGCGGCGTACAATAATAGTCCCTATTTCCTCTATTATAAGGACGCGATAGAGCCCTTTTTTACAGAACAGTGGGAATCCCTCTTTCAGTTCAACTTCCAATTGCTGCAAGTTTTTCTCAAAATATTGAATATCGAGACACCGCTCTATTTGACCGAAAACTATGATCCGCATCCGGTTGACAAGGTAGATTTAAGAGAAAATTGGCATCTCAATTCTAAAAAAGATACCCAAACCACCTTTCAAAATACTCCTTATAATCAGGTTTTTATGGATAAATCAGGGTTCATTCTTAATCTCTCCATCCTCGATCTCATCTGCTGCGAAGGACCCTATGCCCCGCACTTCCTCTGTGAAGGTAGAAGGTAGAAGGCAGAAGGCAGAAGTACTTTCGCCTTCCGACTTTCGCTTTCAGCCTTTCGACTTTAATTTCAAATTTCTTATTTCTTATTTGGCATTTTAAATAATTGGGGGGATTTTGATTTCGGATTTCGGATTTCGGAATCTTAGTATTGTGTATTTTTTAATTTAACCCATTGATATTTAATTATATACATTATTTGGAAATAAAAAAAAACAGGGGGCAGAATAGGTGTTCCTCTTCAGTTATTTCACTACCCCACTCGGCAAAGGGCAGGGACAAGCCCTGCCCCTACAATCGCGGTTAATCCAATTTTATGATTTGGAATTTTGTGATTATCAAACATTTGTTACAATTTTAATCTATTGCATAATAACATCATGGAGACAGGGCATGCCCTGTCTCTACAACCATTTCTACAGCCATTTTTACGACCATTTTACGACCAT
>JGI24711J26586_10000839_pt1 | contig 23933 bp, 18 predicted proteins | sample BioPla3DNA1_FD_26586 | JGI IMG/M metagenome (IMG submission 26586)
CCCCGGCAAAGCACCCGCCCTATTTTCGCCCAATCCCGCCCCATTTTCGCCCAATTCCACAGCTTTTTCGCCCAATCCCGCCGCATTTTCATCGAGTATGTAAACAACCAGATTCTCATTCCCGGGAATTTCCTCATACCTGTCCCCGGCATACGCCACCAGACGGCAATCCACCCGCTGGTAATGCCTCCCCTGCGCAGTCACAACGAACACCGGAAAATCCATCACCCGCAAATACAAATGCACCTTCTCACCCGACTGCAGCACGGACCCCGAAGCCCCGCCAGACCCGGAGCCAGACCCGAGGCCAGATCCGGAGCCACTCCCGACCGGATACTGACGCAAAAAGCCATTCCAAAAGGAAACAAAACACAAGGCAGCCAGCCCCAGGAAATACAGAGGGCGCCCAAACCGGTACCGCAGCTGGCTTTGGGAGTAGACGCGCAGCGCACCACCGGAAGCTCGGCCCACACCTTTCCTGATGTGCACATGCCCCGGGCGGCGCCTGAGAAACCACAGGCCGGCAAAAAAGCACAGCAGCAGCAACAGCGTGAAAAAAGCCAAAACCCAGAGCCAAAGCCTCAGCCTCGGATCAAATACCAAACCCGGCCCCAACGTCCGCTCCAAGCTTAACTCTGGCCCCGGCCTCGGCCTAAAGAAAATACCGGAAACGGCCCCACCGGCGCCACCCCCAAAATAAAGACCGCCCAAAGTGCCGCAAAGAACTGCGGCAGCGGGCGGGAATGCTGCACTATTTTTCCTTCTCCTCAAGCTTGCAAGTCACGTATAGTTTCTGTAATTTTGCCGATTCTTCAGAATCAATTACAAGTACCTCAAAATTAATAAAAAAATCTTACCAAAACCAACTATGACAATTCTTGTTTTAAATTGCGGCAGTTCTTCCATTAAGTATAAAGTGCTTAATATGAAGGCAGAAAACGACTATACGCTTCTGGCACAAGGTATAGTAGAACGCATTGGCCTGGAAATGGGAATAGTAACCCATAAAAGACTCATTGGCGACCGGGAAAAATACAAAGTCGAGCAACCTGTCCCCGATCATACAGCAGGTATTCAGGGAGTACTGAACCTGTTGACAGATTCCAAATGGGGCGTGCTGAAATCGCTTGAAGAAATCCAGGCTGTAGGACACCGCGTTGCTCAGGGAGGCCATTACTACAAGGATAGTGTAGTCATTAACAAGCAAGTAAAAGAAAATATTCAAAAACTGGCAGAACTGGCACCGCTCCACAACCCGGCTCACTTACTGGGTATCAATGCAATTGACAAACTGCTGCCCAAAGCAAAACAAGTGGCCGTATTTGATACAGCTTTCCACCAAACCATGCCCGATTACGCCTATATGTACGCCGTTCCTTACGAAATGTATGAAAAATACAACATCCGCAGGTACGGATTCCACGGCACCAGCCACAAATTTGTTGCACGCAAAGCCTGCAAACTAACAGGACTGGATTTCGACAAATCCAAAATCATTACATGCCACCTGGGCAACGGCTCGTCCATTACCGCTATAAAAAACGGAAAATCCATCGACACCTCCATGGGATTCACCCCGCTTGAAGGCCTCGTCATGGGAACCCGCACCGGCGATATTGACCCCTCCATCGTCACCTTCCTGCAAGAAAAAGAAGGCTGGACTGCAGCAGAAACCAACAACTTCCTGAACAAAAAATGCGGACTCCTTGGTCTTTACGGGCCGAGTTCAGATTGCCGGGATATTGAAAACGCCGTTCGCGAAGGCAACCCCCGCGCCATACTGGCACACAAAACCTTCTCCTACAGGGTGTTAAAATACATCGGCGCCTACGCAGCAGCCATGAACGGAGCAGACCTGATTGTCTTCACCGGAGGCATCGGCGAAAACGACGCACACGTTCGCGAACTCATTGGCACCCGTTTAGGCTACTTAGGTGTTACCTTTGACAAAGAAAAAAACAAAACCGTACGCGGAGAAGACACCATTCTCTCTACCAACAGCTCGGGCACTAAAATTGCTGTCATCAGCACAGACGAAGAACTGGTGATTGCCACCGACACCCTGAACCTGACAAATTGAACCACAAACCACACAAATTGAACCTGAACTAAATCACATACTACATATGAAATCATTTGAAGAAATATTTGAGCTGCTACGCTCACAAAAGAAAAAAAGGCTGGTAGCCGCCTGGGGCGTTGACGATCACACCATTTCCGCGGTTTACCAAGCTATTAAAAAAGGCATTGTAGATGGAATCCTCGTTGGAAAACAACAACAGATCCTCTCTGTCTGCCACGAAGAAGGCATCGACCCCGCCACATTTACCATTATCAACATAGAAGACGAACTGAGCGCCATCGCCCGCGCCGTCGAAATGGTCAGAAACGGAGAAGGTGACATCCTCATGAAAGGACAATGCAGTACCGACAAATACATGCGCGCCATCCTGAACAAAGAAAAAGGACTGCTGCCCCCGAAAGCCGTCCTCAGCCACGTATCGGTACTGACACATCCCAACTACCATAAATTCATCATCCTAAGCGACATAGCTGTCATTCCGGCACCGGATCTCAACCAGAAAACCGCCATGACACGCTACCTGGTCAACACCGCACACGCACTCGGCATCCCCAAACCCAAAGTCGCCTTTGTCGCCGCCACGGAACAAATGCTCCCCGGCATGCCCGCCTGCGTAGACGCCGCCATCCTCTCCAAGATGGTCGACCGCAACCAGATTACCGGCTGCGTAGCCGACGGCCCCATGGCCCTCGACGTATGCCTTAGTGCCGAGGCAGTTGCCATCAAAAAACTGCAGAGCCCTGTAGCCGGCGACGTGGACTGCATGCTCTTCCCCAACATCGAAAGCGCCAACGTCATGTACAAGAGCCTCAGCCAACTGAGCCCCGAGTCACAGCAAGCCGCCATCGTTGTGGGCGCCTCGGCCCCTTGTGTCCTTTCAAGCCGAGCCGATTCCACCAACACCAAGCTCAACTCCATCGCCCTCGCGGCAGTGACTGCAAAATAAAAACCAAAAAAAAGCCAATAAGGTATAAGGGGCTGTTGAACAGCCCCTTATTTTTTTTAACTTTGTTTGCTCCCCCATAAAATTATGCCACTCATGAAAACGCAGATTCTAGTAATAAATCCCGGATCCACCTCCACAAAAATAGCCGTATATGAAGCAGCTTTGGAAGACCTGCACGAAATTTTCTCTACCACCATCCGACACACCGCTAAAGAGCTGGCCCCCTACCCCCGCGTTTTTCAACAATACGAGTTCCGCAAAGAAACCATTTTGAACGAACTGACCGCAAACAAACTCCACCTGCAAAATTTCGCTGCTGTCATTGGACGCGGAGGCCTGGTTAAGCCCATTCCATCAGGCACGTACACTGTTAACGACCTCATGATCAAACACCTGTCGGAAGGATACGGAGGCGAGCATGCCTCCAACCTGGGAGGACTGTTGGCCCACAGCATAGCCTCACAAATCCCGGACTGCCAGGCATTTATTGCCGACCCCGTTGTCGTTGACGAACTCCTGGACGTAGCCCGCATCACCGGATTCTCGGAAATCCAACGCAGCTCCATCCTGCACGCACTCAACCAAAAAGCCATCGCAAAACGCTACGCAGCAGACTGCGGCACCCCATACAACCAACTGAATCTCATAGTAGTGCATCTAGGCGGAGGCATTTCCGTTGGAGCCCATTGCAAAGGCCGCATCATAGATGTAAACGACGCCCTGCAGGGAGAAGGCCCCATTGCTCCCGAACGCGCCGGCTCCATCCCCGCTCTTTCACTCGCACACCTCTGTTTCTCAGGCAAATACACTTTTGAGGAAATCCGCAAAAAAATCGCCGGCCAAGGCGGCATGGTCGCCCTCTCCGGCACCAACTCCTTCCTGGAACTCTGCGCCCGCATCCAAGCCGAGGCCCAGGCCGATGCCCAGGCCCAGGCCACCACACCGGCCACTCCCGCCAGCAACACCACCACCACACCGGCCACCCCCACCACCAGCACCGCTTCTGCCACTGCCCCCTCGGCAAGTGCCACCCCCTCGGCACTCTCGGCAACGGCTGTTTTTAATGCAATGGCCTACACCGTAGCCAAAGAAATTGGCGCCATGGCTGCCGTTCTGCACGGCCACATCGACGCCATCCTTTTTACCGGCGGCATTGCCCACAGCAAACCCTTTGTGGACCAGATCACCAAACAAATCGGTTTCCTTGCCCCCTGCCACACCTACCCCGGCGAAGACGAAATGCTCGCCCTCGCCACCAACGCCCTCAACATCCTCACCGGCAAAGAAACCCCCAGGGAATACCTTTGAATGCTGGCACCCGCCACCAACGCCCTCAACATCCTCACCGGCGCTCTTTGGCGCACTTACACACAAAAACACACAAAAAAAAGCGCAGAACATCACATGTCTGCGCTTTTTACAAAATGTGCCGTGTTTTCGCCACCGCAACAGCCCGCCAGCCAGCCAGCCAGCCAGCCAGAGCCGGCAGCCGCGGCAACAGCAACAGCAACACCTATTCTTCCAGCATCATTTGGTTGTATTTCTCGTAGGCAGCTTCGTATTCCGGACTCTTGGTACGAAGGCGGAAATAAATGTTTTTCAGGTATTCTACTACTACATCTTTGAGTTCTTGTTCTTGTGCCAATTCAAAACTTTTTTCAAAAGGAGCAATAGCATTTTCCAGCATCTGATCTAACTCTTCCACCATTTTCATGTACTTGTTATCGTCCAACTCGTCAGAAGCTGCTGTCTGAATATCAACAGCTCTGTCGTAATAGGACTGACCCATTTGGAAAAATCCAAAGAAGAAGCCCGGATCAATTTGCGTCGATTTTCCATACATCTCAATAGCCTCGTCAAATTTACCCAAACCTTTTAAGACGTTACCTTCTGCATAATACAAGCTGGGATTATCAGGCTCATTTTCCTGAGCACGCCGAATAAAGGCAAGCACTTTATTGGGATCGTCATTACTTTCCAGGTAGATATTAATCAAGGCAACCAAAATGCTTTGGCTGTCAGGATATTTAGTAAAGCCCAGGGACAACAATTCTTTACTTTTCTCCAAGTCACCCGTTTGCTTATAAGATTCTGCAAGGTTAGCATAAGTATCACCGGACGAATCGTAACCCATCGTAAGACATTTGTCAAAGAATGTGATGGCACGTTCAAAATTCTTATCCATAAGTGCAGTCAAACCCACATAATACACAATGGTTGTATCTACTACATTCAATGCCGGATGCGATGCTGCAGCAAAAGACTCCTCAAATCCCAGAGATGCTTTTGTAAAGTCACCAAGGGTATAGGAAGCCATGGCTTCGTTTATATGGTTGTTTGCAATAAAAGTCAACCCTTCCTGAATATCAGACTTGTTGCTCCCTTTGGTATCCAGTTCTGCTGCTTTTTTATAAGCCTGAAAAGCCTCGCCAAGCAAGTTTACTCCTTCAATAACAGGTTTTGTAACAACCCAGAAAGTAAGTTTCCCGTCTGCATTGTAATACAAATCCTTATCGGCATATTTAACTACCTCATAATCTTCACCCTGCACCTGTTTGTATTCCGTAGAAAGTGCCCGCTGGTCTTTCAATACAACTCTGGCTTCCAGGGAGGATAGTCCTGCCCACAAATTGTCTGTGGGATAGGAATAAGCCTTAGTTAAAGCCTGAGCATAACGAATCCACGTTGCCGGTTTATCATTACGTTTGGCAAGCTCCGTTTGAGCTTTGGTTTTTTCATAAGTCTTAAGAAGGTTTTGCACTTCTTTTGGTTGTGCGCCCAATTGTAACACTAGAAGTAACGTAAGGGCAACCGAGATTAGTTTTTTCATGAGTATTATGTGTTATTTCAAAAATAAGTTTATTTATATCTCTTCAATTTCTTCTTTGGGAAGCGGATCGCTTTTGCTCACACAGCAAACGGCAGCAATGGTATCCCCTTCACGCAGGTTGATAAGCCGTACACCCTGAGTAGCACGCCCGGAAAGTCTTATATCACTTACAGCTAACCGGATGGTAATACCGGAACGCGTGATAATCATCAGGTCGTTATCATCTGTAACAGCTTTGATTGCAATTAGTTTGCCAGTTTTCTCGGTGACATTCAAGGTTTTCACGCCTTTGCCACCACGGGCAGTTTTCCTGTAATCTTCAATCAATGAACGTTTTCCATAGCCATGTTCACTAACTACCAGCACATACGGAGGCTCGATGAAGTCGCTTAAAGCCGAGGCCCGGGGTGCATTGCAAGTATCACCTGTAGCACCTGCTGTAGTATCTGCACATATCATGCCAACTACCTGATCATTATCCTCTATGGAGATGCCGCGCACGCCGGAGGCGGTGCGTCCCATGGGACGCACGTCGCGCTCATCAAAGCGCACGCATTTGCCTTCCCGAGCCCCCAGTAGCAATTCGCAATTGCCATCTGTCAGACACGCTTCCAGCAAATGATCGTCTTCACGAATGGTTATGGCATTTACACCTGTCGAACGCGGATTGGAATATGCTTTCAACGTAGTTTTCTTCACAACCCCACGCTCCGTACTCAACACAATATAATTGTTGTTTATATACTCTTCGTCCGTCAGGTTCTTCACGTTAATGTAAGCACACACGCTATCCCCGGGCTCAATGTTAATGACATTCTGAATGGCCCGGCCCTTAGACGTCTTATTCCCCTCGGGAATCTCGTACACTTTCAGCCAGTAACACCTGCCGTTCTGCGTAAAGAACAACATGGTACTGTGCATATTGGCCGTATATATATGTTCAATAAAATCTTCCTCACGCGTATCACTCCCCCGCGACCCTACACCGCCCCTACCCTGCAACCTATACTCATTCAGGTTGGTACGCTTAATATATCCCAGATGGGAAATCGTAATGACCACGTCTTCGTCCGGATAAAAATCTTCCGGATTAAAATCACCGGCTGCGTATTCAATGGCTGTCCGCCGCGGGTCGTTAAACCGCTCCTTCACATCCAGCAGCTCCTCTTTGATCAGGTTCATCTGCAACACCTCGCTGGCCAGCAACTCGTCCAAATTGTGAATCAGTTCCATCAGCTGGTCGTACTCGGCCTGCAAGCGCGTCCGTTCCAGCCCGGTCAGCTGCCTCAAACGCATTTCCACAATTGCCGAGGCCTGTTCCGCGGTAAACTCAAATTCCTCCTGCAACCCGGTACGAGCCTCTTCCACGGTCTGAGACGCACGGATCAAGGCAATCACTTCGTCCAGGATGTCCAGTGCTTTCAGCAGCCCTTCCAGGATGTGTGCCCGTTTTGCAGCCTGTTCCCGCTCAAAACGGGCCCGGCGGACCACCACCTGATGGCGGTGGCGCACAAAATATTTGATCAGCCTCTTCAGGTTCAGCAGCCGCGGACGACCGTCCACCAGTGCGATGTTGTTCACAGAGAAAGAACTCTGCATGGCCGTATATTTAAACAGGCTGTTCAACACCACGTTGGCCACTGCCCCCATCTTCAGCTTAATGACTATACGCATGCCGGTGCGGTCGCTCTCGTCATTCACAAAAGAAATCCCCTCCAGGCGCTTGCTCTCCACCAACTCGGCAATCTTCTCAATCAGCTCGCGCTTATTGACCATATAGGGAATCTCGGTTACCACAATCGTTTCCCGGCCGCTCGAAGCTACCTCTATATCTGTCTTGGCCCGGACCACAATGCGACCCCGGCCTGTTTCATAAGCATCGCGAATCCCGGCCGTACCGTATATGATGCCCCCAGTAGGAAAATCGGGACCCTTCACATGCTTCATCAGCTCATCAACGGTGATATCATCGGCATCTATATAAGCACACACGGCGTCCACAATCTCTCCCAGGTTGTGCGGAGGCATATTGGTAGCCATCCCCACGGCAATCCCGCTGGCCCCGTTCAAAAGCAACAGAGGCACCTTGGCAGGCAATACAGAAGGCTCCTGCAGGGAGTCATCAAAATTATTCTTAAAGTTGACCGTATCCTTGTCCATATCGGCCAGCACCTCTTCCGCCAACCGACGCAAACGAGCTTCTGTATACCGCATGGCTGCTGCAGAATCCCCGTCAACGGAACCAAAGTTTCCCTGACCTTCCACCAGCATATACCGCATACTCCAATCCTGGGCCATACGCACCATGGCCTCGTACACACTCGAATCACCGTGCGGATGGTACTTACCCAAAACCTCCCCTACAATACGTGCCGATTTTTTAGTGGGTTTGCTGCTGGCAAGTCCCAGCTCTGACATCCCGTAAAGAACCCGACGGTGGACCGGTTTAAGGCCGTCACGCACATCGGGGAGGGCTCGGGAAACAATTACGGACATAGAATAATCTATGTACGCGCTCTTCATTTCGTCCTCAATGTTTATCTTCTGAATTCTATCCTCCATAAAGCATCAAATCAACCTTCAAAAGTACAAAAATTTCCTTTAATTGACAACGGTATCGGTACCTTCAGCATTTAAGTTTATTTGCATTTTTGCACCCGGCTCCAATTCACGGCTTATGATGGCTTCGGACAACGGATCTTCCAGGTAACGCTGGATAGCCCGTTTGAGCGGACGCGCCCCGTACTGCGGATCAAATCCTTTGCCGGCCACAAAATCTTTTGCTTCTTTGGAGATATCTAAAGAAAAACCGGCCAGCTCAATACGTTCATACAACTCGGCCAGTTCAATTTCAATAATCTGGAAAATATGGTCCTTATCCAGCGCATTAAAGACAACCTGCTCGTCAACACGGTTCAAAAACTCGGGATTGAACGTCTTGCCCAACGCCTTCTCTATAATGGCCTTGCGCCGCTCTTCCCCGGTATCTGCCGCCCCGGTTGCAAGCGTGGCAAACCCAACACCGCTGCCAAAATCCTTCAATTCCCGGCTCCCGATATTAGAAGTCATAATCAAAATGGTATTGCGAAAATCCACATGCCGCCCGTTGCTGTCCGTCAAACGCCCCTCATCAAAAACCTGCAACAGCAAGTTGAAAATATCGGGATGCGCCTTTTCAATTTCATCCAGCAACACCACAGCATACGGCTTGCGACGTATCCGCTCGGTCAACTGCCCCCCTTCATCGTACCCCACATACCCCGGAGGCGCTCCAATCAGCCGGCTCACAGCAAATTTTTCCATATACTCACTCATATCTATACGCACCAAAGAATCGGGGGAATCGAACATATATGTAGCCAGCAATTTGGCCAGGTGTGTTTTGCCCACCCCCGTAGGACCCAGAAAAATAAACGTTCCAATGGGTTTGTCCGGATCTTTCAGTCCGGCCCGGTTGCGGTGGATGGCACGCACCATGGCATCTACTGCCTGGTCCTGTCCAACAAGCTTCTCTTTAAGGATAGTTGCCATCTTCACCAGCCGGTGCGTTTCAGACTCAGACACACGGCTCACAGGAACCTGCGTAATCATAGACACCACTTCTGCAATAGTATCTGCCGTCACGTCCTTTCTGTTTTTCTTCTGCTCTTCGTACCAGCTGTTTCTTTCCGCTGCCAGTTTTTCCTCCAGTTCCTTTTCTTTTTCCCGTAAAGCCGAGCCTTTTTTATAGTCTTTCTTATCAACGGCGGCACGTTTTTCCATCATGATACCGTCCAGTTGCTCTTCCAGTTCGGTCAACGCCTGCGGAAGTTGCAGGTGGCTTATATGCACGTGCGAACCGGCCTCGTCCATCACATCAATGGCCTTGTCGGGCAGGCACCGGTCCGTAATATACCGCTGGGAAAGCCTCACGCAGGCATCCAAGGCAGCCGGCGTATAATGCACCAGGTGGTGCTCTTCGTACCGCGGAGCAATTGTCTGCAGAATCTTCAAGGTAGTATTGTATTTTGTCGGCTCCACCAGCACTTTCTGAAAACGCCGTTCCAGCGCCCCGTCCTTCTCAATATACTCCCGGTATTCATCCATGGTACTGGCACCAATGCATTGGAGCTCTCCACGCGCCAGCGCCGGCTTCAGCATGTTGGCCGCATCCAGCGAACCACCCCCGCTTCCGCCCGTAGCACCGGCCCCAATCAAGGTATGAATCTCGTCAATAAACAAAATGATATTGGGATTCTTTTTTAACTCGGCAAGCAACCCTTTCATACGTTCTTCAAATTGCCCGCGGTACTTTGTCCCGGCAACCACAGAACCGATGTCCAAAGAAAGGATGCGCTTCCCTTGCAACGTGGGCGCGCCTTTCCGACGGGCAATCCGCTCGGCAAGACCTTCCACAATGGCCGATTTTCCCACACCCGGCTCCCCAATCAGCACCGGATTGTTCTTCTTGCGCCGGCCCAAAATCTGCGCCAGACGCTCAATTTCGCTGTTTCGGCATACCACCGGATCCAATTTCCCCGAACGAGCCTCTTCCGTCAAATCCAGCGCATACAAATCCAATAAGGGCGTTGCCGAGGCATCCTTCCCCGGAACCCCTTTCCCTGCAGTCCCTTTAGCGGGACGAGGCAACCTGGGCGGGAAATCCCCTTCCGGAGCAGGAAATTTCCCTTCCGGAGCAGGCATCCCCTCTTTGCGAATGGCCGGCCGCTTGCGCTGAATCCCTTTAATGTTCAACGGCACCTCACCTTTCAGATGAGCCCGCAGCGCTTCGGCTGTCACGCCTTTGGTACGCAGCCAATACACACCAATCCCGTTATCTATAGACAGTAAAGCCAGCAACAGGTGCAAGCTCCCCGGAACGGTTTGTCCCATTTTATTAGCCTCCAGGTACATAGCCTTCAGGCTTTTTTCGGCATGCTCAGACAGCGACAATTTATCTGCCTGATCCGGCGGTATCATGGTCCTGCCTGTCTCTTTGCTCTCAATCAGGTTTTTCATTTGCCACAGCAGCAAATCCAGCATAGTAAGCACCTGATAAGCATCGTTTTCCTGATGGCGGATAATGGCCAAAAACAGGTGGTCACCCGTCACGGTATAACTCCCCAGACGCATAGCCTCCTCCCGCGCAAACGAGAGAATCTGATTCAGCTCTTCCGGTAATTTCAAATTCATAAATTTCTCACTTGTTCACTTGTTCACCCGCTCACCCCTCACTCACTCACTCACTCATCTTCTTCGCGTCCGCCAGAAATTGAGCCAGCCCTTTGTCCGTCAGCGGATGGTCCAGCAAACCCAAAATGGGCTTCAGCGGACACGTCACCACATCTGCCCCCACTTCCATACACTCAATAATGTGGCGCGTATGGCGAATAGAGGCGGCCAATACCTGCGTTGGGTAGCCGTACGTACGGAACACCTCCACAATCTGTGCCACCAGCCCTACCCCGTCTTCACTAATATCATCCAATCGTCCCACAAAAGGCGAGACGTACCTGGCACCGGCCTTGGCGGCCAGTACGGCCTGTCCTACGGTAAAGACCAACGTGCAGTTGGTGGGTATCTTGCGGGCCGTCAAGACTTTGATGGCCTTTATGCCTTCGGCTGTACAAGGAATTTTCACCACTATGTTTTTATGCAGGGCTGCCAGTTTTTCGGCCTCGGCAAGCATTCCTTCCACGTCTGTGGAAAACACCTCGGCACTCACGTCCCCGTCCACTATCTCACAAATCTGGCGGTAATGTGCCATAATGGCATCCTGGCCGCGGATGTTCTCCCGCGCCATCAACGACGGATTGGTAGTTACACCATCCAGAATGCCCAGATCGCGTGCCTGGCGTATCTGCTCCAAATTAGCTGTATCAATAAAAAACTTCATAGCATGAAATATTTAACACTTCTATGTATTTAACACGTCAAAGATAAGCAGGTTTTTTGGTTCGGACAACGCGCCTGCCGGTGTTCGTTTTACTCGCCGCGCATGTCCACTACGTCCGCTTTATTCCGGATAATATCCAGACTCAGCGTGACAGACTGCCCAATGGCAGCATCTATGTCGTCTTCCGTTACACCTAGAAAATCACACCCTAACGATTTATCAATAAATTGGTTGGAACATTGCAGCTTCGCAAACTCTACAGGATGAAGTCCCGAATCCAGGTTCGCTTTCACATGCTCTTTCAACGTGCTGCGGGCAGACAATTTGTACAGGAACGTAGGAATGGTAACAATTTTCTTACCGGGCTCGCCCATATACTTGTGGAAAATACCCAGCATTTCACGCCATGTCATGTTATAATACCCAATGGGATACGCATTGCCTCCCCGGTTCTTTTCCAGAGCGCCGGCGACGGCCTGTCCCACCTGTTTTACCGTTACCATAGTAGTCCCACCGCGCGGGTATAGGGTTTTCTTTTTCATTTTCAGCAACTGCTCTACCAAAAACACCCATACGGGTTTACGCCCGGGCTGCGTTCCAAAAATGTACGGCAACTCCAGCACGGCCACATCAAAACCCGGCTCTGCAAAAGACAAAGCCATTTTTTCCTGATCCACACGGCTGCGGATGTACGGATGGTGTTTTGTCAGTTCCAGCCGGGGACGGCTTTTGGCAAAATACGTAAAGTACGAACCGCAGATTACGCTGTGTTTTACACCTGCTTGTTTTGCCAGCCGCAGCACCCGCTCCAGGGCGTGCGTATTAAACTTTTGAAACATATCGTAAATGGGAGCCGGTGCCGTAAGCCGTTCGTCAATCCCGGCCGCGAACACAAAACCTTCATTACCGGAAAGAATTTGTAAAAGTTCGTCGTCGCCCAACTCCATAAAGTTCCCGTACGTCACGTTCATTTCTTTTGGCAATGCAGCACCTGCCGGCAACGGCGGCAACGCCAGGGTACTTACTTTGTGACCACGCTGTATCAATTCGTATGCGGCCTGACTTCCCAGAAGCCCCGTTCCGCCAATCATAAAAATATTCATACTGCTAATTTAATACTTGCAAATCAAAATACAGCGTAAAACTACTTGTATTTGTTAATTAGCTATATTTGTAAACTTGCATAAAAATTATGAAAAAACATTTTCTTGTACTTCTTTCCCTTCTTTTGCTATCCTGCGCTACATCAAAAGACGTGTNGTATTTTCAGGATATTGACAAAATCCAAAAAAAGCAAATCNAGGCAGAATACATTACCCGCATTGCAAAAGACGACCTGCTGAATATCGTGGTAACAGGGCCCGATAAAACGGTGGTCATGCCTTTTAACCTCACCCTGACCGATAACATTGCGGGAAGTTATTCCACCTCACATGCTTTATTTCCCTACCTGGTAGATTCGGAAGGGAACATAGACTTTCCCGTCCTGGGACGCATACATATTGAGGGAATGACCCGTATAGAACTCATCAATTACCTTACGCAGCACCTGCAGGAGTACATCAAAGACCCCGTGGTGGTCGTAAGTTTTACCAACTACAAGATTACCATCCTGGGGGAAGTACAAAGGCCCGGAACGTATACCATGCCTTCTGAACGGACTACCATCCTACAGGCCCTCGGTATGGCAGGTGACCTTAAAATATCGGGAGAACGTGATAAAATCCTGCTTATAAGGGAAGTAAACGGTATTCAAGAACATATCAAAGTGGATTTAAAGTCTGCTGAAATTATGAATTCACCTTATTATTACCTGCAGCAAAACGACGTTATATACGTAGCCCCCAGTGCTTCCCGTGTTGTAACCGGCACCTCTACAGCCGGTTTGTGGAGTACAGGCCTGTCTATTATTGTATCGGCAGTATCGGTTGTATCCCTTGTTCTCTCCCTTTCCTCAAAAATAAAATAATACCTCCTTATGTCAGCAACCCCTCCTGCACAAAAGCCCCTGCACAATCTTAAAGAAGATGATTCCATTGACCTTAGAGAAATTCTTGAAACCATTTGGGGATTAAGGCTGTGGATTGTTCTATCTGTGATTCTTTGCGTTGGCATCGCTTATACCTATGTGAAATACACAACGCCTGTCTATGAAAGTACAGCCGGTCTTTTATTGGTGAACGACGGGGCCCGGGGCGGCTCCACGGGAAGCGACATGTATTTTATCTCGGAATTGACGGGACATTCTATGCGGTATAAAATGAGCAACGAGCTGTATATGCTGCAAACCATTTCGTTACTGCAACAAGTAGTAGAAGACCTGAATCTGAACGTTCAATACTTTAAGAAAACACGTTTGAAGCAACAAGAACTGTACAGGAACTGTCCCATAGCCTTTCAGTGGGAAAACCCGGTACCCGTTGCCTGGGAAGGTATGAAACCCCTGGAGATTACACTAAAAGTAAAACCGGGTTCAGATCATTTTGAAATTAATAATATGCTTGTTGGAGGTGAACAAGTCTATGTAAAAAACAAGGCCGTCCAATTTGGAGAGGTGATAAGTACACCGGCCGGCCTGTTCAGCATTACCAACCTGTATAGTCCTACGGAGGATACGGGCAGCACCCTGTTTACTATCAAAGTAAGCAGCCCGCGATCATTTGCCAATAAAATCAAAAGAAACCTTACGGCAAGACAAATAAGTGACGGACGCACCAATGCAACAACGATGGCAAACATGTCAGATATTATTGTGTTAACCCTGCAGGACGAAATCAAAGAACGCGCCGTGCGTATTCTGCACTCTCTAATACAAAATTACATCCAGGACAATAAAGAATTTAGTGCCCAATCCATTGAAAAATCCATTGTATTTATTAACGACAGGTTATCCCAAATTGAGCGCGACCTGGGTATCATTGAAACAGACTACAGCAGTTACCGGTCTGTACGCAGGATTGTACGGGAAGACTCCCAATCGCAAATAGCCATAACCTCAGATGCCAGGTACCGCGATGAACTTACCGAGCTGGAAATTCAGATGAAATTACTGGGAATGATCAAAGAATTTCTGGCCGGCCAAAATGATACCCACGAAATGATCCCTACCAACCTGGGTATTAAAGATGTGGGCCTTACCTCGGGCATTGAAAGATACAATACGCTTATTGTAGAACGGAACAGGCTCCTGGCCGGTTCCAGCCTTACCAATCCCCGGGTAGTCAACGCCAACTTGCAATTGGACAATATGAAAGATGGAATCCACGTATCCATTAAAAACGTAGAAAACACCCATACATTACGGTTAGACGCACTTCGGGAACAGATATCCAAGGGAGAAAAAGAAATATCTACCATCCCGTCACAGCAATTGGAATTGGCCAGGATAACACGCCGGCAGGAAATTATTGAACCCCTGTACAGGTTGTTGCAACAAAAGAAAGAAGAGAATATGATTGCTTTGTATGCCCTGCCCGATAACGCCCGAATTACAGAAGAGCCTGTATCAAAATCTTCTCCCATCAAACCCAACAAACGAAACATTTACCTGGCCTCTTTGCTGCTGGGACTAATCCTCCCTCCGGGAATTTTTTACACCACGGAAGCCCTCAGACGAAAAGTCATTGGCAAACAAGACGTAGCAAGAAGAACCAACATCCCCATTTTTGCTGTGATTCCCAAATCAACCAAATCCGACTTTCTCATTGACATTACCAGTAAGGACGCCCTTACAGAAGGATTCCGAATGCTCCGTTCCAGCCTGCAATTTAGTCCGGGAAAAATCATTTACGTAACATCCAGCCTGTCCGGAGAAGGCAAAACTTTTATTGCCTCCAACCTGGCCATTTCTCTGGCAGCGACCGGAAAAAGAACACTGCTGGCAGGTGTTGACCTGCGTAAACAAAGACTTTCAGAATTGTTTGGCATTACTAAGAGGAAAGGAATCGTGAATTACCTGATTGGGGAAACGAATGATGTCAAAAATATCATTATACCTTTCGGCTTAAACACCAACCTGGATATCATGCCCTCCGGACCGATACCTCCCAACCCTTCTGAACTGCTGGCCTCACATAAATTCCCGGAGATCATTGCCTACGCGAAAGACCATTACGACTTTGTTGTGATGGACACAGCGCCTTGTTTTCTGGCATCCGACACGTTTAATATTGCACAATACGCAGATACCACCTTGTATGTGATTCGGTCTAAAATGACGGATATCCGTATCCTCCCACAAATTCAGGAATTTTATGACAAGGGCCAACTTAACAGTATGTCATTGGTAATTAACGCCTTTGATTTTAGAAGAAATCCATACGGATATGGCAGCAGCTCTAAATTAGGATACGGCAGCGGTTATGGTTATGGGTACGGATACGGATATGGCTACGGGTACGGTTATGGCTATGGAGAAGAAACCGGAAAGAAAAAGAAATTCAAGACGTAGCAGGAAATGCTAACTTTCTTAAAAACAAAAATACCTCTTTTTACACTTCCTTTTCAGGCAGATATGCACTCCCACGTACTACCCGGGGTGGATGACGGAGCCAAAGAAACAGAAGAAGCGCTTGAAATCCTGCAGCATTTCTACCGGGCCGGTATAGAGCAAATGTACCTGACGCCCCATATAGATTTTAGTATATATCCGAAAAACACGGTAACTTTTTTATCAAAACGTTACCGGGAACTTACCCAAAACATACCCCGGACCGGGATACCTGAACTCTATCTGGCAGCCGAATATATGTGCAACAGCCAAATGGACGCAAGTGCACCGCTTCTTTGCCTGCACGATTCCTTTGTGCTTATTGAAATGTCCTACTACTACCAGTCCCCCGAGATCGAAGACATTATATTTTTCCTGGTCAACAACAACTACAAACCCATTCTGGCACATCCCGAGAGGTACACTTATTTGTACAACAAGCTCCACGTATTTGAAAAATACATAGATATGGGCTGCAGCATGCAGCTGAACCTGTTATCCCTGTCCGGAAGGTACGGCCCGCAATCCATGCAAATCCTCAAGCACCTGTTAACAAACAAATATTATCGGTATGCAGGAAGCGATGTACACTCACCGTCCCATTTCCGGTTACTGAAAGAAACCACCATCAGCCGGAAATACGCAGCCCCGGTAGAAGAGCTCCTGCACAACAACCACGAACTCTTTCCGTTGGCGCACTCTAGATTCAATCAAGTGCGCCAACTTTTTTCAGCACCTCTATAAAGCACTAAACTTCAGCTAAATACGATTTTTGGAGTTTTTTTTGGCGCGCTTGATTGAATCTAGAGTGCGCCAACTACGTGGAAAACAGGATGCGTTGGTCGCAGAGGTCGGCGATGTGGGATTGGTGGGTGATGAAGAGGATGGAGCGGTTGCCCATGTCGCGGCGCAGGTTTTCCACGAACGTGCGCGAAGTTTTTTCGTCCAAAGCCGAGGTGGCCTCGTCCAGCAACAGAATTTTCCCGGGCCGCAGCAAAGCCCGGGCAATGGCAATGCGCTGGGCCTGCCCCTCGGAAAGGCCGGAGCCGCCTTCGCCCAGGACCGTGTCCAGGCCGTTGGGCAAATCAAACACAAACCCCGCCGAGGCAATTTCCAGCACCCGCCGCAGCTGCTCGTCGCTCGCTACAGCCGTTCCCGGCCGACGTTGGCTTTCCCGACCTGCCTCTGCACTCCCCCCTTGCACCTCATTCGCACCGGCGTAGCCCAGCTGCAGGTTCTGGCGGATGGTGCCGCTGATGAGCGAGCCACCCTGCGGCACGTACACAAAGTTGGAGCGGGTACGCTCAGACACCTCGGCTTGCGTCCATTCGTTTTCAAGCACAATGCTTCCGGCACCCGGTTTTACCAGGGCCAGCAACAGGCGCAACAGCGTGGTTTTTCCCACCCCCGTCGGACCCATGACGGCCACCATGGTGCCGGGGCGCAGTTCCAGGGAAAAACGGTCCAACACCGGCTTTTCGTCCTCGGCATAGGAGAACGTCACGTCTTGCATCCGCAGCGTTACATCGCCCTGCAATAAAATCGGATTTCTGACGTCTTCCAACGTGAAACCGGTCAGGTAAATCAGGCGTTCCACTGCGGCTTTGGAAGCCACCATAGCAGGTAACTGCCGAATCAAATCAAAAAGCGGACGCTGGATGCGGCTCACCAATTGCAGGTACGCCGTGACCGTACCAAAAGATACTTTGCTGGAAGCCAGCCGGTAGGCACTCCATAAGAAAGCCGTGATGTAGCCTCCGTTAAACGTCAGACCCATAAGCAAGTTGGCAAAAACCGACACACGTGTGCGTTTCTGCACGCTGTCTTGCAGCTGCGATTGCAAATTGCCCAACCTATCCAGTTCATCCTGTTGCCGCTCAAACGTACGTATCACAACCTGATTGAGTAAACTCTCTTCCATCATGGAAGTAATCAGGCTTTCGCTTTCTTTTACCTGCAACGTGTATTTCCTCATGTGCCTGTAATAAAGCCGACTAAAGAAAGCCAACACCGGCAGTCCTATCCCCAGGATAAGAGCCAGTGTGGGATCCAGAATATAGAGGATTACCAGCGCGCCTACAAATTGCACCACAGCCGTAAACGCCAACGGCAACGACGACACCAGCACGTCCACCACATCGTCCGTATCGCGGATAATACGCGTAAGCATATCGCCGCTGTGCACCGAGGACAACTCCTGCCAACGCGAATACAGCAACCGCGAGAACACGTTGTACCGCACATGGTTGCTCATACGCACCTCGGTAAGCCTGCGCACACGCAAATCCCACGCCCTGAACAGAATTTGCAGAACCACAAGCGCCACCAGCATTACGGAATAAAGAAGCAGGCTCCCCGCTGTATTCCCGGTAGCTATATCTATAATGGTCTTGGAAAACCACACAAAAGCCAAAGAAGACGCCACCTCGGCCAGCCCTATAAGCGTAATGGTCACTATACGGGAACGAAACCCGCGCGAGGCAAAACGCAGAAACTGGAGGGCAGCTTTCATCGGAAACCTATTTTAAACCGGTTTGTCAATTTTTTATACGGCACAATCAAAATGTGTGAAACTGATAAGGTAGCAAATTTTAGCGATCTTTTCACCGACAGCACAAAAGAGAACCACATGCCGCTGTATTTTCCCGGAGGCCTCTTTTTACCGGGCCGATGAAACCCAAAGTTCCCGTTTTTCAGGATGTCGGCCGCCACCCTCCGAACGTGGCGTTCGTGACGTTCGTGGCGTCCGTGACGTTCGGTGCGTCCGGCCGGCAGCAGAGGAAACGGGAAAATTTCTTCCGAGGCATCCAGGTACTCCACAGCCACCCGGGCAAACACCTGCATAGGGTACAGCAACCCATAGGAACGCACACGCTCCGTAAATTCCTGTCGGTCAATCTCCCCGTGGTAGTGCTGCAAAAACAAAATCCAGTCGCAAAATTGGCGAAACCCCACGCCCAGGCTTGCAAAATGCCGAAACATATGATGAAACAGGAAAAACGCGTTCATCGTTACGGGCAGCAGCTGCACTGCGGGAGCCAGCGGCGGTTGCGGCTGGCCTTGCTCTTGTGGCTGCGACGGTTGCGGCGGTTGCGGCTCCCGCAGCAGTTGCGACACCGGGACCCGACCGAACCGGGCCTGCTCTGCTACCTCCTTCTCCCACGCGACAAACTGCTTTTCGTATTTTTTGTGATTAAAATATGAAATCCGGCAATGGGGCTCGATCACTATCCCCTTCCATTGATAATTGTAATGAATGTGGCCTGCATCATCTGCCTGGTATCCCTGCCCGGCTGCCCAAACGCGCGCTTTCTCGTAATCCCCCGGACGGTACAACCACACGTCAATGTCTCCCGGGTTTCGCAGCAACGGATTGGGATATTGCGCCCCGCAGGCAAGCCCTTTCATAAGCACAAACGGAAAACCGGCCTGCTCGTATTCCTGCTGCAAATCTCCCAACACCCGGACCATATTGCGGTTCAACGTCTTGGTTTGCTCAATCTGTAACAGCTGTTGCATACGCAATTCCCTGGGAGGCAAACTCTCCTCCGGCAACGACAAGGCTTTGTCTGCCACCAGTGCGCTCACGCTCTGTTTGTGAGCCAGCGCCGCAATTTTCTTCCACACGCCCGCTTCCAGCCCTTTGAACCGCAAACCATCGGCCGGCCTGTCCCACAGGGCCGCCGACAGCAAGTGCAAGAACAAGCCGTTTACTTCAGCATTATTTACCCCGGTGTTATTCCTATTCTTCAATCAGACCTTCTTTTAGTAATGTACCTACCAGAGCCTGTACGTCCTTAGCGGCCACGTCGCGCGCTACGTCGTATTTTTCCACCAACAAATCCGTCAAATCTTCTTCTGTAAAATCTTTTTGGATCACAGATTCTACCAAAAAAGCCGCTGTGTGGTTCAAGGTTACCACCCGGGTATAATCCAGCCCCGAGCCGCTTTGGGACACCATCATGTATTCACCGCCAATGTTGCGGATGGAAAATTGTTCTTTCAGTCGCATAGTCGCACAATATATTATTTTTTATTCAATCTTCGGTAAAGCGCCAGCCCCACACGGCGCAAAAACGGATGCGACGGCCACAAAAACCGGTACGCATTCCAGCGCCAACTTCCCTGCCGGATACTCCTTCCGTTGCGCACCACTTCCGTTATCTCGGCAAGTACCTCGGCCCGGCTGCACATTTCATAAACCTTCAGGTTGCCGTCGCCACGCAACCACAACATCCCACCCTGCACCTTTACCACACGGTGGATAACGTACCGGTCCTCCTCCAGGCGGGCCAGCACCAAGCGTCCCCGGCGAAAGGAATCCTCCCCGGGCTTTCCCAGCACCAGCACATCCCGGCCATCGCGTATAAAAGGCAACATGCTGTTCCCGCGGGCACGCATACGCACTGCATGACCCAGGGCCAACTGCTCGGCCACCTCGGCAAAAAACAGGGTATTATTGATGGTCCGAACCTCCATTGCCGGTATAATTTAATTCAGTAACGAATGTGTCAACTCCACTGCTTCGCGGTCGGGGCGGTTAACCAGATGGTACACAGGCACTTTCTCCAATACATCGTATATCAGCGAAACCACGCGCTCCCTTTGTTCCCTGCCCGAGCGAAAAATGGCTGCCGACTGCATCAGCACCTTAAACGCCTCCAACGCACCCATCTTTGTCAGCTTGTTCTCCGGTCCCTGTTGCAAAAGCACAAAAGCCGAGACCTGTGCCCGCTCATTCCTGTAACACGCCGTACTTCCGCTCCAGGGAGCACCATACAACCACACCTTTCCGTCGTCTGTCACACGCACCAGCGGCTCGTCGTCGTTCAGCAGCGTACTACCGGCAATGTGCCTCAGCCACAGGCGACTGTGCGTACTTTTACCCGTACCGCTTGTGCCCAGGAAGACCAGCGCCTTGCCGTCTTTTTCAATGGCCGAGGCGTGTATTTTCAGCGTTTTGTGGTACGCGGCCGCCACCCCAAAGGCAGTCCGCAACAGGTACGTGAGAAAATGCTCTTCGTAAGGAGCGGTAAGCGTAAGGTCCGTAAAGACGGTCTTCCTGTCTGCCGAGATTCTCATACGATGCTCCGCGCCCCGGAGTGTCATGCATACCGTTGCCTCCTGGTTGTGGTGGTAAACAGAAAAAACGGCTTCATCCACCACCAGTGTTTCATCCGGACCTCCGGTCTCTTCCGGACCTCTGGTCTCTTCCGGCTTGCCGATCTCCTCCGGACTACCGCCCGGAAGGGAAATTATCTGACCACCACAGAAACGGAACAGCACATTTTCGCCCTCTTTTTGTCCACATTTTTTGTCCTCTTTTTTCCCATCTTTTTTGTCCGTGCAAAACGGCCGGAAAGCAGGTAACAATGCGTCCGTCGCCCGGGCGTTGGGAGTTTCTACTATAAGGTAGTGGCCTGCAATACAATAAACCAGTTTTTCAGACATAAATATATCTTTATTACAAAGATAAAAAGCATTTGATAATTTGTCCGAATTTACCTAAATTCATTAAATTTTTAAATTAAATTTTTACTCTTAAAGTCATGAAAAAGAAATACCTAAAACTAATAATTGCTAATATAGTATTTATTCTTCCGTTCCTGGTCGTATCTTGTGAACAAGACAGCCTCACCCCCCAAAATCCGGGACAAACTATTACCGTCACTGTCACGTTGACTGCAGAAGCAGACAATACTCCCAATACGCGAATTGCTCTTGAACAGGACATTTTGGACGTTAACCTGTAGTGGGAAGTGGGAGACGTGGTGGATCTTTGCCTTGTTTATACAAAGGAGGGAGGTGTTGTTGCACAGAATTATCAACAGAAAACAGTTACCATAGATCCGGGAAACCCCAAAAAAGCAACTTTCTCCCTAACTGTTCCCGCAGACGTTGTAGATAAATTTGACTTGTACGGACTATACGGTGGGGATGGCCTTTCTGTTGCAGACTATACAAAAGCCCTTCTTCCGGATGCCGGGAAAGCACTGGCAAACGACCTCAAAGATATTCAGAACCAGCGGGTAGTAATGCTGGGATTTGAAACACTTGCTATTAGCAAAAGCGCAACGGATATTAATGCAAGCTTTCAACACCTCGGCTCTATTTTCAGGATTTTAGTGAAGAATACCGGTTCCGCCACATTGGAAAACATTACGCACGCCGTATTGTCACCGCTGGGTCTTGGTACAACAGTCCCGGCGTATCCCAACGCAAACAAATTCAATCTGATAAATAAAACATTTACAGATGCAGCAGACAACCCGGCAAGTCAGGCCAACAGCCTGACATTTGCAGCCAATACTGCCTTTATAGTAAAAGACGGAATCCTCGCATTCTGGGCATGGTTCCCCGTAGAAAAAGGCACCGGCACAGGAGCCACATGGCCCGCACTCAACCTAACTTTACAACAGGGAGGAAGCGACCTTGTCACAACAGCGACTCCCAAACCTACAAGAGTAGCCACCACCGGTAAAACCTACCATTTATTTGCCGAGTACGACGGTACAAACCTGACCTTCGTAGGATCGGACGCTTTTACAGTTCCGGACGGCACCGTTGACGGCACCAACAAAGGACTCCTGGCCGATACCCGCGATGGGAATTTGTATGCAACGGTGAAGATTGGTAACCAAACTTGGATGGCAGAGAATATGAAATTTTTGCCGAAAGTAAATCCTAATAAAGACGTCGAAGTTACTGCGAATCATAGCACTAGTAATCCGTTTTATTATGTGTATGCATACAATGGAACAAGTGTTGAACTTGCTAAAAGAGAAAGCAACTACACTATCTACGGAGTTCACTACAACTGGCCGGCTACCATGGATGGAAAAGCCAGCAGTAATCCCGATGGTACCATTTCCAGTGGGGTACAGGGCCCTTGCCCTCCGGGCTGGCATGTGCCCAGTGATAATGAATGGGTAGTGCTGGAAACCTGGCTAAGAAACAACCTATACACTTATGACGGTTTACCAAGTATTAACGTTAGAACAAAAATTGCAAAAGCACTCGCCACTGATCCGGAAGTGAATCCTAAATGGACTCCTGTTCTCACACCAGTAGGTGCCATTGGTAATAAAGATTATCCGTTAAAAATGAATGCTTCGGGCTTTTCTGCTTTGCCGGCAGGAAATATCGTGAAGGGAAAATATGGAGGGCAAGGGGAAGAAACATTCTTCAATACCACATATGAAACTAGTACGAATCCTGTAGTATATAAATTAGCATACAACTCTGCTAATTTAGGCCGTGAGTATCTCGGAAAGTCAAGTGGTATGTCCGTACGCTGCTTGAAAGATTAATAGAGATTCCGGTGCTTTTTACGATTTTGGCGCACTTACACATCAGATGTATTGCGCCAAGACAATTTCCCAAATTTGGAATTCCTTGATATATAGGAAAATACGATTTTTCGAATAAAGTTTGGCGCGATACATCTGATGTGTAAGTGCGCCAACTGACATATCCGGTATCCTTGAATGTATCTCTTCCATCCAGAACCGGGAATGCTTCCGGTTGCCGGGCAACCGGATTTGAAAGCCGAGGCATCCCCTTGTTCTGGATGGAAAAAGATACATTAATGAGCATGAGGCGCTCAGGATGGATATTCTGGAGTATAGTGTACCACGATTCTGGTTAAATGTGTACCACCGTTCCGGTGCATTGTGTACCACTTTTTGTAAAAAGGAGGAGAGTTTCCTC
>JGI24711J26586_10000841_pt1 | contig 23923 bp, 16 predicted proteins | sample BioPla3DNA1_FD_26586 | JGI IMG/M metagenome (IMG submission 26586)
TGATTTAAAAAAAGAGGAATTAGATTTAATCTACGATTATAATGATTTATATATAAAACATAGAGAAGATAATATAAAATTAATACAATTATCTAATGAAATTAATAATCAAAAAATTGTTGATTATACAAAAATTGATACAATGTACAGAAAATATAAAAATATTAAAAATATAAAATTTGAAAAAACAGATAATGAACTGGAAATAATAGAAAAAAGTTATAAAACCCTTAAAATAGAAAATCTAACGATTTATGAATTAGAGAGAGCATTAGTAAATGAAAATATATCAAAAATTTCAACTAAATTTAAAGAGCTTAGTGAATTAAATTCTTTGTCTAGAGAAATTTTTATTGCAACTAATATAGAAGAACTTAATTTAGAAAATAAAATAAATAACAGAGCAGATATTATCGTTTCTTCCATATATATATTAAATAGTCCAGGATATTTTGCTATGGATATTTTTCAGGAACAACTAATAAAAAATTTACTTTTTGAATATACGAATAAACTGGAAAAATTAATAAAAATTAAGAAAAAATTTATAATAAAAGAGGAAAATAGTAAAATAATTACTGATGAAATGTACGAATTACAAAATAAAATTGATTATAATAAAGAAAATTCATTCTTAATTATAAATAATGATTTACAAAATAAAATTGATGAATTTAATAAAATTTTAACACCTGTTCAACAAGATTTTGATAAATCAACAAGAGAAAGTCTTGTGGAGTCTTTTACAATTAATAAAAAAAATGAAAGAGATATTAAGAAAACAATATTAAATATATATATTATTTTATTTGGGAGTCTATTTTTAGCAAGCATTATATCAACTATTATTATAAAAAAAATAAATAATAATTTAAAAAATAGAAATAAAGATTTGGAAAAAAATGTAGAAATAAGGACATCTGAAATAAAAGAGAATAACAATAGATTGTGTAGTATTCAAAAAATAGGTTTAAGAATATATAACGAGAAAGAATCTAAAAAAGCAATCGAATTATTATTGACAGTTATATCAAAAGAAAAATATTATATGTTAGGTTTTTATTTGGAAAAAGATTCTGTAGATAGGAATAAAGCACATATTTTAGGAATTGGAATAAACTATAATGATTTTAATGAAGATAAAGCAACAAAAGCAAATAAAATTGTGAATAAATCTATTGATTTAAGTCAAAATGATTTCTTGCTTAATTCATTTGATGATGATAAAATATATGAATATTTAGATAATAAAGATCAATTACAGGTGGGGAATTATAATTTAGATAAATATATTACAGTTCCTGTAGTTACGTACGTAAATAATATAAGGTATATTTATGGACTTATAGTTCTTGAATTAAATGATAATATTACAAGTATACCAGCTCTAGAAAAAGAAGCTCTTAAGATTTTTGGAGGATATTTAGCATCTTATTTTGAAAAAATTAGTTTAGAAAGTGAAAAAGAAAAAAATGAGAGGTTAAAACTTTTATTAGCATTATCATCATCTATTGTACATGAACTTCGTACACCTGTAACATCAATACTTGGATTTTCAAGATTGATTAATTCAAATAACAGTAATAAAGACAAACTACAAATGTATTCAAATCAGATTGAAAAAGAGTGTTATAGAATAGAAGACATGGCAAAAGAGTTAATAGATTATTCATCTTCACATTCATATGAATTATATTATTTTAATAAACTTAATATAATAAAGCTATTTGATGATGTAATTTCAAATTGGTTAAATGAGTTTAAGTTAAATAATGGAGAACTGTGTATTGATTTTATAAATATTAATAATGAAGATGAAATAGTTCTAGATGAGCAAAAAATCAAGAAAGTTTTTAACTATATAATTAAAAATGCATTGGAATCTTTTAATAAAGAAGACAATAAACTTTGTATTGTTGTAGAGAAAACTAAAGAATACATAGTTTTTGAATTTAAAGATAATGGAAGAGGTATAGATGAGGAATTACTAAAAAAAATATTTGAGCCATTAGTTACAAACAAAATACAAGGAACAGGATTAGGTTTATCTATTGTAAAAAATATAATCTATCACCATAACGGAAAAATAGATATAACTTCAAAATTAGATTTAGGTACAACGTTAATGTTACGGTTTCCAATATAAAAAGAAAGTTTAAATTTAAACTTTCTTTTTATTTAATATATTTATATTTTCAATTAAATGTTTTTCTTTTGTCATACTTATTAAAATAACAGAAACATTATTATTTAAAAGATAATTGATAGAAGTCTGTAAAATTGGCTTTTCAATCTTATTAATCTCATTATATATATTTTTATTATGAAAAAGAGGATTAAATCTACGGATATCATTTTTACTTAATGTATAATTTTTATCAAAGCATCCAGATAAAAGTCCCTGTGCCAGGGGACTATATGCAATAAAACCAATATTTTTATTAGTACAAAATGGAATTATATCATTTATATCATTATTTTGTAGAATATTAAATTGATTCTGTATTGAGCATATTGGAATAATATCATATGCATTTTTTAATAAATTAATTTTAAAATTAGAAACACCAATATACTTAATAATTTTATTTTTTTTTAATTCATTCAAGGTATTCAGTACCTCTTTTAAATTAAATCCTTCATATGGCCAATGAATTTGATATAGATCAATATAATCGGTTTTTAATCTTTTTAAACTTTTTTCAATGTCACTTAAAATAAAATCTCGTGATAAATTATGAATTACTCGACCTGTATCGCTCCATTCTAATCCTGTTTTTGAAGCAATATATAAATTTTTTCTAATAGATTTTGTTATATCACCAATTATCATTTCGGATTTTCCAAATCCATATATTGGTGCAGTATCGATAAAATTTATACCTAGTTCAATTGATTTTTCAAATGTTTTTATTGCTTCATCTTGGTTTACATTTTTCCAACCTGTTTTACCTAAAGCCCAGCTACCATAACCTAATTTTGAGACGTTCATATCTGAATTGCCTAAAAAGTTATATATCATCAGTTTATCTCCAATCTTTTTTACTATTTTAACATAAATTTAATAAATTTTAAAGTATTTAATAATTAAATATAATATTTTATTTAAAATAAGATCAAAATTTATAAATTTTATTAATATTATATAGATGTTAATGTAGTTTTATACGAAAGTTCTAATTTAAAAAAATAATTTTAATTAGAAAAAAATATTTTTACAATTTAATAATTATGAAATAAAGAATAAAATTATATACATTTCCAAATTCACACCCAAACATAGAAAATTGGAATTATATTTTTTGTAAGAAAGTTGTGTTTAATTTATTATATTAGAAAAAGTATACATGCTTATTTTAGAATTTATAACAGAATAAAAAAAACTATAAGATTATATAAAGATATATTTATTAAAAATTAGTAGGTGGTGAATAAAAATAATAAATAAAAAGATAATATACATAATAATATTTTTTTTGGTAGTTATATCTAGTTTTGGAATACATCTTTATTATAAAGTTCCAATAATTTTTGAAAAAAATAATTATAGTACAGTTGTTTTAGATAAAAATGGTGAGATATTACGTGTTTTTTTAAATGAAAAAGAGGATTGGAAATATCCAGCAATAGATGAACCTATTCCAGAAAAATTAAAAATTGCAACAATTTTATATGAAGATAAGAACTTTTATAAACATATTGGTATTGATATGAAATCATTACTAAGAGCAATAATGTTAAATATTAAAAACATGAAAAAAGTGAGTGGAGCCAGTACAATCACTATGCAGGTATCGAGATTATTAGAACCTAAAAAAAGAACATATTTTAATAAAATTAAAGAAATTATTGTATCTTTTATTATTGAAATTAGGTATTCAAAAGATGAAATATTAAGATATTATTTAAATAATGCACCATATGGTGGAAATATTATAGGATATAAAACTGCAAGTTTAAAATATTTTAATAAGTTACCAGATAATTTAACATGGTCAGAGGCTGCTTTACTATCTGTATTACCAAATGCTCCAGGATTAATCAATCCTAAAAAAAATCACGATCAATTAATAATAAAACGGAATAATTTACTAAAAAAACTCTATGAATATTCTATAATAAGCGAATCTGAATACAAGTTATCATTAAGGGAAGGTGTAACAAATATAGTATATAATTTTGATTTTTATGCACCACATTTTTGCGAAAAAGTAAAAAGAGAGTGTAAAGAAAATATTATATATACTACAATTGAAAAGCAGTTACAAATAAATATAGAAAAAATTTTATATGAATATATTGAAGAATTAAAAGAGATAGGGATTAATAATGGAGCTGTAGTAGTCATTGAAAATAGCTCAAAAAATGTTATTAGTTATATTGGTTCAAATAATTATTGGGATAAAATTAATGGTGGGATGGTCGATGGAGTTACTGCAAAAAGATCGTCTGGTTCAACTTTAAAGCCTTTTTTGTATGCACTCGCAATAGATAAAGGGTTAATTTCATTAGATTCGAAGCTAAAAGATATTCCGTCTTACTATGGAAATTTTTCTCCGCAAAATGCAAGTAGAGAATTTCAAGGGATGGTAACAGTAAGAGAAGCACTTATTAATTCGTTAAATACTCCTATTGTTAATTTATTAGATGAGTTTGATTTATTAGAATTTTATAATTTTTTTAAAGAGATCAAAATGGATATAAATGATACCTATGGACATTATGGATATTCGATAATTTTAGGTGGTATGGAGGTAAATTTACTAGAGATTTCATCTTTATATACAGCTCTAGCCAACTATGGTGATTATAGTAAATTAAAATATATTGTCGACAAAGAGGAAAAATCTAAAAATATATTTTCGCAAGGAAGCTCTTATCTAATTTTAGACACACTTAAAGATGTTTCACGTCCAGGAGACGAATTCTATTGGGATAAATTTATTAATAAAGATAAAATATCATGGAAAACAGGGACTAGTTTTGGAAGACGAGATGGATGGGCTATAGGTATGACACCGAAATACACAGTAGCTGTATGGGTCGGGAATTTCAATGGAAAGGGATCTTATAAATTAACAGGTGTAGAGAGTGCAGGAACACTTCTATTTAGGATATTTAATAGTTTAGGTAATGAAAATATAGCAGAATTTACAGAACCAAAAGGAGAATTAAAGGAGATTTATGTTGATGAGGAAACTGGCTATTTTATAGATAATAGCGTTGAGAATATTGAAATAAATAAGATAAAAATAAAATACCCTACACAAGCAAAACAGTTACGTGTTTCACCATATTATAAATATGTTTACTTAGATAAGACATGTGAATATGAGGTTTGTTCAAAATGTTGGAAACATGATAAAGTTTTTAAAAAAATTCTAGTTTATCCTGTAGATATTATAAATTTTTATCAAAAAAACGGAATAAAATTTCATAAAAAATTCGAACATAATCCAAACTGTAGTACCAATTATGAACAAAATTCATTTAATATAATATATCCAAAAAATAATAGTAAAATTTTATTACCTTTAAATAATGAAAATATAAGAGAAACTCTTAATATAAAAACTAATTTTACAATAGGAAAACTATTTTGGTTTTTAAATAAGGAATTATACATTGAAACAATAAATAAATCTGAAATAAATATGGCTCTACCTTTAGGAGAAAATATAATTACAATTATGGATAGTAACGGTTATAAAAAGACTATTAAAATAAAAATAATTTATAATTAAAAAGGAAAAATAAAATTTAAAAGTATATATAATATATACTGGTAAATATAATAAAGAATCGGAGGAATAAATATGAATTTAAAAAATAAATTTTATATTAACTTTTTTGCAATAGGTATAGTAATATTTTCTATTTTATATATTATATTTATAAGAGAAAGTATAGAAAAATATTTAGGCTTTATCTTGTCTTTTTTTATAACATTTGGAGTAATTAATTTTATATTTTTTAGTAGTATAATAAAAAGAATAGAAAATATTACAAAATATATAAAAGATTTAGGTAATGAAAATGCAAAAAAGATACTTAAAAATGACTCTAAAATATTAGATGAGATAGGAGAAATTTCAAAAAATTTAAATATATTTATTGATGATGTGGAGTCAATTGTAGTAGAGTCCAATTTTGTAAGTGAAGAAATCGCAAATAGAAGTATGGATCTTACTGGAATAATTAATTGTATAATTAGTGGAAAAAATGAAGGAAATAGAAACAATATATCTTCATTAAAAAATCAAACAGAAGACATTTTAAAAGGGGTAGAAAATCAAACTGCATCTACACAGGAGATATCTGCAAATATAAGTGAAATATCATATAATTTAAATAATTTATCTAAAAATACAGAAGAAACAATGAAATTTTCAAATGAGACTTTAAATTATGCTAAAATAGGGCGTGAATCACTTGAAGAGAGTTTAACTAGCATTCTATCCGTAGAAGATACTGTTAAAAAAATTGAAAAAAAATCATTAGAGCTTATAAATTCATCTGAAAAAATAGGAAATATTGTAAGTATGATATCACAAATATCAGAAAGAACAAATCTTCTATCATTAAATGCAGCAATTGAAGCAGCAAGAGCTGGAGAAGCAGGAAAAGGTTTTGCTGTTGTTGCGGAAGAGGTAAGAACATTAGCTGATAACTCAAATAGTGCTTCAAGAGAGATTGAAGACCTTATAAGAGTAATTCAAAACGAGATTAGAGAGGTAACGTCAAGTATTAGAGAAACATATACGAAGGTTGAAAATAGTCGTGATAATTTTGGAAATACAAGAGAAAAATTTTTAAATATAGTAAGTAAGGTAGATAGTACAAATGAACAGATTGAAAATATATCTAACTCTATTATAGAACAAGCAAAATCTATAGATGAGATTGATATAGTAACTAGAAGTATTGCAGAAAATAGTGAAGAGATTGGTCAACTTTCAACAGAACAAAATATCTCTTTTGATAATATTGCTAAAGAGTTAAATAATGTTTTAAATTATTCTAAAAAAGTATCTGAAATCTCTTTAGGTTTAAAGAATATAGCAAGTTTTTTCACAGTAAATCTTAATAAATCAGTAAATGAAAGAACAGATTTGGTAAAATGGAGTGAAAAATTTAGTGTTAATGTAGAGCAATTTGATAATGAACATAAAAATTTATTAAATATAATAAATAAATTAAATAAAGCAACATTAGAAGGGGAAGGAATTAATTCAGTCAACGAAATACTTGATGAATTAATAGATTATACTGCATTTCACTTTAAAAACGAGGAGGAATTATTTCAAAAATATAAATATCCAAATTATAAAGAACATAAGAAAACTCATGATAGTATAATCGAAAAAGTTCTGGAAATGAAAGATAAGTTTAATGAAAATCCTGATGATGAAAATGTTATTTATGAAATAATGGAGCTTCTAAAAAAATGGATTATAAATCATATATTAGGGACGGATAAAAAATATAGTGATTTTTTTAAAAATAAAAAAATTAAATAATGGAAGGTGGTGTAAAAAAACTTAGTATTAAACTAAGTTTTAATCATGAAATATTTAATAATTGGAAATGGAGTAGCTGGAACAGAAGCAAGTTTAATAATTAAAAAAAATAATGAAAATGCAGATATAACTATAATAGATAGTGAAAAACATCTTTTTTATTATAGACCTCGTTTAATTGATCACTTAGCAGGAAAAATTGATGACGATAAAATCATTGCACACAAACAAAGTATTTATGATAATAATAATATTAATATCATTAAAAATACTGAGGTTGTAAATATTGATATTAAAAATAAAATAGTTATATGTGATGATAATACTACATATAAATATGATAAACTTTTAATTGCTACTGGCGCATCACCGTTAATTCCATCTGTAGAATTGGAAGATAATCATGGAGTATTTGAATTTAGAGATATAGAAGACTCTCATAAAATACGAGAATTTTGTACCGAAAATAAAGGGGAATATGCTATAATAGGTGGTGGATTGTTAGGTATTGAAACTGCAAACGCTATTATGCAATTAGGTTGTGATGTAAGGATCATAGAATTTTATAATAGAATTTTACCTAGACAATTAGATGAGGAAACTTCAAATCTATTAGAAAAAAAGTTATCTGATAAAGGGATAAAATTTAATTTAAATTGTAGTGTAGATAAAATTGAGACAATTCATGAAGAAAATAGTATTAAAAAAAGAATAGTTTTAAAAAATGGGGAGTCAATAGTTGTAAATGGTATAATTTTTTCTACAGGAATATGTCCTAAAATTGAACTATTTAAACAAATTGGAATTCTAACAAACAGAGGTGTAATTGTAAATGAATTTATGGAAACAAATATAAAAGATATATATGCTGCTGGTGATATTGCAGAGTTTAATAGTATTATATATGGTTTATGGCTACCTTCAAAAAAACAAGGTGAAATTGCTGGAGAAAATATGTCTGGAAATAATAAAAAATTTGAATCAATTCCTATGGAAACAAGATTAAAAGTAACAGGAATAAATCTTTTTTCTGTTGGCGACTTCAACAAAAAATTTGAAGAGATCAAAACATATGATAACGGAGAATCGTTTAAAAAATATTTTATAAATAATAAAAAATTAGAAGCCGCAATAATTATTGGCGACAATAAATTACCGCTAATTGTAGGAAAAGTATTAAATGGTCGTGAACCCCTGGAATCATTATATAAATTAGAATAAAATAATTATTATATGGTGTTTGAATTAATTTTCGAACACCTTTTTATTTTAAAAAATAAAGAAATATTAAAAAAACTTTGATTTTACTAAATAGATAGGAAAATTATCCGATAATTGTATATAATATAATATAATATAATATAATATAATATAATATAATATAATATAATATAATATAATATAATATAATTAATAAAAACAGGGAGTGAATGAAATGTTAAATGGTGCAAATGTTTTGGTAACAGGCGGAACAGGCTCTTTTGGTAAAAAGTTTATTAACATGGCGTTAGATAGATATGATTTGGAAAGATTAATTATATATTCAAGGGATGAATTTAAACAAAGTGAGTTAAAGCAAAATTTAAAAATTAAACTAAGCCCAGAAAAATTTAAAAAATTAAGATTTTTTATAGGAGATGTTCGCGATAAGGAGAGACTTTTAAGAGCATTTAAAGGAGTTGATTACGTAATACACGCAGCAGCTATGAAACAAATAACAACTTGTGAATATAACCCCTTCGAAGCTATAAAAACTAATATACATGGAGCACAAAATGTAATTGATGCTGCAATTGATAGAGATGTAAAAAAAGTAGTAGCACTTTCTACAGATAAAGCTGTAAATCCTATAAATCTTTATGGCGGAACTAAACTTGTATCTGATAAACTTTTTATCTCTGCAAATGCGTATTCAGGTGGAAATGGGACAATATTTTCAATAGTAAGATACGGTAATGTTGCTGGAAGTCGTGGTTCAGTAATACCTTTTTTTAAAAAAATGGTGGAAGATGGTGTAAATGAATTACCCATTACAGATTTTAATATGACTCGTTTTTGGATAACTCTCGAAGAGGGCGTTGAACTTGTTTTTAAAGCGTTATCTGAATCAAAAGGTGGTGAAACATATATTTCAAAAATACCTTCATTTAAAATAACGGATTTAGCATATGCAATAAAAGATAACATTAAATTAAAAGAGATTGGAATACGAGAAGGGGAAAAAATAGATGAAGTTATGATAACGAAAGATGATTGGAAAAATACATATGAATATGAGAAACATTATATAATTTATCCAAGCTTTGAGTGGTGGAGTAAAAAAAATTTTACAAATGGAGGTATTCAAATTGCAAAAGATTTTGAATACAATTCGGGAAATAATAAAGAGTGGTTATCAGTGGCCGATTTAAAAAAAGCATTAATAACACTAGAAAAATATTAGGTGAAAACTATGAAAATAGGAGTAATTATACAGGCACGTGCAACATCGACACGTTTAAAAGGGAAAATTTTTAAGAAATTACCATATAATTCAGATGTTACAGTTTTAGAACAAGTAATAAGACGAGTAAAGAGGGTTAATATCGTAAATGAAATAATAATTGCCACAACAATTAATAACGAGGATGATTTTATAGAAATTATAGCAAAAAAAGAAAATGTTAAAATATTTAGAGGATCAGAATTAAATGTATTAGAGAGATTTTATTTAGCTGCTACAGAACATTCACTTAATGTGGTTGTAAGAATAACTGCAGATTGTCCATGTATTGATTTTGAAGTTATAGAGGATATAATTATGAATCATATAAATTTAGAAAATGATTATACTTCAAATACTTTGATTAGATCATATCCACACGGATTAGATGTGGAAGTCTTTAACTATAGTGTATTAAAAGAGGCATATGAAAATGGAAGAAATAATTATGAGATAGAACATGTAACACCGTATATTTATAAATATAATTCTCATAAATTTAAAATTGGTAATGTTTTAGCGAATAATAATGTAATAATGCCAAACTTAAGAATAACCCTTGATACCGAAGAAGATTATACATTATTATGTATAATCTATGATTTTCTTTATAAAAAAAATAATTATTTTAATACTATTGATATAGTAAATTTAGTAAAAAAAAGTGATTATTTATTAAATATTAATAAAAATATTGTTCAAAAACAAATATTTGATTCGATTTCTGAAGAATATGCTTTTGCAATAGAGATACTAAAAAAGCAAGATTTATTTAGAATGATTTTATTTTTGGAGGAGTGTTGGAATGATAGGTAGATTATATATTTTAACTGAAGCCGGTGGAACATACGGATATGGACATGTTATACGATGCAATGAATTATATAAAAAAGCATACAGAAAATCTGATTTAGAACTTGTTTTTTTAGTAGAAGGTGTTGAATTTTCAAATGGTATTATTTCTGAAGAATATATAGAAAAATTTAACTGGAAAAGAATTGAATTCATAGAAAAATATATTACAGAAAAAGACTATGTGATAATTGATTCATATAATACAAGCGAAGAGTTATATCATGAAATTGCGTTAAGAGCAAAAAAAGTAATATATATAGACGATTATAATAGAATAAATTATCCAAGAGGAATTGTTGTTAATCCGTCATTATATGGAAAAAAACTTGATTATAAATATGATTCACTTAAGCACTATTTAAGTGGAGATGAGTATATAATTTTAAGAAATGAGTTTTACTATGAGTCAAGAAATAATATTAATGATGAAGTAAAAAATATACTAATAACATTTGGTGGAAGCGATATACTAAATTTAACACCACTTATTTTAAAAAAAGTAAATGAAATTTCTCCTAATTCAAAAAAAATGGTAGTAATTACTGATAATTTTAAAAATTATGAGAAAATATTAGATTATAAAAATGAAAATACTACAATATTAAAAAATATTACTGCTAGTAAAATGTGTAGACTAATGTTAGATGCAGATATTGCAATATCTGCAGGTGGACAAACAATATATGAGTTAATAAAAACATCTACTCCGTCAATTATTTTTGAAGTAAGCTATAATCAAAAGTATAATATAAAAGCACTAGAGGATCTTGGAACAATTTTGAAATCAGATATTGATTTATTTGAGGAAAATTTTAAATTAATTGAAAATTATGATGTACGAGAAAGTTTTTTTAAAAACTGTAATAAAGTTAATATAAAAAACGGTGCTGAAAATATAATTTTTTCACTATTAACTCCAGAATTAAAATTGAGAAAAGCTGAAAAAAAAGATATAGATTATGTTTATGAATTATCCAATGAAAAAATTGTTAGAGAAAATTCTTTAAATACGCAAAGTATTGAATTTCAAAACCATATTGTATGGTTTAATGAAAAAATTAATTGCAAGAACTTTAAATTTTACATTATATACAACGATAACGATAATTTTCTAGGACAAATGAGGTTTGAAATAAATAATGATGAAGCAACTGTAAGTATTAGTTTAGCTGAAAAAATAAGAGGAAAAAATAACGGAACTTATGTATTAGAATTAGGAAAACAAGCTCTATTAGAGGAAAATATAGATATAAAAAAATTAATCTCTTATGTTAAGGAAACTAATATAAGTTCATCAAAATTATTCAAAAAATATGGATTTATAGAGGTAGAAAATAAGGATAATATTATAAAATATATCTATGATATAAAATAATAGGTATTGAAAGGGGGAGGAAATATTTTAGAAAAATTTCTAAAATAGATTAATTATGAAAATAGGTAATTTTAATCTAAATGATAATATATTTATTATTGCTGAGATGTCTGCAAATCATGGCAAAAATATTAAAATAGCTCTTGATACAATATATGCAGCTAAAGAATCAGGAGCAAATGCTATTAAAATACAAACTTATACACCTGATACAATTACTATAAATTGTAGTAATGAATATTTTAAACTAAAACAAGGTACGATATGGGATGGAAAAAATTTATATGAATTATATAAAGAAGCTTATACCCCTTGGGAATGGCATGATGAATTAAAAAAATATGCAGATAGCATTGGAATAATTTTATTTTCAACCCCTTTTGACAATAGCGCTGTAGATTTACTTGAATCAATAAATGTATTAGCTTATAAAATTGCATCATTTGAAATTACGGATATTCCTTTAATTAAGTATGTTGCAAGTAAGCAAAAACCGATTATAATTTCAACAGGGATAGCTAATTTAGATGACATACAAAATGCAGTAGATACATGTAGAGGTGTAGGTAATAATAATATTGCACTTCTCAAGTGTACCTCTGCATATCCTGCTAAAATAGAAGATGCAAATTTAAAAACAATACAAAATTTAAAAGAAACTTTTAATGTTGTTTCAGGATTATCGGATCATACATTAGGTATTACTGTTCCAATTGTGTCTGTTGCAATGGGGGCAAGAATAATTGAAAAACATTTTATATTAGATAAATCAATTGGTGGACCTGATTCATCTTTTTCTCTGAATAAAGATGAATTTAAATTAATGGTAAATTCTGTAAGAGAAGCAGAAAAATCAGTTGGAGAGATAGATTATAAATTAACAGAACAAAAATTAAAAAGTAGAGAATTGTCGAGATCTCTATTTGTAGTTAAGGATATAAAAAAAGGAGAAATTTTTACAAAAGATAATATTAGATCAATAAGACCAGGATATGGATTACCACCTAAATATTATGATGAAATTATTGGAAAAAGAGCTGCAAATGATATAAATAGAGGGCTACCTTTAAAATGGAGCGATATAATATAATAGGAGTGTGATTAAGAATGTATATTCCCTACGGTAAACAGTGCATAGATGAAAAGGATATTGAATCAGTAATTAATGTTTTAAAATCAGACTATTTAACTCAGGGACCTAAGATAAGAGAGTTCGAAGAAAAAGTTGCAAATTATCATGGTGTGAAATATGCTGTTGCACTATCTAATGGTACTGCTGCATTACACGCCGCATATAAAGTTATTGGTTTAGATGTAGATGATGAATTTATAACAACTCCGATTACATTTGCAGCTACTTCTAACGGTGGTCTTTATTTAGGAGGTAAGCCTGTTTTTGTTGATATAGATAAGAGTGATTATAATATAGATGTCACAAAAATAGAGGAAAAAATAACTTCAAGAACAAAAGTTATTACGCCTGTTTCATATGCAGGATTTCCAGTTAATATGGAAGAGATTAAAAAAATTGCAAATAAATATAATTTAAAAATCATTCATGATGCAGCACATGCTATTGGTGCAAGACGAAATGGATACAGTGTATCCGATATTGCAGATATGACGGTGTTATCATTTCATCCTGTAAAACACATAACTTGTGGTGAAGGTGGCATGATTTTAACAAATAATGAAGAGTATTATAAAAAATTACTTTTATTTCGTACGCATGGTATTACAAAAAATATTGATGAAATGGAGGCAAAAGACGGTCCATGGTATTATGAAATGCAAGAATTAGGATATAATTATAGAATTACAGATATACAATGTGCTCTTGGAATTACACAGATGGAAAAGTTAAATGGATTTTTATGCAAAAGAAATAAAATCGCAGAATTTTATGATAAAAATCTTATAAAAATGGACTGGATCACAACTCCTAAATACTTCAATAAAGATTGGATAGATACACCTCTTTATAGTAATTTACATAAAAAACCAAATAATTTATGTTCATATCACATCTACCCAATTTTAATAAAAAATAAATCTAATAGAAGAGCATTTGTTGAATATATGCGTTCTAGTGGTATTTATGTTCAAGTTCACTATATACCTTTACATTTAATGCCTTATTATAAAAAACATTTTGGATATAAAGCTGGTGATTTCCCTATTGCAGAGGATTTCTATGAAAGAGAAGTAAGTATCCCTATATATCCTGATTTAACAGAACAGGAGCTGAATTATATCCTTAATAAAATATATACTTTTAAATTTTAATATATTAAAATATTCATATTATTTGTTATTGAAATAATTAATATAATATGATATAATTAGTAGGGTTATATATTTTTAGAGAGGGGGATATTGCAAAATATTTTTGCAATAAAAATAATGTTTAAAAAAGCAACAATTATTACATATGGATGCCAAATGAATGTTAACGACAGTGCAAAAGTAAAAAAAATTTTAGAAAATAATAATTATGAGATAGTAAATGATATTAATAATAGTAATTTAATTATTATAAATACATGTACTGTAAGAGAAGGCGCCGCTGAAAAAGTATACGGTAAATTAGGAGAATTAAAGCACTTAAAACTTAGGAAAAAAAATCTTATAATTGGTGTTATTGGGTGCTTAGCTCAGGAAAAAAAAGACGAAATATATAAAAAAGTACGGCATGTAGATTTTGTTCTTGGAAATCAAAATATTGGAAAAATACCACAACTTCTTGAAACAATTGAAAATGAAGATGTAAAGCATATTAATTACACTTATGATGAAGATAAATTACCAGATAAAGTATATGCAGATTTTGATTCGAAAATAACTGCGTATATTTCTATTACATATGGTTGCAACAACTTCTGTACATATTGTATTGTTCCTTATGTACGTGGTCGTGAAAGAAGTGTACCTATAAATGAGGTTATTGATGAAATAAATCATTATTTAGATAAAGGATATAAGGAGATATACTTACTTGGTCAAAATGTAAACTCTTATGGAAAAGGATTAGATGAAAATGTTAATTTTACAGATTTACTAAAAGAAATATGTAAAATTGATAAAAAATTTAGATTACGATTTATGTCGCCACATCCACGTGACTTCACAGATGAACTTATAGAAGTTATAAAAAATGAAGATAAAATATGTAAAAATATACATTTACCTATACAAGCTGGTTCAACAGATGTTCTTAAAATGATGAATCGTGGTTATACAAAAGAGGAATATTTATATTTAATAGAAAAAATAAAAAATAAGATACCAGATATATCTTTAAGTACTGATATTATTGTTGGATTTCCGAATGAGACAGATAATAATTTTAATGACACTTTTGATGTTGTAGAACAAGTTGAATTTGACAATTCGTATATGTTTATGTATTCTAAACGTCAAGGTACACCTGCAGCTACAATGGATGGACAAATAGATGAATCAGAAAAAAAAGCAAGATTGCAAAAGTTAATTGATTTACAAGCAAAGAAATCAAAATTACAAAATGAAAAATATATTGGAAAAATAGTAGAAGTATTAGTAGAAGGTCCTACACCTAAAAATCCTGAAAATTATTCAGGGAGAACAGATGAAAATAAAATTGTAATCTTAAAAAGTGATCAAAAAAATGTAGGTGAGTTTGTGAAGGTAAAAATATACGACGCTAAAACATGGACATTGTATGGTAAAATAATATAATTTTAATATAGTGGGAGGAAGTTATGAGAAAAGGGATTAGAGTTTACAATTTATATCCAAAATTAGTAGGTAGTATGGAAAAATGGATTACACACTTTGACAGAATTAAAAAGATGAATTTTGATTGGATATATGTTAATCCAATAAATGCACCAGGATTTTCTGGATCAGATTATGCAATTAAAGATTATTATGGTTACCACCCTCTATTTGTAACCGGTGAGTATAATTTTGATAAAATTGAAGAAGAAAAACCGTTAGGAAATGAACTACTTAAAAAAGTATGTACTGAAGCAAATAATCATGGTTTAAATGTAATGTTTGACCTTGTAATTAATCATACAGCAGTTGATTCGCATCTTACAAAAGATCATCCAAATTGGTATCTTAAAAACGAAGATGGTTCAATAAAAAATCCAGGAACGTTAGATGGTACAAATTATATTACATGGGGAGATTTAGCTCAGATAGACAATGAAAATTCATTAGATAAAGATAATTTATGGGAATACTGGTTAGATATGACTTTATTCTATTGTGGTTTAGGTGTTAGAGGATTTAGATGTGACGCTGCTTATCATGTACCTACTAGCCTGTGGAAATTTTTAATACAAAACGTAAAAAATAGATATCCAGACACAATATTTTTAGCTGAAACACTAGGAGACCAATGTACTCCAAAAATATTAGCAGAAGTTGCAGATTCAGGGTTTGACTATGTTATGAGTAGCTTTAAGTGGTGGGATTTAAAATCAGATTGGTTTTTAAAAGATTATTCTACTTGGGCAGGGAAATATCCATCGCTTAGTTTCCCTGAAAATCATGATACAATTAGATATTCTACAGAGATAAATGGAAATAAAAATATGGCGATTAATAAATATGCTCTATGTGCTTATTTTAGTTCTAGTATTGCTACAACAATCGGATATGAATATGGATTTAAAAGAAAAATTGATGTAGTACAAACAAATCCAACATGGTGGGAGGAACCATCGTATGATATATCAGAAGATATTGCGAAAATAAACGAGATTAAATCTAAATATGATGTACTTTTAGAAGATAATATGATTAATTTAGTTAATTTTAACAATAATAATATTGTGGGATTTACAAAATATAATTTAGGCGGAACAGAGAAAGTGTTAGTTATATCAAATGGTAATCAATACAATAGTGAAGTTGCTAAAATTAATGGTATTTATGGATTAATGGGAGGATCTAATGTAATTGATATTTCTCATGGTTATAGAATGGATAACGTACCTGATAATTTAGAATATAATTTAAATCCTGGTGAAGTAAAGCTATTCTATTTAAAAAAATAATGAAGTGTTTAAGTTTTTATAGAGGTGGAGATTATGGAGAAAACAATTCTTTTAATAGATGATGAGTATGATGTTGTTGATACAGTGGAAACAATGTTAAAAGGAGAAGGATTTAAAACATTAATAGCGCGTAATGGAGAAGAGGGGCTTAAATTATTAAAAAAACATAGACCGATTCCTGATTTAATCCTTTTAGATATCATGATGCCTGTTATAAATGGTGTGGAATTATGTGGGATGATAAGAGAAATTGATGAATTAAAAAGTGTTCCAATAGTGATGTTCACAGCTAAAACAAATGCTGTTGATAAGAAAAAATCATTTGATGCAGGTGCAAATGGTTTTATTTCTAAGCCATTTAATACAAGAGGATTTATAGCTAGTATAAAAACGTATTTAGAATTAGGTGATATCTAGATTGATTTTATACTTAAATATTAGAGGGGTATAGTATGAAATTAAATAAATTTAAATTTGATGAAATTGCAAACTTAAAGTTAAAAGATTTAACAGAGCTTGCACAAAATGTTGGGATGGATAAAATTTATAAATATAAAAAAGATGAATTAATAATGAAGTTAATTGAAAAAAAAGGTGAAGATGAAAAAATATTAATTGGTTGTGGAGAATTAGACATTTTACCAGACGGTTATGGATTTCTTAGACAAAGTAATGTAGTACAAGATATCTATCTTTCTGCATCACAAATAAAAAAATTTGCATTAAGAATAGGGGACATAATTATTGGTGAGATTAGAGAACCTGTTGGAGAAGAAAAAAATTATGCTATATTAAAAATAATCTTGGTTAATGGAGATTTATTAGAGAAAGCTAAATCAAGACCTAAATTTGATGACTTATTGCCATCATATCCAACAGAAAAAATTCATTTAGAAACTAATTTAAAAGAGAATTTATCAGGTAGGATGATAGATCTTATTGCACCAATTGGTAAAGGACAAAGAGGTTTAATTGTAGCACCACCTAAAGCAGGTAAAACTATCCTAATTAGTCAAATGGCAAATAGCATTATTGAAAATTATCCTGATTTAAAGCTATGGATTTTACTTATTGATGAAAGACCAGAAGAAGTTACAGATATAAAAAATAATGTAAAAGATGCTGAAGTTTTCGCATCAACATTCGATGAAGAACCCCATAATCATCTGAAAGTAACTGAGATGGTTTTAGAAAAAGCAAAACGTCTTGTGGAAGAGGGGAAAGATATATTTATATTAATGGATAGTCTTACTCGACTTGCAAGATCATATAATATAATTGTACCATCAAGTGGTAAACTTATATCAGGTGGGATTGATCCGGCGGCATTATACTTTCCAAAGAAGTTTTTTGGTGCTGCTAGAAATATTAAAAATGGAGGCAGTCTAACAATTATTGCAACAGCTTTAGTTGATACAGGGAGTAAAATGGATGATGTAATATACGAAGAATTTAAAGGTACAGGAAATATGGAGATACATTTAGATAGACATTTAGCAGAGTTACGGATATTTCCTGCGATAGATGTAAAAAGATCTGGTACACGAAGAGAAGAATTGCTTATTTCAGAAAAAGAATTAGAAGCAATTTGGAATTTTAGAAACTTAATTGCTAATGATACAACAGCAGATTCTTCAAAAAAATTTATAGAACTTATTAAAAATACAAAGAATAACGATGATTTGCTAAATCATTTTTCAAAGGGTGTGAGATAAAATGTCAAATACATTGTTAAGAAGAATATCTTTTACTATGAGTATTCTATTTTTTTTCGTATTTCTATTTTTTTCATTTAAAACTGGCGCTGTTATTTATTCGTCAGGTACAGATGATTTAAGTGCATATGAAACAACGGACTTAACAAATATAAATGAGAGTGGATTAAAATTTATTGATGTGGAACAAGTATTTATTTTTCAAAAAGAATATAATCTTAATGAATTAGATAAAACAATTGAAGATACAAATAATTATATAGATGAAGTAGATTATGTTTTAGAGGATTTAAAAAAAGAGGAAGAAGATATAAAAAAGATATCAATAGAATATTATACTGTTATTGAGGGTGACTCTCTTTATAGAATAGCAAAAAAAATCGGTCAAAATATAGATGTATTAGTTGCAAATAATCCAGAAGTAGGTAATGGTGTTATTAAAATTGGTCAAAAATTAAAAATATTATCAGAAAATGGCATTCATTATAAAGTTCAAAAAGGGGATTCGCTTATTAAACTTGCTAAAAGATACGGTGTAAAAACTGATGATATTATCAAAGAAAATAATTTAGAAACAACAACACTATTTATAGGACAAAGGATTTTTATTAAAAATCCAGATTTAAATTTTGTAAAAAATGATATTAAAAAGCAATCTAATATAAAATCGAATAATGTTGTGTCTAATAATAATTTTATTTGGCCAATTAAATGGAATGGGGTGACAAGTCCTTTTGGTTCAAGAATGCATCCTGTTTTAAAAAGATATATATTTCATGCTGGTGTAGATTTAAGAGCTGGTGTAGGTACACCAATATATGCAGCAGATGATGGGAAAATATCATATTCCGGTTGGGCATCAGGTTATGGGAATCTTATTAAAATTGAGCATAGTAGAGGTTATTCTACAAGATATGGACATTTAGATAAATTAATTGCAAAACAAGGTTCTACTGTAAAAAGAGGAGAACTTATAGGATACAGTGGTAAAACTGGAAGAGTAACAGGACCACATTTACATTATGAAATTAGAGAAAGTGATAAACCTATTAATCCGATGAAATTTAGATAGTAGAAAATAATTATTAAAATTTTAGGCGAAGTAGAATTTAATATCTATATCGCCTTTTTTATATTGAAATTAATATTAATATTGAAAAAATTAACTTAATATAGTATAATTCAAGTATATAAAATATAATTTAAATATGAAAGGAAGAAATATGAAAAAAATAGAGTTATTAGCTCCAGCAGGAAATATGGAAAAATTAGAGATGGTTTTTCATTATGGTGCAGATGCTGCTTATATTGGTGGAAAATCATTTAATTTAAGAGCACTTTCAGGAAATTTTGATGATGAAGACTTGAAAAAAGCTGTAGACTATGCGCATGTACAAGGAAAAAAAGTATATATTACATTAAATATTATTCCTCATAATAGTGAAATTGATATAATGGCGGATTATATTAAATATTTATCTAGTATAAATGTAGATGGAGTAATTGTGGCAGATTTAGGAGTATTTGAATTAGTAAAAGAAAATTCTAATTTAAATATAAGTATTAGTACACAAGCAAGTAATACAAATTGGAGAAGTGTTGCCTTTTGGAAAAGGTTAGGTGCAAAGCGTGTTGTACTTGCTAGAGAAGTTTCTTTAAATGATATTAAAACAATAAGAGAGAAAGTTCCTGATGTAGAACTTGAGATGTTTATTCACGGAGCAATGTGTATCTCAATATCAGGTAGATGTCTTATGAGTAACTATATGGCTTCGCGTGATGCAAATAGAGGAGCATGTGCTCATCCTTGTAGATGGAACTACTCTTTAATGGAGGAAAAACGCCCAGGCGAGTATTTTCCTGTTTTTGAAGACGATAGAGGAACATATATTTTTAATTCAAAGGATTTATGTTCTATAGAATTTATAGATCAAATACTAGATATTGGTATAGATAGTCTAAAAATAGAAGGACGTATGAAAGGGATCTATTACGGTGCAAATGTTGTAAAAGTATATAGAAATGCAATTGATAGTTATACTAATGGTAACTATAAATTTGATCCAAATTGGATTGAAGAACTTAAAGGTACAAGTAATCGTTCTTTTACCAGTGGATTTTATCTTGGTTTACCTAACGAAAATTCACAAAATTATAACACTAATTCATCTTATAGTCAAACTCATCAATTAGTTGCAAAAGTAATCGAAAAGTTAGAAGATAATACCTATATTTTAGAGGTAAGAAATAGATTAACTACTGGAGAAGAACTAGAAGTAATTACACAAACTTATGCACCATATCAATTTATTATGCCAGAAATGATAAATAATGAAAATGATGAACTTATTAAAATTGCACATCCAAATACAATTATTAAAATAAAAACAGATAATAATCTTAAAGTATATGATATGATTCGTAAAAAATTATAATTTAAGGAAGTGAGCATTATGGAGATAATTATTAGTCATACTAATCTTGACCTCGATGGACTTGCATCTATGCTTTTGGCAAAAAAAANATATCCAAATGCTAAATTGGTATTACCAGGAAATACTAATAAAAATGTTAATGAATTAATTGTACTGTATCAAAATCATTTTAATATACATCGTTCGAAAGAGATTGATATTGATAAAATAAAAAAAATAATAATTGTAGATACAAACCTACCTAATAAATTAGGGAAATTTGGTGAAATTTATAAAAAAGATAATGTTGATATTATTATATATGATCACCATAATATTGATAAAAATAATCCGTTTTTAAAAAAAGCGAAAATTATTCATAAAAACTATGGTTCCAATACATCTTTATTATTAGAAGAAATTATTAATAAAAATGGTGAAATTAGTCTAATAGGGCATGAACCAACAATATTTATGATGGGAATATATGAAGATACAGGTTCCTTATTATATAGTCGGACAAAACCAATTGATATGAAAATGGCAACATTTTTACTTGAAAAAGGTGCAAGTCTTAAAATTGTAAGTGAATATATTAATAAAAGACTAGAAAAAAAACAATTTAGAGTTTTTCTAGAGTTATTAAAGCAGGGAGAAATTTTAAAAATTTCTCTTGATACAATTTTTTTAAGTTATTATGAATCTGATGATTTTATTTATGGATTTGATGTAATTATAAATAAAATTAAAGATGTAGAAAATGTAACTGGGGCCTTTGTTGTATATGGAAACAAAGAAAAAATATATATTATTGGCAGAAGCTCTAGCTCACATATTAATGTAAATAAAATATTATCAGTATTTGGTGGTAGTGGTCATTTTGACGCAGCAGTTGCAATTGTAAAAGATATCAATATTACAGAGGTATACAGTGTTTTAAAAGATAAAATTCTAAATGATACAATAATTGATATTAGAGCAAAAGATATTATGCAACAGCCTGTTAAAACAATTGATAAAGAGTTAAAAATTAAAGATGCATATAAAATAATGACCCGTTTTGGGTATAATGGTATCCCTGTAACTGAAAATGATAAATTAATTGGTATAATAAGTAGACGTGATACTGATAAAGCAATAATTCATGGATTTGGAAATGCACCGGTAAGAGCATATATGGTTACTAATGTTTTTACATTTTATAGTGATTCCAAAATTGATGAGATAAAGAGATCCATGATTGAAAATAATATTGGAAGAATTGTAATTATAAATAGAGAGAAGCATGTTATTGGTATTGTAACAAGAACTGATTTGCTTAAAAATATACATGATTTTGAAAATTATAATTATAAAAAGGAAACAATCTTTAAAGAAAATATTAAAAGTAAAATTAAATCTAATATAGATGATGAACTCTTAGATATTTTAAAAAAAATATCCTATATCTCAAATGTACGAAAAGAGAAAGCGTATCTTGTTGGTGGAATTGTAAGAGATATAATACTAAATATAAAAAATTCTGATTTAGATTTAGTTGTTGAAGGAGATGGAGTATCATTTGCAATAGAATTAAATAAGATACTAAATGGCGAAAATCTAGTAATACATGATAAATTTAAAACAGCAACAATTAATTTGAAAAACGGACTTAATATCGATATTGCTACATCAAGAATTGAATTTTACGAGTATCCAACATCATTACCTGTAGTAGAGTACAGTAATATTAAACAAGATTTATATAGACGTGATTTTACTATAAATGCAATGGCAATCGATATGAGTTACGAGAACTTCGGAAAACTTATTGATTATTTTAACGGATTAGAAGATTTAAAAAATAAACAAATTCGAGTTTTACATAGTTTAAGTTTTATTGAAGATCCAACTAGGATTATTCGAGCAATTCGTTTTCAATCAAGATATGGTTTTAAAATTGAATTAGATACTGAGAAATATATTTTAGATGCAATTAATAATAATTTTCTTGATAAATTAACTTGGAAACGTGTAAAAGATGAATTTCAGTTAATTTTTAGTGAAAAAAATGTAATAGAATCAATAAACTTACTTTCTAAATATAATATACTATTAACAATTAATAAAAATATAAAAATTACAGATGAACTTATTGAAAAACTTAAACTAATTTCTTTAAATGAGGATGTAATTATTCATTTAAATATTGAAAAATGGTTATTATATTTTTTATTGTTAATAGATGATTTAAATATTATTGAGCAGGAAAAAATACTGGATAAATTTGTATTTAGTGAAAAATTTATAAAAAAATTTATTAAAGACAAATTAATATGTGATAAAGTTGTAAATAATCTAAGTATTAAATCTAAAAATTCTGATATATATAATAATCTTTTTTCTTTATGCGATGAAACAATACTTATAATATATTTTAGAACAGATAATAATATATTAAAAGATAATATTAATAATTTTTTTAAAAAAATTAAAAATAAAGTCAATATAATAAGTGGTAAGGATTTAGAAATA
>JGI24711J26586_10000846_pt1 | contig 23905 bp, 22 predicted proteins | sample BioPla3DNA1_FD_26586 | JGI IMG/M metagenome (IMG submission 26586)
TTGAGACAGTTACCCCTGATTTCATAGCAAACGATGTAAAAGACGTTGCTGATTTTAAAGATCAGGCAGGATTTTTAGCATATGGAATAAACCCTGCCAAATTCATGGCAAAATACAAGATAACTGTTGGAGACGGAAAAGGTAATTTCGGACCTAATGATACCTGTACCCGTGAGCAATCTGTAATGTTCCTGCTCAGATCCTATCTGAACAAGGATTTATATACTGTTAAGTAATCAATCATTCCCCCCGGTCTGATTGGTTAATTTTTAGATGCCGAGTCTTACTCCGGCATCTTTTTTTTGCTATATCAATGCAATGCGATAATGTAATAAACTGTTTTCATTGACAAGGTGTCAAATAAGTTTTAAACTATTCTAATAGTGATTTTAAAGAAATTACTTTAGAGCATATAGAATATAAAGGAGCAGCACAATATGGCAAAAGTGACGTTTAGGGAAGAACGGTGCAAGGGTTGCGGCTTATGCATTGAAGTCTGCCCAAAGAAGATTGTTGTTGAAAGTCAAGACAGGATTAATGCTAAGGGTTATTTTCCGGCTGAAGTGATAGAGATGGACAAATGCATTGGTTGTGCATTCTGTGCTACTATTTGCCCCGATTGCGTTATTACTGTAGAGAAATAGATTAAGGAGGAGCACCATGGGACAGAAGCTTTTAATGAAAGGCAATGAAGTTATTGCTGAGGCTGCTATACGTGCAGGATGCAGGCATTATTTCGGTTACCCGATTACGCCGCAGACAGAGATTATGCACTATATGGCAAAAAAAATGCCGTTGGTTGGCGGTGTATTTCTTCAGGCGGAAAGCGAAGTAGCAGCCATTAATATGGTATATGGCGCTGCAAGTACTGGAAAACGTGTTATGACATCATCTTCAAGTCCTGGAATCAGCTTGAAGCAGGAAGGTATTTCTTACATAGCCGGAGCTCAATTGCCGGCGGTTATTGTTAATATTATGCGTGGTGGTCCTGGACTTGGAGGAATTCAACCTTCACAGAGTGATTATTTCCAGGCCACAAAAGGTGGCGGTCACGGCGATTATCGTATGGTAGTATTAGCTCCCGCAGGTGTTCAGGAATTATATGAAATGACCGTTGAAGCCTTTAATATTTCAGACCGTTACCGCATAATGACAATGATTTTAGGTGACGGAGTATTAGGCCAGATGATGGAGGTTGTAAACTTCCGTGATGAAGAGAAAATCGAAAAATTTGATAAGTCCTGGGCAGCAAACGGCCACGAGAACGCACGTGAACACAACATGATCACCTCAATTCATCTTGATCCTGCTGTTTTGGAACAATGGAATGTTGGCTTCCAGAACAAATATAAGTTAATAAGCCAAAATGAACAGCGTTATGAATTATATAACTGCGAGGATGCAGAAATAATCCTTGTGGCATATGGCTCTGTTTCCCGTATCTGTAAGGGTGTAATTAAGGAAGCTGCTGAGCAGGGTATAACGTTAGGGCTCGTAAGGCCTGTCACATTATTCCCGTTTCCTGTTGATGCTTTCGAGAAGGTTATTAATACTCCAAAAGCTTTCTTAACAGTCGAGATGAGTGCAGGACAAATGGTTGAAGACGTAAAGCTAACCGTTAACGGAAGAAAACCCGTTTACTTCACAGGTAGAATGGGCGGAATGATTCCTACGGTAAATAATATAATGACAAAGGTTCTGGAAATAAAAGATAATCACAGATAAAAATCTGTAAGCTGCATTTAAGAGAGGAGAGCTTAAAATGGCAATTGTATATAAAGCCCCTGATGCATTATGTGACGTACCAATGCATTATTGTCCCGGATGTACCCATGGAATTGCTCACAGACTTGTAGCAGAAGCCATAGATGAACTGGAAATTGAAGGTAAGACCATTGGTGTATCTCCGGTAGGTTGTGCCTATAATAATTATCTTTACTTTAATTGCGATATGATCCAGGCTGCACACGGACGTGCTCCTGCAGTAGCAACAGGAGTAAAGAGGAGTTTACCAGAGAATATAGTATTTACTTATCAGGGAGACGGTGATCTGGCTGCCATAGGAACAGCTGAAATAGTACATGCTGCTGCAAGATCTGAAAATATAACAGTCATATTTATTAATAATACAATATACGGGATGACATCAGGCCAGATGGCACCTACAACTCTCCTGGGGCAGGTTACTACAACAACTCCCTATGGAAGAGATGCCAGTTATAGCGGTTTTCCAATAAGAGTCAGTGAAATGCTGGCAACATTAGAAGGACCGGCTTATATTGAAAGAGTGTCACTGCACGATATTAAGAATATTAAGAAAGCTAAGGCGGCTGTTAAAAAAGCATTCAAGGTTCAAATTGCCGGTAAGGGTTTTTCATTGGTAGAGATTCTGTCCACTTGTCCTACAAACTGGGGACTTAATCCTGTTGAGTCCCTGAAACGTATTGAAAAAGAGATGATTCCGCATTATCCGCTTGGCGTTTTTGTCGGCGCAGATTTGGAGGTATAGTCTATGTTTCTTAATGAAATTATTATTGCAGGATTTGGTGGCCAGGGAATACTGTCTGCCGGAAGGCTTTTAGCTTATGCCGGTATGCTCGAGGACAAAAGAGTATCATTTCTGCCTTCCTATGGACCTGAAATGAGAGGTGGCACAGCAAATTGTATGGTCGTTATATCTGACGAGGACATAGCTTCTCCCGTTTTAAATTCATGCAGTGCCCTGATAGTAATGAATAGCCCTTCGCTTGAAAAATTTGAAAGCTGGGTTAAGCCGGGTGGTATAATTATTTCCGACAGCTCAATGGTACAGAAAAAAGTAAAAAGATCTGATATTAAAGTCTTCGAAATACCCGCAACCCAATTAGCAAATGAATTTGGTAATAAAACTTATTCAAACATATATTTACTTGGAAAACTAATTAAAGAAACAGGTTGCGTTAAGCCTGAAAATTTTGAAAAGGCGCTTTATGGTATTTTATCAGAGAAAAGGCATTATATGATTCCTGAGGAAATGGAAGTCTTAAAAGTTGGTATGGAGTATTAGATAAAAAAGTAAAGATGCTAAGGTGCCGTGAGCGATATCACGGCATCTTTTGTATTTATTGATTAATTATTTCATTAATATTCGTTTTTATCTCCCGCAGGATTTTTATAGAGAGCTCGGTTCTTAAGTCAATAATATTTGTTTTTGAATATTTAGTCTTTGTCTTTGGGTTATAAAATGCTCTGACAACAGGACGGGTCATGTTCACAGGATTATTTTTAATTACAATCGCAATAATACCGTTGCTTAAAAGAACAATGCTTCCTTCATTATAAATCGGAATTATTTTAATGAATTCATCTACAATGGATTTATCAAAAACATGTCCCGAGGCGCCTATCAGGTATTCGACCGCATCAGTTGTACGCAAGACATTCTCGTTCTTTTTGTCATTTATCGCTGTATCAAATTCATCACAGACAGTAAGGATTCGTGCCGAGTAATGAATCTTATCACCGCTTAGCTTCATTGGATACCCGTTTCCATTAATATGCTCATGATGCATTAAAACCGATACTTTTGTAGTAGCAGAGGTATAAGGGTTGTCTTTAATAAGGTTATAACCGATAACGGGGTGTTTTTGCATTTCAGCCGTTTCCGAGTCTGTAAGGGCATCAGTTTTATGAAGAAGTGATGCAGGGAGCAATGCTTTTCCGATATCATGCAGCAAAGCACCCATAGCAATACTTTTAATTTTTGGGATTGTAAGAGAAAGCTTCGATGCTAAAGCAATAGCCATAACACAGACATTGACAGAATGGGCAAAAGTCTGTTCATCCTGCATGCGTATATCCTTAACATTAACCATTTCTATTTTTCTTGATAAAATTTCGTCAAGTATTTTATCAACAACCCCACTGAGCTTGGAATAGTCCATTGTTTTCTTTTGGGATAACCTCTGCATTTCTTCACGAACAATAATTTTAGCATGAGTCTTTGTTTCTTCACAAAGGATACTGTCAATTTCTATCCCTTCAGAAATATCATCATCTATATATATACTTGAAATCCCTTTTTCATATAGCTTTTGGATTATGGCAGGTCTCAATGAAACCCCGGAATTCAATAATTTTCTCCCATCTACATCAANGATGGGCTTTCCCAGCACTTCTTTACCATTAATCTGATCTAAAGCTACTAATCTCATTAGTTACTCCTTAAGAAAATCAAAAAATTAACTTAGAATATTTACCACCAATAAAGGAAAGAAAACAATTATATAATAACATAATACTATTAACTGCTAAACATCAATTTCCAGTGTTTTTCTTAAAACACTGTTCTTCTTAATAAATGTTATGAGAGGCAGGCCTAAGCCGTAGCAAATGATAAATTCGGAAATGCCAATAAAAAGCATGGTAAAAGCCATAGAATAACTATTGTCATAAAGTAAATAAACGTAGGCTCCTACAATTATCGCATTAAAGAATACGGGGGGTAAAGGGAATAAGAATCGGTGTTTTCTTAAGAAATATGTTGAAATACCAGCCAATAGAGTGGCTATGCTTCCGAAAACAATATCTATTATACCAAATCCACCGAACCAGTTTGCAAGTATACAGCCGATAAATAAACCGGGTATAGCTGCAGGCATAACAGCAGGAAGAACGGTTAATGCTTCTGCAATACGGAATTGTACCGGTCCGTAGCCAAACGAACCTGATACAATGGTGAGCGCTGAGTAAATTGCAGCTAGTAAAGCTGCCTGAATTAAAAACTTAGGGGAAAATTTCATCTTAACTCCTTATTTGCTTGTGTACACAAACACCGGTTATTATTCCAAGCAACCGGAACTCCGTAGTTTTGATGAGACCGATGCCTCGCCAGGATTTTGCGAACTGGCATGGGTTGACCCATAAAGAGTATTTTACATAATAAACAAATACATTGCAACGTAAATCAAGTGATAAAGGATATAGAATTTTATACCAATTACTTAAACAGTCGGATTTCTTGTGTTTGCAGCAAGAGATGTTTTTGTTATAATTAATTGAACAGTATTAATAGGGAGGAGCCTGGAAATGGACCGCAATCGAGCTTTAGAAGAACTAAAACTCCGGATTGAGAACAAGAATACAATAAAACACAGCCTGGCAGTTGAAGCGATAATGAGAAAGCTGGCAATTCATTTCAATGAACATGAAAACCTATGGGGTATTACGGGACTTGTCCATGACATAGATTATGAAAGAGTTGAAGGCGATATGGCAAAACACGGAGTTATGGGCGCTGATATACTTGAGGCTCTGAATTTTGATAGTACGGTTGTTTACGCTGTACGTGCTCATAATCCCGCAAATAATGTAATGCGCAGGAGAAAGATTGATAAAGCCCTGTATTGTGCAGATCCGATATCGGGTCTGATTATTGCCTGTGCACTTATTTTACCGGACAAAAAACTAAAAGATGTAGACGAAGAGTTTGTGATGAAAAAATATCATCAAAAAGCTTTTGCCCGTGGAGCCGACCGTGAACAAATAGCGACATGTTCTGAACTTGGCTTAACTCTTGAGGAGTTTATAAAAATATCTTTAGAGGCGCTGAAGGAAATAAGTGATGAATTAGAACTTTAGTAAGCAATAAATAAAGTATACTTATTAAATATAGGTTAAATAATATGTCTATAGATAGAGACGGCAAATGCCGTCATATTTTTTAGACAGAGGGAAGAAAAAAATGAATGAAATAATGGAAGAAAGAAAAAACCGTATTATATCGTTTATGCGTGAGCATTCATACAAACCCCTTAAATTTGAAGAACTGGCTGTTGTTCTGGATGTCCCGAAAGAAGAAAGATCATCCCTGCAAAAGCTTCTGGACGAAATGGAAGAAGAGGGGCTTATTATTAAAACACGAAAGGAGCGATACGGTGTTCCTGAACGTATGGGCCTTTTTGTCGGAAAGTTTCAGGGAAATACAAAAGGCTTCGGCTTTGTGTTGCCAGATTTCGGAGATGAGGATTTATATATACCCGCAAATGCAATAAATGGAGCCATGCATGGTGACAGAGTTATAGCGAGACTTAGCCGTCATGCTTCAGGAGACAGGCATCAAGAGGGAGAAATAATAAATATAATAAAACGTGCTAATAAGACAATTGTAGGAAAGTTTGATAAAAGCGAACATTTTGGTTTTGTTACACCAGACCATTCCAGGCTGTCAGGTGATATTTTTATACCGCAGGATTTCATAAATGGTGCTGAAAAAGGACAGAAGGTGGTTGTTGAGATTACCAAGTGGCCTGAAAAAAACAGGAATGCAGAAGGACGTATAATAGAGATTCTCGGCGATGAAAACGAAAAAGGTGTTGACGTCATGTCGATAATACGTGCATACGGCATACCTTATGAGTTTCCTGATGAGGTAATTAAGGAAGCAAGGGCTCTTCCTACAACTGTTACAGAAAAAGAGACTGTAAACAGAAGAGACTTAAGATATCTCAGAATGGTAACAATTGACGGAGAAGACGCGAAAGACTTAGATGACGCAGTATCTATTGAAATATTACCTGATGGTAACTTCCGGTTAGGGGTTCATATTGCCGATGTAACACATTATGTAAAAGAAGGGTCACAATTGGATAATGAGGCTTTAAAACGGGGCACCAGTGTATATTTTCCCGACAGAGTAATTCCGATGCTTCCAAAAGAGCTTTCAAATAATATTTGCAGCTTAAATGCAAAAGTGGACCGTTTGGCTTTCAGCGTATTAATTGATATTGATTCATCAGGAAATGTTATTAACCATGATATATTTGAGAGTGTAATCCATATAAATGAACGCATGACATATACAAATGTCTATAAAATTCTTGAGGAAAACGATCAGGAGCTTAGAGAACGTTATAAGGATCATGTGGCTGATTTTGAAAATATGAAGGCATTAGCCTTGATATTAGCAGAAAAAAGAAGGCGCAGAGGTTCTGTTGATTTTGATTTTGACGAGGCGAAGATAATAGTAGATGAAAACGGAAAAACAGTTGATGTAAAGCGTTATAAAATGACAATAGCCAATAAAATAATTGAAGAGTTTATGCTGCTTTGTAATGAGGTAGTATCAGAGCATTTCTATTGGATTGGCATTCCTTTTGTTTATAGAATACATGAAGATCCTGACCCGGATAAAATGGAAAGTTTGAACATTATTCTTGGAACCTTTGGCTACAGGTTGAAGGGATATAGAGATGTCCATCCAAAATCGATCCAGGAAGTGTTAAATCAGATAAAAGGCAAGCCTGAAGAAAAGGCTATCAGCATGATTATACTGCGTTCTATGCAGAAAGCCCGGTACAGCGATACCCATGACTGGCACTTTGGTCTTGCCGCAGAGTATTACTCTCACTTTACATCACCAATACGTCGTTATCCTGACCTGATAATCCATCGTATAATGAAAGAACAAATAAACGGTAAACTGGATGAAAACAGAATAGATCATTATAGAGAAATCCTGCACAGCATAGCACAACATAGCTCTGAAAGGGAAAGAGCAGCACAGGATGCAGAAAGAGACTGTGAAGATCTGAAAAAAGCCGAATTTATGGTGGACAAAGTTGGGCATCATTTTCAAGGCACAATATCCAATATTACGGCTTTTGGTCTGTTTGTCGAACTCGATAATACCATAGAGGGATTAGTTAGATTAAGTTCAATGGATGATGATTATTATACTTATAATGAACGTTCACTCTGCCTTATTGGTGAAAGAACAAAAAAGATTTGTCGTATTGGCGACAAGGTAAATGTACAGCTTGTAAAAGCAAGTGTAGAAGCTCGTCAGATAGATTTTATACTAACCGATGAAAATGAAGTCAGTGAGTCAAGGAGTGAAAAGAAAGAACCGGAGCTAATAAGGAGTAAATCTGTAAAAGATAATGATTATTTATTAAAGCATATTGGTGCTGTCAAAAAGAAAAAGGGGAGTAAAGGACAGAAAAGCAGAGATTCAAAGAATAAAAGTAAAAAAAGCAGTAAGCTTTAATTCTTTATTCCGGCAAAGTATAAAGCATCTCTGATTCTGGTAATTTTGAACATATTACCGCTAAAATCGACTTTAATTGCACTTTTTCACGCAATTTTAGAATACTTTTATTAAACTTGTGATAAATAGCTTGACAAGATGTAGACTAGCCGTTAGAATATTCATTGTTCGGTTTTTTCCGAAATAATGGCCCCTTGGTCAAGCGGTTAAGACTCCGCCCTCTCACGGCGGCAACAGGGGTTCGAGTCCCCTAGGGGTCACCACTTCGTTATTAGTGCTGGAGTAGCTCAGTTGGTAGAGCAGCTGACTTGTAATCAGCAGGTCGGGGGTTCAAGTCCGTCCTCCAGCTCCAATATATAACCTTGATTGCTATACGCTTTCAAGGTTTTTTATTTTCAATAAATTTATAAATTGAACCTGCATACCGGCGACGAATAAAAAGATAAAATGCTGTTCAGAACATGTTTTGCATTAAAATGTAGAATATAAATAAATAAAATCCATAATATTTGTACAAAATGCCAGTGTTAAAAATTTATCAATATGTGTTAAACTATTAACAGAGATTGATAAAAATTTAATTATTAAATGGAATAGCAAATTCGGGGGTGCATAATATGTTAGAAGTATTGGTATTGGCAGCAGTAGTATTCGGAGCATATTTCCTGTTAAAAGCTATATGGGATTATGAAATGAAAGTTGCTAAGTCAAAATAAAATATTTGTGCATTTATCAGAGATTTGTTATAAAACTATAGATAAATAACAGCCTGTATTAAGGCTGTTATTTTATTTAATACGTCAGAACGGGGTGGGTATTCTTATATATAATCCTGTAATTTAATCTTACCTTGTTTTAGCTTCATATATATATCAAGACAAACCGGCAGATACTTTATATCCTTGTCATTTTCAATCGCAACCTGTTCACCCTGGAATACCGGTTGTCCATTAACAAGACGTAAATTCATTGTGGCTTTTTTCGGGGTCCTGCTTATACGGCATATGGCACGGGTAGTAACTTCCTCAATGTTCTGAGCAAGCGCAAAAAGGTGAGAGCTGCCTTCAAATGGGTTTCCGAGCGCATCAATCTTTAGACCGAAGCAGATAACCGGCACATCATACTCGGTTACAATTCTGGCAAGATCCCAGACATTTTCTTTAGAGAGGAATTGCGCTTCGTCTATTAATACAATTGATATCGGATTTTTACACTCTTTTGCTTTATTAATCTCGGATACCAGTTTATTAAATAACCAGTCTTCATCATGCAGAATCAGAAAGTCACACTTTCTTTTTATTTCACCATTTTCAAGGCGGCTGATTATATAATCTCCTTCTTTTGTGTCATTATAGGGTTTAAGACATAGTATTTTTCTCTTGTTGTTCTTCTCATAATCATATGCAATCTGAAGCAGCTGGGTAGATTTGCCCGCATTCATAACCGCATAACGAAAGTATAATTTTGCCATAAGTTCACCTGCATATAGTATTTAATTATAGTTATATTAACACATAAAACCGGTTTGGGAAATATGACAGATGACTATTGCTGTTTTAATATTTAATAGTGAATTCGTTATTCAGGTTTGATATACTCATAATAAGCAATAAAACTAATGTGGAGGTTTAAATTGTGAATTTTAGAATTGATCATTATAACATTAATGTAACTGACCTAAAAAAATCCCTTGAATTTTATGAAAAGGCTTTGGGGTTAAAAGAAATCAGAAGGAAGCAAGCTGAAGATGGGAGCTTTATTATTGTCTTTTTAGGGGATGACAGTTCATCACAAAAGCTTGAACTGACATATTTGCGTGACAAAGAGGGAAAATATGAACTCGGGGATAATGAATCTCATATTGCTTTTGTTACCGATGATTATGAAGCTGCATATAATCTCCATAAAGAGATGGGCTGCATTTGTTATGAAAATAAAGGGATGGGGATTTATTTTATTGAGGATCCGGATGATTATTGGCTGGAGATTATTCCTGCCAGAAGATAATGTATATACTATGCTAATATGTCCGTTTGGTTGTATTACATGAGAAAGCTCTGATAATCTGTTTATCAGAGCTTTTTTGTTGTAACTGTTCAGTTTTCAGGGCATTATAATAAGAAACTCTTATAAATATGTCTTGATACTGGTATGCTTTTATATTATAATTATGACCAAGTAATAATATAATATAATATTATCAACTAATAAATACGGGGGGAATATTATATGAACAAAGGTTTTGAGTTTATTAATGAGAATGGCAGGAGAATTGTTAAAGGGCATGGGCATTATGAGGCTACCTACGTTTCCAACTGCAGAGAACTGGTTAAAAGAAGTAAAGAAAAATATGGCTTAAAAGTAGCTTTTAAATTTAAGAGAAATGGAAAACTTGTTGAAAAGACATATATTGACCTGGATAAAGATGTGGATGCACTGGGAACCGCGCTGCATGACCTGGGATTAAAGGACAGTTTTATTTCTGTCTTTGCTGAAAACCGTTACGAATGGGGAGTTGCATATTTTTCAATAATAAATGGAACAGGAGTAGGTGTACCGCTTGATAAGTATTTACCAGCCAATGAAGTAGAAAACCTGGTTTCAAGAGGCAGGGTAGAAGCAATCTTTTACAGCCAGAATTATCACGAGATGATGGTTGATTTCTCAAAGAAAGAATCAACATTAAAGTTTTTTATTTGTATGGATGATATAGATTTGCCTTCAGATGATTCAAGGTTTTTCTTAATGAGTTCCCTGATAAAGAGGGGTTCGGAATTGATTGAAAAAGGTGATAAGAGGTTTATTAACGCAGTTATTGACAATGAAAAAATGTCTGTTCTGCTTTTTACATCAGGTACTACAATGGCATCAAAAGGTGTTATGTTATCCCATAAAAATATTGCAAGTAATGTATCATCTGTATCGGCGCTTCTTGAACTTTACCCGACCGATGTGCATCTTTCTCTGCTGCCGTTGCACCATACCTTTGAAAATACAATAGGATTAATGTTTATGGTACTTTCCGGAATTACTATATCATATTCGGAGGGTATTAAACATCTGGTTCAAAACATTCGTGAATTTAAGGTTACTATACTGGTTGGTGTTCCGGCAATTTTTGAGGCAATTTACAGCAGGGTTATGGATGCAATTGAAAAACAGGGCAAAACCGCTTTAATTAAGAAAGCTACAAAGGTTTCAAACTTCTTGCTTAAGATGGGCATAGATGTAAGAAGAAAGATTTTTAAAGCTGTCCTGGATAAGCTCGGACCGGATTTAAGGCTGCTTGTATCAGGTGCAGCTCCAATTAATGCCGAAATCCTAAAAGGCTTTCAAAACTTTGGAATTACATTCCTGCAGGGTTATGGCCTGACTGAAACTTCTCCTGTAATCAGTGTTACTACCTTCTTTCATAATGCTCCGGGAACAGTTGGAATACCTGTAAAAGATGTTGAAGTAACCATAGATAACCCGGACGAAAACGGGATGGGCGAAATTCTCGCAAGAGGCAACAATATAATGCTGGGATATTATGAAAATCCGGAAGAGACAAGTAATGTTATGGAAGAAGGCGGATGGTTCAGAACAGGTGATTTAGGTGTCATTGATGAAAACGGCTATTTGAGAATAACAGGAAGAGCAAAATCCATGATAGTATTTACAAACGGCAAAAAAGCATTTCCTGAGGAATATGAAGTACAATTAAATACCATACCCGGTGTAAAGGAATCATTTGTGTGGGGTAACAGAGCACCTGACGGTGATATTCAGGTTTGCGCAAAACTGGTTATAGACAATGAATACTTTGAAGATAAAGGCTATACAAAGGAACAAATCGGTGATGAACTTGAAATTGCTATAAAGAATATCAATAAAGGCATGCCTCAGTATAAGATACTGCGATATTTTTTATTGAGCTGTGAAGAGCTTACAAAAACAACTAAGCTGAGTATAAAAAGACCTATTGAAACTGACAAGGTAAAGAGGTATCTTGATAAGGTAGGGGTCGATATCAGAAAGATAAACAAGAGTTTTATTGATAATTGAGGAAAGCATGATAAAAAGAGCTGAGAATGAAAACTTTGAAGCCATAGTTAATTATCTGGACAAAGGGGGAAGCATCAATACCACTCTCCTGTCTTACATCGAAAAATATGGCTTTGAAAAAGATTTTCAGGATTTTTGGCTCTACAACGATGGCAGTGACAGTATCCTTGCAGTACTCATGAGGCACTTTAACAGCCTTTATGTTTATTGCGAGGATTCTTTTTTTGATGCTGAGGAGCTTGGCTCCTTTATTTCATTTATCGGACCGGAAATTATATCGGGGAAAAGAGATATTATAAACAGTATTTCATTATTTACAGATGATATGTTTCTGGAGCCTTCCACTCATATGGTTTTAGAAAACACTGATAAACTGAAAACTTGCACAATGGTTGAAAAGGCCCGGCTTGATGACTGCAGGGAACTTGCAGGCCTTATTTTCAGCATACCTGATTTTGCAAAGTTTTATCACTCTTCAAAAGAGATTGAAAGTGGTATAAGAAGGCGGATGGAGATGGGAATCTGCCGATATTTTGTATTAAGAAAAAACGGCAAAATTGTTACGCAGGCCTATACAACAATTGAATCGAAAAAATATGCCACTCTTGGCGGAATTGTTACAAGGAATGGGTATCGCAGGCAGGGCCTGGCTTCCCTTGTGGTCAGCTGTATTTGTGAAGATATATTAAAAGATAATAAAATACCGAATTTATTTTACAGTAATGCCGATGCAGGCCGCGTATATGAAAATCTGGGATTTGTGCCCGTATATGATTATGCCATGTTACTGAATTACAAGTACAAAGCAACACAAATATTATAAGATTAAACAAAATAAATATAACTTGTTAAATAAAGTAACATATGTTAGAATATACTCCGAATAAATGTTCTTATTCGGAGGTTTGCCATGTTCAGCAGAGTATCAACCTGTGGACTTAATGGATTAGATGGTTTTCATATAATGGTTGAATCAGACATATCCAATGGAATTCCCGCTTTTGATATAGTAGGTTTAGCCGATACTGCGGTCAAAGAAGCAAGAGAAAGAGTTAAAGCAGCAATAAAAAATTCCGGCTTTGAGTACCCGGTCAGACGCATTACAGTAAATCTGGCTCCGGCAGATACAAGAAAAGAAGGAACAGGATTTGATCTTCCTCTGGCATTAAGTATTCTTGTTTCAGCCGGGATAATCCCTCAGAATACTATAGATAACTATATGATTGTCGGCGAATTAGCTTTGGATGGCAGTATAAGACATACCTCAGGTATGCTATGCAAAGCCATTACAGCAATGGAGCTTGGGTTTAAGAAGTTGATGGTGCCTGAAGAAAATGTTAATGAAGTATCAGTTGTAAAAGAACTTGAAATATATCCGGTTAAAACACTTAAAGAGGCCGCAGAACACTTTACAGGAATTAATCCTTTGCAAACAATATCAAATGATAAAACTTTTACACCTTCCCATTGCATATATACTGATGATTTTTCTGAAGTAAAAGGCCAAAAGAATGCAAAACGTGCTTTGGAGGTAGCAGCAAGCGGGGGACATAATTTAATTATGGTAGGAAGCCCGGGGTCCGGAAAGACAATGCTTGCTAAAAGGCTTCCTGCAATTTTACCTGATTTAAGCTTTGAAGAGGCGTTGGAAATTACTAAAATTTATAGTGTATCGGGTCTGATTAATCAAAAAACAACACTTATAAACGAAAGGCCATTCAGATCCCCTCACCATACAGTCAGTTCGGCAAGTCTTGTAGGTGGAGGCAGTCATCCAAAACCCGGTGAGGTAAGCCTGGCACATAATGGTGTTCTCTTTCTGGATGAAATACCGGAATTTCCCCGCAAAACTCTTGATGTGTTAAGACAGCCAATTGAGGACGGAATGGTAAGTATATCAAGAGTAAATTATTCTGTCATTTATCCATGTAAATTCATGCTGGTAGCAGCTGCAAATCCATGCAAATGCGGATATTACGGAGACTATACAAAAAAATGTACGTGCTCATTTAGGGATGCTGAAAACTATTTGTCCAGGTTGTCAGGGCCATTGATGGACAGAATCGATATACATATACAGGTTCCAACGTTAAAGTATGCGGAGTTAGAAAGTGAAAAGGCTGAAGAGACATCTGCAGAAATAAAAAAACGGGTGGACCGCACAAGAAAGATACAACAGGAACGTTATAAAAAACATGGTATATATTGCAACGCCCATTTAAAGGGATCAATGATTAAAGAATTTTGCAGAATTGATGCACAAGGGAAAAAAGTATTGAGAAATGCCTTTGACACCCTAAATTTAAGTGCAAGAGCTCATGACCGCATTTTAAAGGTAGCAAGGACTATTGCAGATATGGAGCTTAGTGAAAGCATCAATTCCAGGCATATATCTGAAGCGATTCAATACAGAGCTCTTGACAGAGCATTAAGAGTTTAAGGAGTAATTATGGATAAAGAACTGATATACTGGCTTAAGCTAAGTAGAATTGATAATTTGAGAGCCACAATCAAAATTGACCTGATAACAGCCTTAGGCGGCGCCAAAAATGTATTTGATGCCAAAAAGGAAATTCTTTTGAAGGCAGGGCTAACGGCACAGCAATATGAAANGTTACATAGCGATATATTAAGTCAGGAAGTAAAAAAAATTATAGAAATATGCAGTAAAAAAAACATAAATATATTGCCGATTTGTCATGACGAATATCCTGAAATGTTAAAATATATACCAGACCCTCCTCTGGTTCTCTATGTAACTGGTAATATACCAAAAGCAAATGCAGTGGCAATAGTCGGTTCCCGTAAAGCATCAGGTTACGGTGTCGATACCGCATTTAAAATAGCATCTGAATTAGCTTTATCAGATATTGTTATAGTAAGCGGTATGGCCAGGGGAATTGATACTGCAGCTCATAGCGGAGCTTTGGATGCAGGTGGGAAAACAGTTGCTGTTTTAGGATGTGGTGTTGATGTTGTTTATCCTCCGGAAAACCGGAATCTTATGGAACGTATATTAAAATCAGGGGCAGTAATTTCAGAGTATCCTCCGGGTATTCCTCCGTCAACCTTTAACTTTCCCGCCAGAAATCGAATAATCAGCGGAATGTCACTGGGTACCCTTGTTGTTGAGGCCGGTTTAAAAAGCGGCTCTCTTATTACTGCTAATTGTGCTTTGGAGCAAGGACGGGATGTGTTTTCAATACCGGGCAATATCACTAATTACAATAGCATGGGTACTAACAGATTAATTAAGGATGGAGCCAAAATAGTATTGGATTCTGATGATATATTGGAAGAGCTGAGCTTTGGAACAATACCTTTTGAAAAGAAAAGAAAAGGAAAAGTAAAAAGCAGGGCAACCGGAACGGGGGATAACGGAAAAAAGATTATTGCTGCTTTAAAAATTGAGGATCTTTATGATGAAGAATTATCTGAGAAAACAAAGATTCATTTAATTGATTTATATGAGGTGCTATTGGATCTGGAGCTTAGAGGAATTGTCAGAAAGAGTATAACCGGAAAGTATATGTATATTTCATAACCGGTTTAACCTATCGTAAACTGTCATCCTATGCATAAGTAAATGAATTAAGCATAAAATTCATAACAGAAGTATGTTCTCAGGCGGAATCTTTATGCAGCTTTTCTTTGTCCGCACAAAAAACCTGGTACCAATATTATTTTTAATTCTGGTAATTATTCTATTAATGATTAACATGTTTGCCGCAAAAGAATATATATTCCAGGCCTCAAAACAATATAGTGATGATATACCAATTTATTCGGTTGAATGTGAGGAGAGGAAATGCGCTATAACTTTTGATTGTGCATGGGGAGCAGATGATATTCCTTCTATACTTGACACCCTTGACAGATATAATGCCAAAGGGACATTCTTTATAGTCGGATTATGGGCAAAAAAATACCCGGACACAGTAAAATTAATTTATGAAAGGGATCATGAAATTGCAAATCACGGGTATTCTCACGCCCATATGGCTCAAATACCTGNAGACAAAATTGAGGAGGAAATTTTGNTTTGTACCCGGGTTCTAGAAGAAATCACAGGATTCAGGACAAATCTATTCAGACCCCCATATGGTGAATACAATTCAACTACAGTAAAAGTTGCAAAAAACCTTCAATACTATACAATTCAGTGGGATGTTGATTCCCTCGACTGGAAAAAAAACATGTCTAAAGAAGAGATATTCAAACGGGTGACACAAAAAACCTCTAACGGATCGATTATTCTTTTTCATAATGATACATTATATACCGAAGAAATACTGCCAGATATNCTTGAAAATTTAACGTCCAACGGTTTCCGGTGCGTAAAGGTTTCGGACCTGATTTTAAAAGAAAATTACAAAATACGCTATGATGGAAGACAAATGAGAGATGAAAGATAAATAAATACTACATAAATAAGTAAATAATCATAAAAAACATGTTTAACCCCCTATTAATTTGGTGAAATATAATATATGATTCAATTAGAGGAAACATTTTAACTGGAACAGTTTTTTAAACATAATGATTTTACTAATGTTAATCGATATTGATTAAAAGAGCTTCTAAACGAACTTGATTCTGAATAATAATTATCAGGTAGCATGTTCGATAAATACGAAAGACTTTGAGAGGGGTTGGAGTATTAAATGTCAGGAATCTCGACTTTAGAAAACAACAGTNTAAACCTTATCGGGAAGGTAATATCAAGTCCAAAGTTTAGTCATGAGGTATATGGAGAAGGCTTTTACATAGTGTATATACAAGTGCCCCGGTTGAGTGAAAATTATGACAATATACCGGTCATGTTCTCTGAGCGTCTGATTGGTCCTGAAAGCATTGAGGAAGGTCATTATCTTATTGTTGAGGGACAATTCCGCTCTTATAATAATTATAACAGCGATAGCGGTCATAAGCTTATGCTTACGGTCTTTGCAAGAGAAATAGAAATATCGGAAGAGGAGGTGACAAATAGAAACCCTAATCAGATCTGTTTAAACGGGTTTGTATGTAGAAAACCCATGTATAGAACGACCCCATTTGGACGTGAGATTGCGGATATTTTACTTGCTGTAAACAGGGCATACAATAAGTCTGACTATATTCCCTGTATTGCATGGGGTAGAAATGCAAGATTCGCCGGAAACTTTGAAATCGGAGACAATATTCGTATATGGGGACGTATTCAAAGCCGTACCTACCAGAAAAAGATATCCGAAGATGAAGTTGAGGAGCGGGTAGCTTATGAAATCTCAGTGTCTAAAATGGAGGTTGTAAAAGAAAACAATAACAAAAAAGAATAAGAAAGGGGACGATACCCATGATAAAGGTTGTTTATGGAAACAAGGGCACAGGTAAGACAAAATACTTAATAGCAGGTGCTAATGCTTTGCTCGAGAGCTGCAGCGGAGACATCGTTTTTATTAACCACGGTATTTCTCATATCACAAACCTGAAACACCCAATCAGATATGTAGATATTTCTGATTTTCCCATTTCGTCATTAAATCAACTACTTTCCTTTATTTGCGGCATGATTGCCCAAAACTACGATATCAAGGCCATATATGTTGATGCTCTTTCTAAATATCTTTCAAAAGATGAGCAATATGATTACTTTTTTGAACAAATAAAATTATTATCAGATAAATTTGATACTCAGTTTGTATTTTCAATTAGCGGAGATATCAGCAGTATTCCTGAATTTGTTTATAAGGAGTATTCCTGTTAAGATTTCGAAGGGATTTGTATTTCATACAAATCCCTTTTTAATTATCGTTTTGTTTCATTCAATAGGGTATTATCATTTTGATTTCAGTAACGGTTGATGTTAATATTAATAAGCGGGATACATTATCCTGCATTTAATCTGCTTTATGGGGGAATTTGTCTATGCTGCTTGCGGCTGTTGCTCTTTCTGACGCAACCAGGAGCTTTGACAAGCTTTACCACTACAAAATATCATCGAATGAAATAAATAAAGTAACACCGGGAATGCGTGTTATAGTTCCTTTTGGGCGCAGGAACCAGCTGAAATCAGGATGGATTATAAAGATTTGTGAAGGGGAAGACGATAAAAAAATTAAGCAAATATCTGAAATTGTTGATCAAAGCCCTCTGCTGTCTGCTGAGATGATAAAGCTGGTCAGATGGATCAGAACAAGGTATTTTTGCACCTGGGGTGATGCTATAAGATTAATGATTCCTGCAGGTGTCAACCTTAAAAGACAAAGCTGGCTGCAAGTCTCACAATCTTATGCTGCACATAAAACAGAAACAGATATTGATCTTAGCCAGTCGCAAAAGATTATCTTAGATAAAATTGAAAAAAGCAAGGACGGTATTCTTGAGCAAGATATAGCAAAGATTGAGGGAAGTTTTGACGATATAAAATATCTTACAGACAAAGGATTGATAATAAGAAAGGATTTTTTCGAACAACCTGTAAGTGAAAAAACCGTAAAGGCTGTAATGCCATCTATCAGTAAAGAAGAGTTCTACTCACTGGTTGATGAAGGAAAAGTAAGAAGTATTCATCCAATAAGGGTTATGGAAGTTCTTTTTACAGAGGAGATATGCACACTGCAGGATATTTTGCTTATTGCCGGTGTATCCCACGGAACCATACGTAATATGGCAAAAAAAGGGTGGATATCATACACTGAAATAGAAGTTGAAAGAAATCCTTTTGATAGTTTTGAATGCGACATCCCAAAAGAACTGGTTTTAACTGACGAGCAGGAAAATGTTCTTAAGGAAGCAATACCTCTGTTAAATCAAAACAAGCTTAATGAAATACTTATTCATGGTGTGACGGGAAGCGGAAAAACTGAAATATATATCAGACTGATCGAAGAAGCCATAAAAATCCACAAAACAGCTATAGTGCTTGTGCCGGAAATCTCCCTGACTCCACAGATGACAAGCNGTTTTACTGCCAGATTTGGTGAAAGGATTGCTATTCAGCACAGCCGGTTATCTCAGGGGGAACGCTATGACCAGTGGCGTAAAATTCAAGCCGGAGATGTAGATGTGGTAATTGGAGTCCGTTCAGCTGTTTTTGCTCCTTTATTAAATATAGGAATAATTATTATTGACGAGGAGCATGAACTGACATATAAATCTGAAAACACCCCGAAATATGATGCACGTCATGTAGCCAGAGCCAGGTGCAATATAAACGGAGCGTTATTGGTTTTAGGCTCTGCTACTCCGTCAATAGAGACATATTACCGCGCAAAACACGGAAAAATAATGCTGTTAACCTTAAAAAACAGACCGAATTCCATGTCCTTGCCTCAAACTGTTATAGTTGATCTAAGGGAGGAACTGAAAGAAGGCAACAGAGGAGTTATTAGCAGAAGGCTTGAAAAAGAACTTGTCAATAATAAGAACAATGATGAGCAGAGTATTCTGTTTCTTAATAAGAGGGGATATGCCTCCTTCATGCTTTGCAGGGATTGCGGGTTTACATCAAAATGTCCTGACTGCAGTGTTGCTTTAACGGTACATACTCATGACCGGCAATTAATATGCCACTATTGCGGTTATTCTGAGCCAATACAAAAAATTTGTCCAAAATGTGAAAGCAAAAAAATTAAAGCATTTGGTACAGGTACACAAAAGGTTGAAGAGGAGCTTAAAAACCATCCAGCTGAATTTAAAATTCTGCGTATGGATATGGATACCACCAGCCGGAAACATGGTCATCAGAAGCTGTTAAATGCATTCCGCAACAAAGAAGCTGATATTCTTCTGGGAACACAAATGGTAGCCAAAGGTCATGATTTTCCTGATGTTACTTTAGTAGGTATTCTGTCTGCTGATGCCTCACTTTTTAATAATGACTATAGAGCAAGTGAGAGGACCTTTCAACTTATAACACAGGCATCAGGAAGAGCAGGCAGAGGAGAAAAACCAGGACGTGTAATTCTTCAGGCGTATAATATTGATGATTATGCCATACAGACTGCTATGATACAGGATTATGAAGCTTTTTATCAAAAAGAAATAATAATGCGTAAAATTATGAACTCTCCACCATTTTGCCATATAGGAGTAATTATTGTTTCAGGTGAGGATGAGAATAATGCAAAGGATTCATTAGTTGCTTTAAAAAACTGGATTATAAAACAATCCGGAAAGGAAAATACACTGGAATGTTCGGATGTGCTTCAGGCACCGGTATTTATAATAAGAAACAGATACAGGTGGAGGTTGATTATAAAAACGAAATCTATAAATAATCTGGTCCAGCTTATGAATGAGGTATTAGATATATTTCCAAAGGTGAAATCCGGCAGAACCGACATAAGTGTGGATATCGACCCTGCCAGCATGATATAATGTATAATATATTGGTAAAAATATGAGATATATAGTGAATGTTAGTTTTAAGGAGTTATAGATATGGCAATACGTAATATTGTTAAAAAGGGAGATGAAATATTAAATAAGCGGTGCAAGGAAGTAAAAGAAATAAACAGCCGGGTAATTGAACTGCTGGATGATATGAAAGAGACCATGTATGATGGTAATGGTGTTGGATTGGCTGCCCCGCAAGTAGGTGTTCTTAAGAGAATAGTTGTTATGGATGTNGGGGACGGGCCTCTTGAGCTTATTAATCCTGTTATCATAGAGGCTGAGGGCGAACAGATTGAAGCAGAGGGATGCTTAAGTATACCAGGAGTGTATGGAACTGTAAAACGTCCCCAAAGAGTTGTTGTAGAGTATCTTAACAGAAACGGTGAAAAGGTTCAGACTGAAGGAACTGATTTGAAAGCCATTTGTATAAGTCACGAATTAGACCATTTGGATGGTATACTTTTTGATGAAAAAGTAATAGAATTCGTTGATTATGAGAAGGAAAATGAGTGATTAAGTATCAGTGCAGGTAAATAGCAGAATCAAAGTTTATTAAAATTCAGCAAAAGGAAAGAAGATATATGAAAATACTGTTTATGGGTACCCCGGAATTTGCGGTACCTTCTTTAAAGGCGTTAATAGATAATGGTTATGATGTAGCTGGTGTTGTAACACAAACAGATCGCCCCAAAGGCAGAGGGCATGTACTGCAGGCACCTCCGGTAAAGGAAATCGCGATATCGAATAATATACCTGTTTACCAGCCACTGAAGATATCAAAGGAACCCGAAATTATACAAAAGATTGAGGATATTAAGCCCGATCTTATTGTTACCTGTGCATTCGGTCAGATTTTGCCACAAAGCTTGCTGGATATACCGAAGCATGGAACAATAAATGTTCATGCTTCGCTTCTGCCGAAATACAGGGGAGCTGCTCCTATACAATGGGCAATCATAAACGGGGATAAAAAAACCGGGATCACTACGATGTTTACTGAACTAGGTCTTGATACAGGTGATATTTTATTGCAGGATGAAGTAGATATTACAGACGATATGACAGCTGGTCAACTGCACGACATTATGTCAGAACTTGGTGCAAAAACCCTGATAAAAACTATAAAAGCCCTTGAAAATGGAACATTAACAAGAACAAAGCAGGATGAAAGCCAGGCCACTTATGCACAAAAAATAGATAAGCAGACAGGGATAATAGACTGGTCCCAGCCTACCCGTGCTATTCATAACAGAATTCGCGGAACTAATCCATGGCCCGGGGCTCAATCATTTATGTGTGGTAAAAGATTTAAAATATGTTGTTCCCAAATTGTCAATATCCCTGACTATTTATCAGAAAAAATTAATAATCCGGATATTGTTCCCGGAACAATTCTTGAATTATTGTCCTGTGACATGTGGGTAAAAACAGGGGATGGCGCTGTGCTTATACGTGAGATTCAGGCTGAATCCTGTAAAAGAATGACACCGCAGCAGTATGCCTGCGGTCATGATTTAAGAGAAGGAATGGTTTTTGAGAAAGGACAAATATGAAACTTTTATTGCATATATGCTGTGCGCCTTGCTCCGTTGCGATAGTTGACAAGCTTAGAAATGATTCGGACATATTATTTGAAGGCTTTTTCTATAATCCTAATATTCATCCGNTGGAAGAGTATGAAAGGCGAAAACAAGCAGTAATTCAATTTTCTGATGAGTATAAATTTAAGGTTACCTATGATGATGAATATAAATTAGAGTATTGGAAAAATAAACTTGGTAAAGACAGACTTCTAAGGTGTAATACCTGTTACTCTTTAAGACTCTCTGCAACTGCAAAATTTGCCAGGGAGAATTCTTTCGATGCTTTTNCCACTAGTTTGCTGATAAGCCCATATCAAGATCATGAACTGATAAAAAGCATTGGACAAACCCTTGCCCAAAAGTATGGAATAGACTTTTATTATGAAGATTTCAGGGAACTATACAGGAAAGGAAGAGAACTTTCCAGGGGTAGGCACTATTATATGCAAAAATATTGTGGCTGTTTTTACTCATATAGTGAATCTGACCACCCCAAAAAGCCGATATATAATTTTGAAGAGGATGTTGAAAAAATCTTGTAATCTTATTGTCTAATTTGATATGACAAAAAAGTGGTATAATAGACAGCAGATACAAAAGATAAACTTCAAGAGGTGTAAATAATGAAGAAAATTCTGTCAATCGTACTTGTTTTTTGTACAATTATCTCTCTTTTAATACTTACGCCGTTACAGGCGCAAGCCGCAAATGCACTGGAAATGTCAACGGGCGGCTCGATATCAAAGGTTACATATTCACAAAACAACAGCATAGAAGAAATCCGGATATATTCTTCATCAAAAAAGATTACAAAACAATATCTTATACCTCCAGAAGGTTCTATAAAAAATTACAGATTAGGTTTTGAAATAGAAAATGCTGATGTATCCAAATCTATTAAATTTGATATAAACAAAGGCACCGTTGTTCAAATACGCATGGCAAATATGTCTGATCCTAAGAGGGCAAGCGTTGTTGTGGAAACAACAACAAAGCCGGTATATGCTTTTTCAACTTCATCAGACGGAAAGTATATAATTTTAACACTTGGCAGCAGCTCGTCTTCTACTAATGACCAAAGCACACCAAAATCTTCGTCACCCGGCACTACACCAGCACCTACACCATCAGCAACGCAAAAGCCATCAACAACACCGGTTCCGGCCGCTAATCCAGGCTCAGGAAGCAATACAACCGCTGCAAATACTAAAACAAGTAATGGACCTTTATCCCTTGCTTTATCCGGCGATTCCTGTACCATTACTCTAAAAGGAATCAGTCTGACTCAGGCTGATAAAGGCAGCATACCCAGATTCGAGCTGAGAGAAAAGGAGAAAATTCTACAGATTACTATTCCCGGAAAGGACACCAGATTTACAGAAGGTTTTCTAAACGGAAATTCTATTATTTACGGAGCGCTTGTGAACTATAATACCAAGCAGAACAGTACAATTATACGCATTCCGTACAATAACACTATTACATATTCCCATACTGTGTCAGGAGGAAATTCAACATTTGTAGTCAAACCGGGCAATACAACTGTACCTGTTAATAATCCGACAACACCATCACAGCCAGTAGCTACACCAAAACCGGGCACACAGCCATCACCTTCTCCTTCACCGTCAACAGGCTCATCCATAACGAATAACATAAAAGCCGGAAACGGTGACGGGAAAACTGCTCTTCGGTTAATTGGCACAGGTATTGTGGATAAATACCATAAGTACAGAGATAAGATTATTGTTGATGATACCGGAAGCAAAGGCACTGTTACATTTATGATACCAATAAATATAATTAACCTTGGCAATGGATCAATAAATATTAATGATAGTCTTGTTAAGTCTGTAGATTTATTTTCAAC
>JGI24711J26586_10000857_pt1 | contig 23784 bp, 28 predicted proteins | sample BioPla3DNA1_FD_26586 | JGI IMG/M metagenome (IMG submission 26586)
AATAGATAAGAAATATACATCTAATCCTTTATCTTGTAAATACAATGCTATTTCATATATGTGTATTATAGTTCCATTCAAAATAGTTTTATTATTTGTGCTTACTATTATTATAGGTAACATAATCATACCTCATTTATTAAAGATACAATATTATGTAGCGAACATACCGGTATACTATCTTTTCTTATTATTGGTGTGTGTAACGATAACGTGTCTATTCTTTTTAACAATCCATCACTTATATCAAAAAACATAACAGGTTTATCATAATACCAAAATTCATAAGGTAGTCTAGGCATATAATCTTTCTTTCTCATATACAAAAGACCTGCATAATGTTTAGCTGGATTATACGATTGTGCATTCTCGACATACGCAATATTGTATTGCTTGCATATTTGTTGTATATGTGATGTAGATACGTCTTGTTTTACACCTCCATTAATAACATTATGCAAGTACCATACAGTATTAGTAATATCCGGTTGTGTATAATTATTAAAATAGAAACCTCTGGTGTAATATAAAATTCTATTTCGGAATAAACAAAACGTTTCTATATCTGTCTCATATCCTTTTTCTACTAACAAGTAAAACTTAGTTCTATTGTCATATATAGTATTTAAATGATTACCTAATATCTGTTTAATCTTAATATGTGTTGTTGCGCTGTTCATTATTAAACAATATGATATTCTATCTAAAACAGTTGGATCTGTAGTTAATAATGAATCCAATCCTAAGAAATCCGCAAGCAATACATCATTATTGTCTATAGTGAGTGTTTCTTGTGTAATGTAAGTATATCTTTCATATAAGTTAGTTCTATCCATTTTGGATATATTATATACATATACAGTACATTTATACTGTTGTTCTAAACATTGTGCTAACTCTTCCAAGTAAAACATGTTACCATTAATATGCATAAAAGAATGAGGTTGAACAACAATAATTTTACGCATGTTATCCAACCTCATTTCTTAAATTATACTAGTAGATTGAGCTGTGTGTAATAATTTAATATGAACTTTTTCTCTAGTTCTGCTAATTGCTCAATATTTGTAGCATACAACATAGCCTTTATAAATGTATAAAACATCTTTATAGTACGTGTTAATTTGTTGACATCCTTGAGATACGAATCTAATGTATTAATTTCTTCTTCATTAATATTTTCAAAATCCAAGTCACTTATAGTGGGCAATGTATCTAGTGGTAGATTTTCTAGTAATTCTGTAACTGTTGTTTTTAATTCGTCTGATACTGTATCTTCTGTGAGATATGCAAGTATCTGTTTTTTAGTATTATAATCTGTATTAGCATTAAATGATATACACACTTTATTTTCAATTATCAATTTCTGAATATATAAACTACATTTCATGAATGACGATAATCCCAATGTTGGTACATAACTTTTTACAAGCATATTTACTTTTTGGAGTAATTGTAATTTACGTATATCTAAGTCTGATATATCATCATCCACAATAATTTGATTTTCTGATGTGATAATATTTAAAGACGGTATAATATAAATTGTTTTGTTTGCATTTAATGCTGTTGTTATAACGGGTAGCATGTCTTTAGAACAACATACCATTGTAGGATTGTAAAGATATGCTATTGATGTTGAAAGTGTTACATCTACTAAAGAAGCAGAATTATCATCTGCTTGTGTAAAATTTTTACCTATAACAGATGTGATGTATTTCTTTTCATTTATAGTATTACATGAAAGAAAATATACATCGTCTGTTAACAACGGCTCGTCTAATTGATTAAGTTTAAATAAAAGCATGGTTATATGTTACCCCCTATTTTACATGATGCTTTTAACCAATTTATATACTCTTTTATACCTTGTGTAGTTTCTTTTTGAACTGTATAACCTAATATGTTTTTTGCTTTATCTATAGAACCAGATACAATAGCTATATCACCCATAGAAACATAATCTGATAATGTATATTGTTCTTCTACATTTAACTCATCATATAATAATTTAACTAATGCTTCTGAAGACATAGCTTCTTCTAAAACAGATATATTAAATGCTTCACCAAAACATTTTGTATTAGTTGTTTCCAATGCTAATATATTTGCATGTACAATATTATCAATATGTACAAATTGACGTTTAGGTTTACCCATATTATGTAATGTGATAGGCTCATTATTTAACATCTTTAATGCAAATAAAGGTATAGTAGAATTAAGATTGTAATATTTGATGGGTGCAAAAATATTATAACATCTCAAGTTAATTGTTTCTAAACCATATTGTGTATGATATCTATTTATCAACATTTCGGACGCATATTTTGTTATTCCATAAATAGATGTTGGGCTTGGTATATCTGTTTCTATATTAGGTATATTATCATTGTTACCATATATTGCTGAACTAGATTCGAATACAAATCGTTTAACATTATGTTGGTATGCTAATTTAAGCAACCTAGCTGTATACCCAATATTTACATTACAATACTTTTCTGGATCTTTGAAAGATTCTGAAGCCATTGTTTTAGAAGCTAAATGTAAGATTGAATCTATCTTATATTTACTAAATATATTCATTTCTTCTTCATTACGAAAATGTGTATTATAGAAATAAAAATTAGGTGATTCTATTATTTCTTTTTTCTTTCATAAGGATTAGTAGAACAGTCATCTACACCAATAATAGTATATCCTTTGTTTAATAACGCATTAGTTGTAAATATCCCTACGGTCCCTAAACAACCTGAGATAAAAATAGTTTTCATAAAGACTGCGCGAGGAAACCTACCGATTTAGCGGTGGGACCGAATCGCGCTTACACCTACCGTTCGTTAAAAATGCGGCCCGGTATGGTGACCGGGCCGTGACCCACGTTTAGAACTGCTAACATGAATCTAACTCAGCACGAATGCTGGTTTTAAACTACCGCTTCGACACTGCTACCGCGAGAGGAATCGGGCTAGCGGAACACCCAAAACGTCGCATCTTGTCTGCCACGACAGGTAGCTAGTTTCCTTCAAACGTGTCCGAAGCGTTGCCGCTCGACCACGCGGAGTTCAATGAACTCACTTGGGCAGTCTAGTCTCTTTTTAATTGTGGTTAGTCCTGGCTAATGGTTTTCCCACAAGCCCACCGATTCAGCGGTGGGTGGTTGACTATTACCTAGTATAGAATGAAAATGAGCAGATTGTAAATTAACATTAGGATCTGGTAATGTTTTTATAATATCATGATTAATAGAAGGACTTACACATCTTTCTATACAAGAAAAGTATGTATACGGTTCTGTTAATAAAGGTTTACAGCTTATGTGCGCATCATCACACATAAAACAAGCACAACCATCATATAAAAACACTTCTTCTAGAATTGTTAATCTGAAAAGGTTTTTAATAAATTTCATATTCTTTTTTACTGTATCATTATATATATGAAAATAAAATATATAATTCATTGGCTCTATACCTCTTTTTGCATTTTATATTCTTTATACTTACACCCTCCATTACAATACTGTTTATAATACTTGCATGATAAACATTTATCTGGCGTAGGTAATGTTTTAAAAACATCAAACTTAGTATCCATAATGCTTTGTAGAGATTCTTCAAATATATTACCTTCGCAGAATGATTTAGGTACTATTGCGCACGGTTTGATATTACCTTCCATATCTATGGAAAACATGTTTTCTCCAGCTTTGCAATTATAACTATACTGTTCATATATTAGTTTAAGTAAGTCTTTATACTTATTAAACTGACCTTCTGTAAAATCACAAGGTAATGTTGCTTGATATGATATCTTTATATTTAACTTTAACTCTTCTTGCAAACTAAACGCATATTTAAATATATCCAACATGTTGAATTTATTAAACAATAACTCTTTATAATCCGGTAAGCCTTTTGTTTGTTTCAATGAATTGATACGTACTATATTTATTCCTGTAGCTTTAATAAACATTAGTATCTTTTTCAATTCTTGTATTGTAGATACATTTTGTTTTGATACTATTACATGCGCCATAGCAGTGACATTGTCATACTTAGATATCAAGTTTAAGTTTTGTACTAAGGTCTTAAATGTACCTTTAACTTGCGTTATCTCTTCATACAATGCTTGCTTGTACGTTTGCACGGATATAAGAAAATAGATATGCTTATTATGACTAACTAACTTATCTAATATTGCTTTTAATTTATCTGTGGGTAATGTTAAGTTTGTTTGTATTTCAAACATTGTATTAGATTGTGTAGTACAATACAGATCCATGAACTTATCAAATATATCATACGCTAGAAAAGGTTCTCCACCAGTTAATCTAATAAGTTTATCATTATCTTGCACTTGTTGTATTTCATTATATATGTAGTCTATCTTATCAATAGGGAAGAAGCAGGACACTTTTGGGTCCTGCTTCTTATAACAATAAAAACAATCATGATTACAAAAGTCTGTTAATTCTATTTGGAATGTTTTCATGGACCTACATATCCTTCTTGGAATGTTGGGTGAAACATTTTAAAGAATAGTTTTGTAAGTTCATGTACTACTATTTGAAATTGACAGAGTGTGGGATGTGGTGTATTTTTGTCTCCAGTATATATTTCGTTTATAATAGAACACATCCCACATTGTTTTAATGTGGGGCATGTGTCACAACCATCATATGAAAATGTACCATTGTGGTCTTTCATATACTGGTTGGCTTCTTTTACATCTTTAATAAATCCTTGATAAAATTGAAGACGATGGCAATAATATACTTCGTCACCCATACTATACGTGAGATGTGAAAAATCCATATTACATCCTACATTAGCCCTTTGTTGGTATATATAGTTATACGCTTCTACCTTATTTATATCCCATAATTTATAAGACGCTATAAATGGAAATATATCATATGGCATCGATTGTGCTGTTTTAAGATATTCAAACAATTCAATCATATTGTTTCTATACAGTTCTATTAATGATGGGTCTTCTACAAAATCTCCATGCACGGGTCTATAATGAATATTCTTAACACCTAATGATTCTGCTAGTTTGTAATTGGTAACAATATCTTTTACATTAACTTTACTCATTGTATAGTTAATGCGTACACTTCTTTCACCTAACATTGATACTAACTTACTTATATTGCTACCTAAGTTAGGTATTTTATTTTGTATCCCATCATACGATATAATAATATATGGATTAAACCCATCATTCTTACATTCTTGCAAGAATGACATTACGTCAGGTGAGTTTAATAAGATACCATTTGTTATAAAAGAAAGAGTAATTGAGTTATCTGCATTATACTTATTATATTGTTTTAATACATTAGCTGTTTTTTTCATTAAGTCTAATTCGACAAACGGTTCTCCACCAAAGAAACTTATTTTTTTAGGTGTGTTTGTATCGGTACTCATTATACGTGCTAATTGCTTGTATAATGTAGATTCCGATAAACTAATATTTTGACGTATAGCATTCTCATAACAAAACGCACAGTTCTTATTACATTTATCGGTTAATGTTAATGTATAACGCATAATAATCCCCTTCAATAAATTTTAATTGCCCTCACCACCACATGCCTCACCACCACAACCACCACTATAATAGCTTTGACAAGAACACACATTACAATTACAACTACATTGTGCATTACAAGAACACACGTTGGTGTGGCAAGCGCAATAATTGCAATTACATGTGCAGAAATTACAATTACATGCACAACTACGTGCTTTCGTAACTACTTTAGCCATTAACGCATTTAAGTCTGTTAAGCTAACTTTATTATTAGCAGATAAAGCCATTTATTTTCACATCCTTTTTATGGATGATATTTATATTATTCATCACCACAAGTTTCTCCACTACAAAAACCACCACTATAAGACACACACCCACAGGTATTAATTATACACACACCCACAGGTAGATGTATTATAGTTATTACTATTACACCCACACCCACCAGATGTAGCTCTATTACAGTTGCATCTGCATAATGTTAATGCATCTATTCTTGTATTTACTTCAGTAAAATGTACTAGTCTAACAGGTGTTTGATTCGCTGTAATTGTTGGATCTGTCCACGCGGCTAACGATACACCGCGTCTACTGTATTGTTGTGCTACCCAGTTACGCAATCCACCCAATGTACCAGATACTGTTAATACTAAATCTCTTAAACTAATCTTTTCATTTGCTGTTAATGTTCTAAAAAATGTAGGTGTGTGAGCTGCACAATTAGCATCTGAAGACCCACCCACACCTACTGCACCACACGCAATTACATTTTGACATGTACATACGATAGGCATATTACAACGCCTCCGTTTCTTCTTGTTTCATTTCTATTATTTCATTTAATATAGATTCTTCAGTCATTTCTTGTATAATGATAGCATCTTTATACATTTTTATTTGTGTTTTATATTCTTTTAAAGTTTCATTATCTATCACATCTAATGTATTTATAATTTCGTCATAATATTCCATATCTTCTTTAATAGCTGGAGTTATTTCTGATATGGTATCAAGTTTATTCTTCACATACTTTTCTATTACTTTACTATATATAGTAGCATCCATATAAGATTGCGAAGTTACTATATTCTTCAATGTCTTAAATACTTTAGTATTCTGTGATAAACGAAATGCTAATTTATCAGCATTAGCAATAAATAACGGTTCATCTGTTTGTTTTATATAATCTATATATTCGCAAATAATCTTAAGTTGTGCTTTAGTTTCACAGATAGAAATTGCATAGCATATCAATTCAATTAGTGTATTATCTACATCAAGATTATTAGAAAGAATATTGTTTTTTAAATCTTCAAGAAAAGTTAATGTCTTTTCTTTATTTATAGACATATCATTGCTTAATAAAAATTTATAAATAGCAATATATTCACTCAATATCAACACCACCTAAGAGGTAAGTTGCTCATTCAAAAACTTCCACGTTTCTTTTTTAAACCAACAATACGCTACAGGAGATACAAAGTAATCTTTAGTATTATGGTAATTTGCTAAATAACATGGATAACATATAGCAGAATCGCAATTGGAACATTTCTCAATGCCATGAAAACTATTTTTATTATCATTGGAAAAAATAGTATATATGTTTTCATACCATTCTCCAGTTTTAAAGTTACCTACAATAGTAGGTTTATTAGTAATGGGGTTTGTATAAAATCTATGACATGGTGCTATTTCACCATTAGCAAAGAAACTAAAATAATTTCTGCCAGCAGAACAAAATACATGATTTGGTCTATTTTCATAAAATGTCTTTTTTAATTCATCTTTTAAATTTGGATAATCTGTAAGCATTCTAGTTATTTGCTCTTTAAAATTTTCTAATGTAGTTTCATTATAAGAATCACAATCATGTATAATTTGCATATTATGGTATATATCTTTTCTAATATGCTGAGGAGAATATTTATACATGATACTATAAATATCATATAGATATTTAATATGATATTCTGAACAAGATGCATGGAAGCTCCAATTAACATATTCTGTTTCTGTTAATAGATATGCGCCACGCATAGAATCGTCAAATGTACCTTCACCATTCTTATATATTCTATACTTATCATGCACTTCTTTAGGACCATCTAATGATATTTGTATATTAAGTTTTTTGCTGTACGGTTTAAATTCGTCAAGCATTTCTTTAGTTAAAAGAGAACCATTAGTAAGAATCGAAAAGTTAGTAACTATATCTGTATATTCTTTAATAAACCTAATAATCTCATTAGCTTTAAGTAATGGCTCTCCACCAAAAAATACTATATTATATTTTCTATCTTCTACTTTATATGAGTCCATTATATCTTTTATTAAATCATATGACATATCATATTTCAATGATTGATCTACAAAACAATACGTACATGCATAGTTGCAATTTTTTGTCAGATTGAATTCCAATGTGTGTAAATTATCTTTTACTTTAGGGAACACATGCATAATTAGTTCTCCTTACGATAATATTGATTATCTAAAAAATCTCTAAATGCCGTATCTTCTTTATATAGTCTAAACGCATATTTAGTAGCTGTTTTAGATAATGTGCATATAGAAGCAATAGGAGATAACGCTGTATTGTTAGTAACAAGCTGGCTGTATAGACACCCTAAATAACAAAAACTGTGGATGGTGCATGTGGAACATTCTTGTGTATAGTCTGCTTTCTTTGCTTGCACTAATACATTACGAGCATTAAGTTCATCTAGTGTGGTATGCATACCAGTTTCTATATTACCTAGTTTAAATAGTTTATTAGTAGCAAATCTAGCACATGGATAAATATCACCATTAGGCATAACTGCTACACCAGTAGATCCAGCGAAACATGAATATTCTCTATTATTACCTGTGATCTTTGCTAAGTAATCATGTATAGGTAAGTCAAACAATCCAATACGTATATTTTGACTTGCCCATTTCTCTTGTTTATACAACATATACAAAAAGTTAACATTAATTTTGAACATTGTAATATCTTCGTCTGTCCAAATATCGTCTCTCACAATACTAAAATCTAAATGTGTGTAACCTAAGTTTTTAAAGTATTCTGCATTCTGCACTAGATTATTAATATTGTTAGGACTAATCATTGCTTTAATTGATTTGTGATTATATTTCATTAATAGATCTGTTAACTTTTCAAATTTAAATTCATATGAACAATCGTTGCATTTAATTGGACGTGTAGACTTTTGTGTTTCATATTCTCCATCCCAAGAAACAGATAGACCTATATTGTTTTCTCGCACATACCGCATAATTTCGTCTGTAAGCAACGTACCATTTGTAATCAATGTAACTCCATTGATTCTATCCTTATAACGTTCCTGTAGTTCTTTTACCGCATATACACAGTCTAGATTAAGTAAAGGTTCGCCACCAAACAAAGTAATATCTATTTTATCTGCTAGATACGGTTGTAGTTTATCTATAGCAATTAGCATAGTATCTACAGACATCATATCTTCATTTTGGTTTATATAACAATAAGTACATGCTAGATTACAATTAGTAGTTACTACAAATTCGAGTTGGTCTATCTTAGGATAATTATTGATGATTGAATTAAATTCTTTTATCATAATAATAGTTATTCCTCCATTTCTAGATTTTGAAGAATTGTATCGGGATTAGGGATATAGTTATTGTCAATCTGCATATTAAATGCTTCGGAATTAGCAATAAATTCACCAAACTCTTCTCTAGTAATAATATCTTTATCTACTAATTTATTAACTAGAAATTCCATTAAACAAGTCATTCTATTATGCTCTAGCATAAGATTTTCAATTACATGTACAAGTTCTTGATTATCCATAATTAATTATTCCCCCTAAGAAGATTATGATAAAAAATAATACGTGGACTATACTTGAAATATAGTCCACGTATTGATATTTTAAAGAACGGGTTCTTCGTCATTCATACTAGTAAAGAAATTATCTGTTTCCTGTTCCGGTTCTTCATCTGTTGTTGATGTATCTACGCTAATAGTGATTTCTGGTGAAGGTGCAACAGCTTCTCTTTTATCTTCACCAAAAAACGCTAGCTTATAAATTATTTTAAGATATAGACATACTATATCATCAATCAAACCTTGAATAGAAGAATCTTCGTCCAGCTCACGTCTAAGTGATTCTATAAGTTCTAGATGATTCTTAAACTCTTCTAACGGATCATTACAAGCATTAGTTTTATATGCTGGGATGTCACCAATGCGCATTAGTGTTCTACCCTGCCACACTTCTGTTAGTTCATCGACTAAATCTACAATATCTTCATAAAATTCTTCCATTGTAATATGTACAAAATGTTTGTTTGTGTTTAAATGTACGATATGCGCAAAATTTCTAGTAGTGAATATAGTACCTACTAGTTTTTGCATAACTTGTTGCTGTAACAAAATATCATTGTCGGCAAACATTATAATTGTAGCCTCCTTTAAATATCTTTTTCTTCCTCTATTTTTGTAGTTACATTAATTTTTTCGTCAAGTGGAATTTCATATTCTGCATTTTGTTCTTTTAGAAAATCATAGAAATTAATATACTTATTAGTTTGTGTAGACATGTGGATATTGCTTACCTACCTTTCTAAGCTCCTGTTGGTGCGGGTTGTTGTGTTGCAACTTGTCTAATATTTCTATTTTGTCTGCTATATGGGGCATTGGCACTTCTACGCATTATATTGCGTGCAAATAATAATATTACCCATAATATGGATCCTGTTATACCTACAATCATTAGAGGTGTTAATGTAGATGTTAATGCTAACCATATAGAAGCACTAACAGCAAATGTACCCAATAAATCTAATGCGTCTTGTGTTGTTTTAATAAGCATGTCTAATAACTGTGTCTGTTTTTCAGGATTAGTTGCTTCAAGAATAAAATTAGGATTTTCTGTTTCTTTAAGTATAGATGCAATATCAAATACTTCTAATATTTCTTCTTTAGTAATAATTTCTTGAAATGTTTTTTTTGCTTTGTTTGCCATCTTTACAACACGACCATAAATTTTAACAAATAGTTTTGCAAATAAATATATCACTCCAGCCACACCCACAGCAACTGCGGATATTTTTAATGTACTCCATACAAAAGATACAGTTGCTTTAAACCAATTACTAGAAAAAATTGTACCTATCATACTGGTTAAAGAAGCAACCATAGTAGCACCCGAAGCCCATTGCATTATAGTATTAAAGAGCCCCGTATTTGCAGCCGCAAATTGTGGGTTTCGATTTGCTGTTATATTTGTTACATTTTTAGCAGTTTCTTGATTTTTATTAATATATTTTTTTAAATCTGAAATATTATTAATTCCTGCTTTTTTTAAAGACAATGCTAATTCTTCTGCATTATCCTTAATTTCTTCTTTGCTTTCTATATCATTAGTACTCATCCTATTTACAAATTCTCTTTTTTCTTTTAAACTATCTAATGAGTTTCTATAGTATAATAGTTGTTCGCTATTCATGGCGTTACACACTCCTTAAAAAATAAAAACTGATAGCTACAATACTATCAATATTTGTTCTGTATGTAGATGGTGTTTTAAAAATTATTACATCATAGTATTTTTATAAAATATTTTTAGACATAGAACAAACAATGAAGCAAGTAATAGACCAATATATTAAAATTATTAATCATAACGATTGGGGGAATTTAAGTGCAGTATTGGAAGTCTCCTTACAGAGAAAATCAGGACGAGCGTATGTATCGAGAAGAGGTAGAAAATACTTGGCACGATATACCTGGGTCGAAAACAGAGTTTAGACTCAGTCAGCCTGGTATGCGTATGTATATAGGTGCTACTGTATTAATAAATAGAGGTAAAATAAGTGGTAATGTTTATGAATACAAACCTATGTTTCAGTTAAGATATTACGATTCGAGACGAGATAGTAAGGCTTTTAGTTTGTTCTTAAACACAGCCAATGCACAATTTTTATCTACAAGTTTTAAAATACTAACCGAAGACAGTACTATAATATCTTTCTTTAACAAATCTGATACATCTGGTTGGTATGTTAAACAGCAGTATAAAGGCATTAAAGCAATGTCTACTATATCTTTATCAAGAAATTCTTTTTTAGAAATATTTCCTGAAGTAGATGAACGAAAATTACCTGCTTATAAATTTAGATGGTGTAAAGACGATCAGGAAGTTATTTGTATATTTACTAAAGGTGAACTTATAACATTTTTAAGTAGATTAGACGGGTTTATTAATATGTGTCCAATGTATGTTAATATATTTGAAAATGAAATACTTAAAATGAAGCTTAGTTGCTATACAGATCAAATAGCCGCTGTTCAAAATACAGTATTTACATTAAATGAGAAATTTGAAACTATGTTGAAAACTGTAGAAATGTCGAACGAACAGATTAAAAATCATTTCTCAACAACATTAAATTCTATACTTACTGTATTAACACTTACTAAAGAAAATAATATACAAGATACTAAAAATGTTTCGAATGAAGAACTTGTAGAAACACAAAACGTTTTGTTGTACAACAATATAGAAAAAGACGATGAAAAATTTATTATAGAAAAAGAAGATATAGATTATATGTTCGAACAAGCAGAAGAAGATAATGTGGTCGATACTGATGCTTTTCCGACTATAGAAGATAAACGTCCAGAAGATATGTTAATTACAGCAACAGAACAACCGCATGGTTATTTCAATACACCAGATATGTATGTAAATGCTCAATTGGAAGAACAAGAAATATTAACAGCAAAAGTAGAAAAAATAGAAGAGGAAGAACCTTCTTACCAAATAGAATCTATAGCAGAATTTATTGGTGAACCTACAGTTGAAGAAACAATCCCAGAAAAATGGGAAATAGATAATTTTACTAAAAGAATAAATGAAAGATTTAAGTTAGAGTTTACAGATGCAAAAGAACCACCTAATAGTAAAACTATGCCTTTTGAACAAGTGTATCCAAAAGAAATGCATAAATTTATTACATCCGAAACAGAAGATGCTGTTACTATAATGTCGTGTGTTGCAGAACAAGAAGATATTATTAAAACTATAAACCTAGATGCTATATTAGAAAAGCTATCCACAGTAATAGACCCAAATAAAAAATATACAATAGCACATCATCTAATAGATACTGGTATGTTTACTAAAGCATATATAGCAGGTATGCTTATTAATAAAGGACGTGTTGGTATACCTGTTAGCTCAATTATATATGCTACATCTGTTTATGCTACAGCATACGACCTTATTGCAAAAGGCGAAGACCCCGTTAAGATAGCTAATGAGTGTGGTATGCATATACTACAATGTTTTGTTGAAGCCCCAAATATTTCAGAAAATAAAAGAGAGTTGTATCAGAAGTATTTTAAAGCTATTGCTAGTGAATTAACTGGCCACAATGTTGAAAAATTTGATAAAAATATGTTTGCTTTGGATAAAATGTTATTGAGAGATGCTTATGTTTATAGTGCTTTTGATTTTGAACTTAAAGAACTAACAATGGAAGAAAGAGCAAATGTAGCTAAAGCATTAACAGACGTCTATATTATGTTGCATTATGCAGAAAAAGAACATATGGCTTTTAATGCACAAACATCTCCAAATTTTGCTTTATATTTTATAGTTAATAAAATGATGTATAGATTCGCTAGAGCTATGTTAGTTAATTTAATTAGATGTAATAAAGATAGTCTTGAAATTAAAAATGCTATATTATTTAATATGTACGATATGAAAAAGTTTTGTCAACGTATTGGTTGGGTGGAAGAAAAATATAGAGATGCAGTATTAACGTTCTTTACGCTCAATGAAATTGTTAAAAAATATGTAGACCCAGTTATAGATACGGTTGAAATGGATACATTAATTCCCAATACACATATATATAGAGGACTGCCATGCAAAGAGATAATGGATGCTATTTCAAAGATAGATTAACTTGGTGGTTTAATGCGGGTCAATTTTATTATAAAGATGTTATTGAAGGTTTAGCATATACTTTTGTTAATGTATTATATGAAACTATAGATTTTTTATATAATATTGAAGATAATAGTTTATATGCTATGTTACATGTTAACGAAGAAAGCATTAACATACCAGGCATTCCAAAAAGTAAAAATGAAGAATCTATAAATATTATGCAACAATATAGGCAATCTTTACTTAATTATAATTGGGATTCTGTTTTATTATATGTGATAGAACATAAAGATAGGTTTTATAATATTCCAACAGATGTTAGATATTTTTTAAATTTTAAAGGTAAATTATTAGAACAGCGTAAAATAATTTCCAGTAGATTAACCAAAGAACAAATAATAGATAAGGTTAGAATAACTAATATACTAGAAGCTTTAAAAGAATATGGTATTACAAAAACACATTGGATATATAGAATATTTATTAATCATTATTATGGCAGTTGTTACGATCTTTTATTTAGTCCATTATTTACTTTAGTTAATATAGGTAAAGATATAAGTAGAGATATTAAACAAATTTCTGATATACTTGCGTCTTTGGATAATTTACCCAATACATCGCAACGTAGCATGTTAGTTATTCTAAAGGAACGGATAAGGATTTTTGATGAGTTGGGAAGTATAGTATTGGATGTTATTATAAATAAAGCAGAAAATAATAACGCATTTAATATTAATAAAACATTGATAGAAAAAGGAATACCACCAAAACATAGATATATATTAAACGATACTATGTATTGGTTGTGTTCTAAAGGCTGTTTAAAAAATACATATACTGTATATGAAGAAGACAAACATATTTTAAATCTATTCTATAGCTGGCAACCTGTAGGTGTTAAGTTATTAATAGATTATCCTTTTAGTTAAGAGAGGTTTTTTATATGGGTCGAATAGTGCAGCGTATACCGTTTCCACACCAATCATTCGGACCCTTCATATCATGTTTAAAAGATTATTTTAATGATGTGGTTCATCCCTTTGAGTATATTGTAGTAGGAACGTATCAAAAAGCAATTCAATTAATAGAACAACATAAAAATATAGATACTTTAACAAAGCACGGGACATCTGCGCCCGTGCTTGTATTTACACCGCAATTAACAGAACCTGTAACGCCATTAGATTTTGACTGGAAGTATTCTAATTTATCCCCATTTATGGCAAAGTATAATCAAAAACCTATTTTTGAATATGAAGATAATATATTTAGCATAGTTACTAGAAGAATGTCGGGTACAGTAGATTTTAAAATCTTTACAGCATCTATGATGGAAATGCACGATATTTATTTAGATGTATTAGATGCTTTTAGAGGATTAAATAGAATTACTATTATGTCGTTAGTTAAACAGTATTTAGTTATATCCGATACTATTAGATTATACGAAGACGATCATGAAAGACTCGCTATCAATTGGGAAGATACTACAATGAAAGATATTTATTTTCCTGGTATTAATAAAGACAAATTTTATATACCAATGAAAACAATACCCTTCATGACATTACAGTCGGTATCGGATTCGTCTGCTTTCTTTGGTGGGGACGGGTTACCGGAATATTCTCTACAAGGTAGCTTAACATACGAATTAGAAGTTCCCGTATTAATAGTACTTGAAACACAAATAGCTTTAAATGGTATAGATGTGGATATAGGAACAACATACGCCCCAGATGTTACAGATGAAGCTAACCATCCAGGACTTGAAGACAGCGACCATAATCCAATTATTCCTGGCGATGATGGCGATGTTATTATAGGCCCCACTGACGGTTATGGGGATCCTAAATATCCAAATCAAAAAGGTTTTGTTGGTATTAGCGGCGATGAAGATAGTCAGATGATTAATATTATGTTTGTTGATAGGCAAATGGACGACGATACTATTAAAACAGAAGTAGGACGTGTTCTTAAAGAATATAGAGTTGAAGTTGTTGTAGATAATACTACATTATCTTATCCTTATATTATACCAGACATACCTTGGGTTGTTACAAAAGAAAACACTCTAATATATATTAAAAATAAGTATCAGGTGAATTGGGAAGTAGAAGATGAAAACTCAGTAAGAATGTTGGACGGCGAAACATATACTAATACTACATTTGAAATAACATTATTTCAGTTTAAGGAAATGGTATGTGGAAAGGGCGGGATTAGATAATGCGAAACTTTTTTAAAAGAATATTTAGTGCTTTAGATTTTACTAAAGACGCTAGTAAACATAAATTATTAACAAGAAATGAATATGAATACGATAGAGCAGTTAGGCGCATTATACTACTCTATGTTAGTATTGTGTGGTTATGGTTAATACAAGTAGCAGTACGTATGTATATCGATACATTAACAATAGACGATAATTATACAAATCTTTGCATAGCAGTAACTACAATGTTGGGTGCGTGCTATGCGTTCTATTTTACAGATAAGACATCTTACGTACCACCTGCGCCCGACAACTTTCCTGAAAATTAAAATTAAGACTATTGAGGATTATCATTATGCCCGAAATGTTAAATTATATAAAAAATATGAAAGTAGTAAAAAGTAAAATGGAGATTATAGAAGCGGATGTTCCTAAAGAAACTGGACCTGTGCCGTGGGGGGATACTACTTCGCCTATAAACAATGTTCCCAAAGAAGCTAAAATTACTGGTGTTAAGCCTATTAGTAATACTAATGTAGAAACACAGCGAAATATACAATTTAATGAAATACAAGCCCCCAAACCTGTAGATGTGCTGAATACTAGTAAACCTTATAAATTAACAAAAGATTATGTGGTATCTATATTAAAAGAATATGAAAAAGAACAGATATACAATAGAACCACATATGATAAAAAAACAGTTAATGCGTACGATTTAGTTGGCTGTATACGTAAAGTATATTATGCTATTAAAGGCGTAGAAGAAATACCTAATCCCAATTCATATCCTTACGGTGAATTAGTAACATCTATGGGAAATGCAGTACACGATATTTTACAAAAAAGATTATCATCAGATTCGGATGAAGTAAAGATTAGAATTGAAAACGCTTTTGATATTGTTATTAATGTTAGAACAGACATTCTTTGGAATTCTGAAGTTATTGTTGAAATTAAAACTAAAGACGTAGTACCTAAAACAGCAGAGCCGGAACACGTTGTTCAGGCTATGATATATGCATATCTATTAAACAAGTATCACGGATATAATATACAATTAGTACAAATACTTTATGTTGCTAGAGGTAAATTGGATATTGCTGTTATAGATATTCCTATTACAGAAGACTATATGTTTAAAGTTGGTAATAAAATAGAAAACTTTACTTCGTCTTTAATGACATATGTAGAAAAAAATTTACCACCACCTATGGATCATATGTATGTTAATACAAAATCTTGTTTCTTCTGTAACTATAAACATGAGTGTCAAAGACATCAAACATTTCAAACACTAAGTTGAGGTAGATTATTATGTTACATATTCTAATGACTAAACCTTCTAATGATGCTAAAGCTTTTTGGAGAGTAATAGATCCCGTCGAAACAAATACATTAATAAATTTATATGTAAAAGGTACGGACCAAAGCTGGACCTATAATGGTACTGATGTAATTACACTTCCTGAGATGCCTGTTAGTGAAGTTTTAGAGTTTATGCAACTACACAAACTATTTAAAAATGTAACAGATTCTTTTCATAATGTGCATTTACATATTTATAATGATTGGGTTGGAGTTGTAACAAACACATTAAAACCTTATAAAGTTACATTTATAGATGACGTACAACAAAATTATTTTAAGCCTTTAGAATTAACATATACTATTAAAGAAGAAGAACTTATTAATAAAGTTGTTCTATTATGCGATAGAGTAGATATGTTATATGAAATGGACGAATATATAAATGCGAGTTTTGAAGAAGCATATTTATTAACCCGACGAACAGATATGATGACTTTAGTAGCTGTAGATTATTTATTAAAAACATTAGCATTTACTGTAGATGCTCCATATCATTATATTACACAAAATCTTATAACATGTGAACCATATACGTTGTTAAAAGTTAAAAAGGTGTTGTTATGAAATGTTAGACGATTTAAATAGATGTGCATTATTCCACGCATCATATGGTGAACAACCGTTTAGAATTGATAAAGACGAATTTTTAGAAGAAAAAACTTTAAAATTTTATGTTCGAAATATAGAAAGATTAGTTCGAACATCACCAGAATACAAAACATGGATTGGTTTTGTACATAATGTTATTGGATCCAACTTTAGTTGTTATCATACAGGAGAAGTTAGTGGTACATGTTCTATTCATTTACACCATCATCCTATAACATTATACGAATATGTTCTCATTGCTTTAGAATCTACTAATAAGTTTGATACTTTCAATATAGCAGAAGAAGTAATGGCATATCATTATTATAACTATGTGGGATTTATTCCATTATGTTCTACGTCACATGAAAAATATCATTCGGGTATATTAGATATACCTATTAATTTAGTAGAAGGTGATTGGGGATATTTTATAAATAAGTTTGGTAATGCTGTGCCTGAACATATTCTAAATAAAGTTACTACATTAGCTACAGTAACTACTGATACTACCAATGAAATGTGGTATATGAAAGAACGTAATTATGTAGATGTTAATAATGCAGAATCTACTGTCATTGCAGGACACACTGTAGTAGATAATAGATACAGTATTAAAAAGGATTGGGGGTCTGAAGATGTGGATCTATAATTTTTTAGATTTGCTTGTTAATAATTTTGTTGTATTACTATTAACTATATTAGGCGTTATACTGGGATGGATTGCTATATCCAATCTTTTACAAAAGAAATATGGACCGGGGGGTATCTTTACATTTTTTAGTGTAATTGCTCTATTCTTCTCTGTTTTGCTTGGAGGGAAGAAGGATAATATTAAAGGACAAATTAAAGAAATAGATAAACAAATAGATGAAAAGAAAAAAGAGTTAGACGAATTACAAAAAGAAGTAGAGGCTAATAAACAAAAACAAGAAGAGTTAAAAGAAAAAGAAAAAGAAGTAGAAGAAACATTAACAGAAAAATTAAAAGATGCTGAAGAAGTAAAACCTGTGGAGGTCAAAACAGATGAAGAAATTAGTAATGCTTTCGATTTTGCTTCTAAGCATAAGTAATGCTTCGATATGTTTTGCTATAGGGACTCCTATACAAGACGGTGTTATAGTACCTAAAAGTACAATGGAACATACTGTTGTGGGTGAAGGTTTTTATTTAACTAAAGACGAAGCTACGGATGTTGCACAAGGTATAGAAAATTTAAGAGCAGAATTAATTACATTAGAAAAACAACGAGATGCTTATAAAGAAGCATATGAATCTCAACAAGACATCACAAGCGACTATTCTAAATTATTGGATGATATGTACAATAAATATGAAATGCAAGTAAATATTGTAAAAGATATTATATCTTTATATGAACAAAAAGATGTATTGAGACAAAAACAATTAATAGATGCTAAAAAAGAATTAATTACACATAAATCATTAAACATTGTATTTGTAATTACTATTCTTTTAATGCTTTAACTATTGGGGGTTTTTAGTTTGGCCCAAATTAGAATTGAAAGACCGGATGTTGTAATATATCCTGCACTAGTAGAATGTAGAGCATATGTTTATGATTTAAAACCCGACGAATATATAGATTATTTTTGGAGTGTAAGTAGACCAGAGATTATAGAAGAAATTATACATACTAATTATACAGGCCGTTATGTATTTAGAATTTTTAATGATAGTAATATGGATATAAATTTAACTGCTATAGTATATAAGTATGATATGGAATTTAATAAAGTTACAATAGAAACGTTAACAGAAACTGTAAGACTATACGACGATACATTATGGGCGCCCTATAGATATGATGCTTTACCTAGAGCGGACGATTATGATAGCCAATACGAATACGATAATGAAATAGTTGTAGAGCCTTTAGACTTTAGAGTATGGCAACCAGAAAACGGTATATTTGAATTACCTTACTATACACCTGTTATAGTTTATGCTAATGGTGGCATTGGGCCGTATACATATTCTTGGGAAATAGATGCTATGGGATATGAAGAAGCACCGCCTCATAGTATGTTTTATAGAGATAATATATGTAGTTTAGTATTTCCAAGATCTGGTCTCTATACATTATTAGTTACAGTAACAGACAGTAGAAATGTATCTATAACTAAAGAAGTTGAAATACGTGCATTATCAGAAGAACACATATCTTCATATAAATTTGACGTGCCCCCAAGAGCATCTCATTACGACGGTTATTTCTTAAAAATACATACTTGGTCTCCTCCTAAATTTATTATGATGAAAAATAATAATTATTATGTAGGAAAATATCATATTAAATTCCATTTAGAAAATTCTACATTATCTATGAATGATATATTGGCTCAAGTTAAAGCTATTGTTAATAAAACAATATCTCCAGATCAAATGTGGGATAGATATTATGCCAGTGAAGGATTTAGCTTTTATGCTAAGAGTAGTAGAGCCGCAGTATATTATGGTGGTCGAACTACATTGCAAAGTATATATTTAGATAAAGATGATTTTGTATGTTTTAATTTAAGACTAACTTCAGACTATCCTATATCATCCGCTATATCTAGAACATTACAAGCATTCTCTTGGGTTATTACTATGAATGATTTAGATTATGAAATAGTAGATATAGATAGGAAATATGAATTTAAACCTACAGCACATTCAGATATAGTATTAAACGGAATGAAAGAGTATCTTGCAGATTTAGTAGCTACCAAATATGCTAGAGTGGAATTGGATGAAAGATACGAAGCTATACAAACAGATATAGATATCTATTTAAGTAAATCTCATAAATATGAATATAATGGCAGTATCGGATATCCTACTATCGATTAACAATTCTTTGAAATATGTGGAGAACAAATAATGTACAATAATTATCATTAGGGGGATATTATGTCAAATCTTTATCAAACATTATATGTAGAAAAATATAGACCCAGAAATATATCTGATGTTGTTTTAGATAACCATACTAAGGATACATTTCAAAATTTTATAGATACACAATCTATACCACATTGTTTATTTGTTGGGAAGCCAGGAACGGGTAAAACTACTATAGCTTTAATACTAAAAGATACGGTTATTAAAAACGATGGAGATTTTTTATTTCTAAACGCATCCGATGAACGTGGTATTAACAGTATGCGTAATATTGTATTAGATTTTATTAAAGTACCACCATTTAGAAGCCCCCATAAGTTAGTTATAATGGATGAAGCGGATAGCTTAACAGACGATGCTTGGAAGATACTTAGAAATCCTATGGAGAATCCTGAGGTTAATGTAAACCAACAAACTAGGTTTATATTTACAGCTAACTATATTAGTAAAATACCAGACTTTATGCAGAGTAGATGTACTGTATTTGAATTTACTTACCCACCCAGAGATTATGCTTTAGATAAGACTAGAGAAATATTAGAAAAAGAAAATATAGAATACGATGAAGAAACATTAACTTCTTTATTAGATAATCTGTATCCAGATATTAGAGCTGTAATTAATATGATACAGAGAAGTAATATTAATAATAAATTAATATATAAAGCGCAAATAAGTTATACTAGAGAGTTAGTAGATAAAACTAAAATGTTTTTATCTTCATTGAACAGCGCAGACAATACTAATGTTGTTATGGGTTCTATAAGAGAGATGATACATAATTTAGATGTAGATCCAATCGAAGTGTGTAAAATACTTTTATTAGAAATGGAACTATCACCAATTATGTATATAGTGATTAATAGATACATGAATACATTCAATAGTGTAGCAGATAGGAGTCATCATTATTGTGCTATGTTGTATGAAGCATTATTACAACATAAAAGACTTGGTAATTAAAAAAATATTAATAATTTGTGTGTGTTTTATTATGACGCACATAGAATATTTTTTTGGATTTGGAGGATCTGATAAAATGCCCATGATAATTAAACCCAGTAGTAGCAGTGGTGGAGGAGAAGGCGGTGGAATTAGTTCTTGGAATGAATTACAAGATAAACCTATATCTACTGTAATAGATATTGATGATGCAGTTAGTAAAAAGCACGAACACGATAATTCTACCGCTATTGATTTAATAAGTACAGATAATAATAATAATTTTTTATGGAACGGTCAACCTTTTACTAGCGGAGTAGATATGAGTCGTTACGACTCTGATGATGATGGTATTATAGATACAGCAGCAACACTACAGGGTTTATTAAGCACAATAACAGAACTTAACTATTTAACAAACGCAAATAGCAATATACAAGCACAAATAGATTTATTATCCAATATTGCTAACTTTACTGGAAGTGTAGATACCAAAGCAAATTTAAGTAATATAATAGATCCTAATGTTAATGATATGGCTATAGTATTAGAAGATGAAGATAATAATGATACTACTTCTATATATATGTTTGATGGCACATCTTGGATATATGCTGGAGAATTTAAAGCAGAGTTAAGAGATTTTAATTTAAATCCAATAGATTTACGTACAGAAATTACTGGTATATTAGACGAAAGCTTAATAGATTCTACATTAATAAGAAAAACAGAATTTTCTAATTCTATAGCTTCAATAGACGACGCTGTTGATAAAAAACATAGCCACTCTAATATAGCAGCTTTAAACAATATAAATATAGATAGTGAAGGATTGCCTTTATGGGGCGGTAATGAATGGCCCGGTAGTGGTAGTGGTATAAGTTCTGTTAGTTGGACAGATGTTAATAATAGACCAAACTCTTTAGTTACAGATATTGATGATGCTGTAGATAAGAAACATAATCATACTAATAAAAATATATTAGATAATTTAAATGAAACATTAGATGGAGATTTAACATATAAAGGTTTAAATTTAGCTATAGGAGATATGAAGAAAGCTATTTACGATACAACAGATACGGGCATTGTAGATAAAGCAGAAACATTACATAATCTTACTGCCAGTATTGTTGAATTAAACTATGTGGGCGGCGTTACTAGTAATATACAATCTCAAATAAATGCGTTATCTAACGTTGCAAACTTTACTGGAACTGTAACTAATTATAGTGATTTAAGTAATATTAGCAATCCAACTTCTAACGATATGACAATTGTTATAGAAGATGAAAATAACAATGATAGTACTACAATTTATATATACAATGGAACGAATTGGGTTTATGTTGGTGAGTTTAAAGCAGAACTAAGAGACTTTGCTTTATATCCAATAAATCTCAACACCGAAGTTACTGGTATATTAGATGAAAGTTTAATAGATGCTTCACTAATAAGAACAACGGATTTTACTAGTTCTATAAGTGATATAGAAGACGCTGTAGATAAAAAACATGAACACAGTAATATTAATACTTTAGGAAAAATTACAGAAACTTTAGATGGTTTACCATTATGGAATGGTTCTGAGTGGCCTGGTACTGCGTCATCCTTGGAATGGAGTTCCATTACAAACACACCTACAGCATTAACAAAAATAACAGAAGATGTAGATGGTAACCCATTATGGAATGGTACAGAATGGCCAGGTGGTTCTGGTGGAGATGCGTCTATAGACTTGATCATAGCATTAAGCTAAACAGGTTTTTTATTTAATTTAGATTGGAGAAAAGGTAAAAATGGCTAGTACATTTAAAAATTTTAAAAAAGAGCTTACAACTACAGAGGAGACTATTTATATATGCCCAGCCAATAAAGTTGCAATTGTATTAGGAATACAAGCAACAAATGCGGATGGTTTATATGAAGCGGACTTAAATTTAAGTTGGAGTGATGCTTCGGATAGTAATACAAAAACTCCACTTCTTTTTGCTACGCCTATTCCTCCTGGTTCTGCTCTTTCTTGCATTGCTGGTAAACTAACTTTAGAAGAAGGAGATACTATTATAGCTGAAGCGTCTACAGATAATGCCGTTACATTATCTGGATCGGTGGTGGAGATGGATGCTTAGGGGGTATATCGGCACCCGTCCTGTCAACCCAACGAAGGGCGTGCTGACTCTGGCTGAACATCGGGAGTGGGTTGCCCGTGGGACAGTAATAGTAATCGGCGTGCAGCATAAAGGCACTGGTACTACA
>JGI24711J26586_10000858_pt1 | contig 23782 bp, 16 predicted proteins | sample BioPla3DNA1_FD_26586 | JGI IMG/M metagenome (IMG submission 26586)
TCATGTACTATCAATGCTGTAATTTACTATAGAATAAAAGAAGACCAAGTAGAAAGATCTGTTTTGAATGTAAAAGCTTTGGATTATGCGATGACTCAGTTTGCACTTACTACAATGAGAAATATCGTTGGACAATTTGAACTAGATGAGTTGCTTGCAAAAAGAGAAGAAGCTGCTCATAAAATCAAAAAAATAGTTGATGAAAAGTCTGATGCTTGGGGAGTAGATGTTTTGTCAGTAGAATTGAAAGATATCAATCTTCCAGACGATCTTAAAAGAACAATAGGAAAACAAGCTGAAGCAGAAAGAGAAAAAAGAGCTAAAATTATTACTTCTGAATGAGAGTTAGCAAGTGCTGAAAATCTAAATAAAGCAGCGAAAATGCTTGCTGAAGCTCCTGGAGCTTTACACTTGAGAACTTTACAATCTATAAATGACATTAGTTCTGACCAATCAAATACAACTATTTGGATGGTACCAGTGGAAATATTGGATGCTATCAAAGGGATATGAGAACTAGCAAAGAAAAAAGGAAAATAAGAAATTTAATATAAAAGTAAAACAGTAGAATAAAATTGCCTTATCTACTGTTTTTTAATTATCTCATATTATTAAAATCTTCGTCACTTAAACCAATATCTCTAAGAATTTTTTTTAATAATCATATACTAATATCTTAACTTCAATGAAATGGTATAACAGTTGTTTGTTTTATAGTTGAATTAAAAAAAAACTTATGACTTCATTTTGTCCTAATATGGACAAATCATAAGTTGATAATTATTTTTTCAAGTAATTTCGGAGAAATAGAACTGATTTTAGGCATATTCAATTTTCATAGAAAGATTAAATTTTTGCAAACTATCTTTTCACTGAATATCTCTAACAAGATCAATACTTCATTCTGTCACTTCAAGTAATCTAGAAAGCAAGTCTGGAACTGTTTTTGCCTGTGTATAACAAGCAGGCAATCAAACCACCTCTCAAATAAAGTAATTATTTTCATCCCTTTCTATCATAATTTGATATTTTTTTTCATAGAACCTATTTATTTTATATAAATAAATATATTCGCATTGTATTTATCCATAAACAAAAAGCAAATTATTTTTATTTTTAGAATTATAGTAATTTTATGCTTCATTTCTTGAAACAATAAAAAAGTATGACTATGAAAAAAATAACTGCTTTTTATAATTATAGCATATCAATTGAATCTAAATTCTATAGAGTCTTTAGTTATTTTCTTGATCTGGACGATTTCTTTTCAAATTATTTAAGAGGTCTTCTGCAGTATTTTTATCAATATTGCGCTTGTATCACAAAAGTTCAGCACCTCCATGCTTATCAAGTCGCACATAGAAGAGCTTAGGTAACATGCTTGTAGGTATATTAATGGTTCTCCCCTCTTTCCTTCCCAAATTATATAAAATTTCGCGAGATTCTATTAAGTCCTTTATCATTGTAATTCCATTTTCTCTTGCCATTAGATCATATTCATCTAGAATGTTGTTTTCAAAGCAATAGAGCTGATGTTTCGCAGTAGTAAGATAAAAGTAAGACAAAGCTTCATCAACATTATCTAAACGGCTCCTGATTTCTTCATCAAAAACTTTTACTCTATCCTGTCGATCATCGGGATATTCAGTTTTAAGTGCAAAAATATACCGACTTTTGACTCTATAGTATTGATCCAATTTTTCGTGCCGTTTAGTCCCTTTAGTAAAGTCTTCCATTTTAATAGATTCTAAGAGTTCTATTTCTTCACGGAATGGTGTGTAATTACGAATTTTATTGATATCACTCATCTGATTTATGGGTTAAAATATAAATAGGGTTTAATAAGTTGTTGTAAAATAATCTGTTAATTTTTTTATTCAACTTCAGTATATATCGCTAGCAAAGGTTTCAAAATCCTTTAGTTTGATAGGATTAACATCTATTTCTATATTGAGTTCTTTATATTTAAAAATGGCATGTAAATTGTTCTTAACTTCAGAAACTAATTCAAATACTTCCACATATTCCCCTTTAGATTCAATTGCTTCTACAGTTTTATTTCAGGATTTAATCTTTTTTACTACATCAGATATTTCGTTTATAGTTTTTTCTCAAAATCCTGTATACTGCTCTAACTTTAATGCATTATTTAATGCATTTACTGAGTTAAGTAAATTCTTAACATCTTTTATATCAATAAAGACCCCGAATGCCTCCAGAGATTCCAGTCATGTCATTATTTCATATGTAGATCTTACTGTTTCTCGTATTTTATTTCATTCTACTGTATTGGCATTTGTTTCTCTTAGTTTAGTAGCCATATCATTGAATACTAGTTCAAGTTGTTTTGAAGTCATCTGCTCTATCGGAATTTTTAATAATTCAGGATTCTTTTTCAAGAGATCAGTAGTTACATTTTCTGGTTTTAATAAAGTGCTACCTTGCTTAGATTCAATTCTAAGTACTTTTTTCCCCGTTATTGGATCATAGAAGGTTATTCATCCTTGTTCCATAGCAAGTGAAACTTCAAACCTCCGTTCAAATGTTGATTTTGCCTCTTTCTCTGTTTTTAGAATATTCCCATTTTTATCTTTCATAATATGTTGTTTAGAATAATCTTCTATTGCCTTGGTAGACTGTTTCCCCCAATTAGGATCATTAAGATCCGTCCAAGGTGTTCTCTCATATGTTATTGTAGGGAAAGTTTCTCCACTTTTGTAATTAATATTTTCTGGCTTTATACTTAAACTATACATATCCAATAGTACCATCGTAAATTTTGCATTAAATTCATTGACAGCGTTTTTATAGCTTTCACGGAGATTTGGATTTTTAACATTTTTATCTATAATGTTTCTAATTTCATTTAAATCTTTTTCTGTAATTTTTACACCGAAGCTTGTCTTAGTTTTTCATAATCTTACAATATATTCAAGAACTCCAGGAACACGTGCAAAGGCAGGAACTTTATCATATGCAGCCAAAGCATGATTGTCTGCTAAATGCATATATGAACGGATTCTTGAGCCTAAAGTACTAAGATCTATTGTTAGACCATCATGTGTTAAAATATATGTTTCAATAGAGCTAATTGTCTTAGAAGAAATATGACCTTTCAATGGTCACTCTGTTACAAGATAATTAAAGTACATCTGACTTGTCTTTCGGTGTATATTTGTCCCATCATACTGCCCAGTTTCTGTAGCAATTTTAGCTGTATATCAACTATCATGAAACACCATTCCCAAAGCAGTTTCTGCAAGGATATTAGCTTGTTCAACCTTTGTAAGAGTATTAAATTCTGCATCTATAGATGTCGCACGATGTACAAGATCTATATTTCAAGCAATATGTCTAATACCGTGATCTCAAAGCTGTCTTTTGTTAGCTTCAATAGTTTGATGCATAATAGATATTGCGGATTCTTTAAGAATATCAAATTGTGCTTCTAAAGAATATCCTCACTCATTAAGATTGTTTTTCAGAGTCTCTAATACTTTTTCTGCAAGAGCAATCTCCTCTTGTGTTAATTGTTCACTTTGTTGTAAATTTTCTATTCACTTAATCTGTTCTTTTCAAGAATTCAAAATCTCAGATATCATATTATTTATCGACTCATTTACCTTTTCCACATTAACAGACTCTTTAGCAGTTCAGTTTTGATTTTTTGTTTCTTTAATGAGAGTCTCTTTATAGACATCAATCTTCTGCTTTACAGCAGCATATTTCTCTCAAAAACAATTATGTTCAGATAATATACGTTCCACCCTTGGTTCAAATACAGTTTTAAACGCATTATCATATTCTTTTATTACTTCTGAATTCTCAAAATTATCAGCAGCTCTTTCCCAATTATTTTTATTTAACTCTCTTAATTCAGGTGACTTTCATGGCTCATTTATAAATTTTTGTAATAACTCCGGTTTAAATTTTTTATTTATACGTTCCAAAACTACATTGATCTTTTCATTGATTACAGAAATAGCTCATTGATCCTTAACAGCATTCGCTTTCTTTAAATCTCATTTCAATTCTCTTAAGGTTTTAAAATCACAATATAGTTCTCTAATACCACCATCCTTTAACTCAGCTTTCATTGCATCACCAATAAAAACCCCTAATTCAGATGCTACCTTATCCAGAAGAGCATAATAATCATCTAATATTTTTTGCTCTAATTCATATTGCCTTCCATAATTTTTGTCTGCAATTACTTTATCTATCTCTTCAAAAGTTTTTTCATGCTTTCTTACAAACCTTTCATGTGATTCACGAAATGTTTGTCTAAATTTATCTATTGTGGGTTGATTATCTTTTTGTGTTTTTTCAAGATTATCTTGAGCCACTTTAACATCTTTTTCTGCCTTGTCCAAACTCTGTCTTGCTTTTTCTCTTATTGCATCGGCTTCAGCCTGATTTTTTAGTCTTATAGCTTCTGCTTCTGCTTTTTCGAGCTCCTTTTCTGCTTTTTTTATAGCTTTTTTAGCATTTTCTACATCCTTGTTTGCATTTTTTATTTTTTTATATGCATCTTTAGCATCTATAAACTGCTTATCTTGCGGACTTAACTCATCTGCTTCTTTTTTAGATGTCTCTACTACTTTATTCTCTTTCTCTACTACTTTATTCTCTTTCTCTACTGCTTTATTCTCTGTATTTTTATTGCCTGATTTTTCTTGTATTCTTATTTTTGTTTCTTCTACATCAACCTTACCCTTATTAATCACCAAGCAATCCAAAGCATCACTATATGGTTCTCTTAATGTGGCAAGCTTCTCTTTATTCATCTTTAAAGTTTCTAAATGTTTTTCGTATTTAGCTTTCTTAGCTCCTTCCGTTTTTTGTATTCTTCTTTAACAGTATTTTATCTGTTGTTCCAACATAACTTCTGGTGGAACCTCCATTCATTTCAAATTATTTGCCTCTATAAATTCATTATATTCACGTATCGCATCTATTTTATTGGTCTCTTCAAGTTTTGTAGATAATGCTTGTGTAAGTAAGATAAATTCACCTCTTAATTTTGTAATCTGGTTATTAATATCATATACTGTTTTTGCTTCACTTTTTGGTACAAACTCAAATGATTTTTTTGTTCAATTTGTTGTTTCTCTAAAAACTCATCATCACTCACCCTCTGGTATATTATCCTTACCTATTATTTCTACACCACTTTTTTCAAACTCTGCTATTTTTTCATTAGATAAAACTTTTAAATTCTTTTTCCCCATTTCTATATTGAGTTCATTTTCTAATTTAAAAGTTTTATCCTTTATGTTATTATATCTAGCCATTTCTGCTGTAGTTGTTATTCTACTTGTAATAGGATTTGCAAGAAATCAAGCTCATTTCAATAATCCTATAAATCACACATTATGTACAAAATTTGTAATTAATCACACACTAGAAATTGATTGTTCTCGAGCAGCCGAGGCCTGTGCTCGCGCCTCATCGAATTTTCATGTTTCAACCAGCGTTACTACTCAACTACTAAAAGGTGAATAAACTGTATTAAATCAAGTGAAAGCACAAACTTCAGCAAAAAATCACAAACTTTTAGATGCTGTTTTAGCTCATAAATTTGTTACTTCTTTTCAAAATAGCTTTGTTACTGTATTTTTTCAAAATGTCTCTACACTATACTTACGAACAAAATTATTATAAACGCCTCTTTCAACCATGTGTCCTGCTTTCCCTACAGGTCCAAACAATATCATTGCAGCTCATAGTTCCAAAATTTTTTCTGTCAAAATTGTTCAACCTTTTTTAATTACTAACTTCCCTTGTTCATCTTTTTTATAATTAGACTCTAGCCATACATTAGTGTCTATTTCTACCACTCATAATCACATTAGACTTCCATAATACCTTGCCTCTAGAATATTATCATAATCACCAGCACCTTTTCATCTCAGATAATTAATCACCTCTAATTCACCATAAAATTTGGCCTTCCATGCATTATCAACAAGAAAAAAAGCTCATCATCATGCTACTGGTCATGCAATTGGGGTAACTATGGCTGCAACAACTCATCATACAATTATTCAGGTAATATCAATTAATCATTTTGCTACGAAACCTATCTTATCTTCTTTAAAAGCTTTGATTTTTTCATCTGTTCGATCTTTAAGTTTTTCCCAAGTAGTGTCTCTTACCATATCTTTAGAGTCTATATAAGAAAAATCTAATTTCATATGACAATATCCATCATAAAATGGTGACATAACTTGTTTTCTACCCTCTATTGCTTCATAAAGATTAGCTGTTCAAGTTCATGTCTCCCATTCTGTATATTTAGTTAGTCAAAACTTATGAAGTTCTAAAGCATGAGTTACCCAAAGTTCATTAATTCGTTTCTGTTCTTGTGCTATTTCTTCCTTAATGAGTGACTCTTTCATGGAATACTCTTGTGTATGATAGTTATAGTCTGCATATTTCTTTTGATCACTAGTAAGTTTCTGTATTAACTTATACCTTATTGCTGTAGGATCAGAACCAGCTGGATAAATGATAGGATGAGTTAGTGCTAATTGTGCTTGATGTACATTTGAATATATGTAGGCAGTTCTATTTCTATATTGTTTTTCTGCATTGGCAAAATCTTTTGTTAATGATTCATATTTCGCTATCTCAAGATTAACTACAGTCGTCTTTAATAAATTAAATCAAATTTGAGTATCATATAATACTTCTTTTTGTACTGGTGTTAAATTTTTAAGAAGAGCATTATTGTTTATAATTTCTTTCATTCCATCGTCAGTCTTAGAAGCTTCTTCTTCATATATCAATCGCTTATAGTTTTTATTAGGAGAAAAGTTTAGTTTACTTCCATCCAACGATCGATTACCATCTGCTTCATTTACCACCAAAAGTCATCATAATTTATTTTTTATGCATTCATAATATAGCGATTCATATAGCATTTCTCGCCTATCATTTGAATTTATTTTACTGTTCATAAAAAGAAATGTTTTAGATTTCTTTATATCTCGTCATTCAGTTATCTCTTTAACACTTATTCATTGGTCATTTAACTCCGATATCCAATAATTAAATGCTTTTTTTAGGTATACGGCACCTTTCTTTTTTTCCCAATCTCATAGATCCAATTCTCCCTTTTTCAATTTATCTACATTTTCTTTAGTTTGTAGTTCAGATAATATAACATGTACATTTTTTTCATAATCAATATTCTTTTTTATGTCACTAATGTTTCCCTTATTAAGTCTATCTGTAGAATTTGGAAAATATTTGATAAATTCCTCAAGAATAATTTTAATATTAGTGGCTAAAAAATACCTTTTATCAGCATCCAAATTTTCAAATGTATATCATAATATTTGTGTATCTCCTATTACTAGCTTTCATTCATCATTTATTTCTAAATATTGAATATTATCTCATGTTATAGAATTTAGAAAAAATTTTGCTTTTTGAAATTCTTCAAGCTGATCTTTAAATTCCTCAAATTGATCCTTTCATAAAATCTCTTCTATATTTTTGTACGGATCTTTAAATTTTTCTAATATCCATAATTTTAATTCTGACTCTAATAAAAAACTCTGATATTCTGCTTCTTCTGACAAAAATTCTCTATATTCTTCTCTAGTTTTTCATATATATTCTGATAAATCACTTTTTAAAATATCAGGTGTTATTTCATAAAAATATGACTTATTTAATAATCAATTATTTTCATTTATAAAATCTATATAAATTTTTCAGTCCACATATTTAATAGACTCTTTAGTATTTGCTATATAATCATTAACATTTACAATAGTATTGTCATCATCTACTGTAGCATTATTACCATCTACTGTAGCATTATCACTATCTATCGTAGCATTATCACCATCTATCGTAGCATTATCACTATCTATCGTAGCATTATCACTATCTACCTTAGCATTATTACTATCTACCTTAGCATTATTACTATCTTTATTTATAGAAATCGTAAATTCCGTACATTCTTCTTTGAAAAAAGGCTGAAATAATTCCTCTTTTTTTTCATTAATAAATTTTACTAAATTTTCTTTTGTTTCCAAAATCTCAAATAAAGTATCTTTATTACTATCATAAGAAACTTCAACATCTCAAAACCATGTATTTATAAGTAACTTATTTCTTTCATAAGATATACTTTCTCAATCCAACAATCATAATCACCCTTCTTGATAAAATTGTAGTCTATTATTAACTAAATCATTCACCATACTTTCTCACAATATTCCATCTATTGTTATATTTGCATTCTTGTTTTGTAATGCCTGACATAACTGGTATACTTTAATTGTATTTATATTTTTCGAAATATCTGAAAATTTCTCATTTTTTAGCTTTTCTAAAATTTCTGTCTGTATATTTTCAGAGTTGAAATTATATTGCTCTAAATTTTTCTCTAGTTTTGGCACTAATGTTTTTGATACAAATTTATTGATATCTTTTTCTTTTTTAATCAAATTATCAAAAGATGTCTCTAAATCTTTTAAAGAAATATCTTGGGCATTATCATCAAATTTTGCGATTTCTTTTAGTGATATATTTACCATAATATATTAAATATTATCTAAAAGGTCATCCAAATCTCCATCTGCTATTTTTTCTTCCATTTCTTCTTCCTTTATTTTTTGAATCAATTCTAAACTTTTTTCTATTTTTGTTTTTTCATTTTCTTCCTTTATTTCGTCTAAAGACTCCTTTAAAGCTAATATTAATTTATCCATAATTTCTTCTGTAGCATATTCACTTTCCAATAAAGATAAAAAACCCTCTGCGAGAGGCCGATATGTTTTAATTTTATTTAACACTTTTATCAGAAACTCTTTTTTTCTTTCCATATTAGAAATTAAATAATAAAAATATCTAACAATATGATTATATTCCTAAGATAAAATTTCACAAAATTTCGATGGGTTTTATCTGAATTTAATTTGACTTTTTTATTATTTAATAGATGGCGTGTTTGTAAAAATTCCTGACTCAAAAAATAGCATCAAAAGGTGCTCCATTATTTTCTACAGAACTTCCATAAGTAGATTATGTTAGCAATCAAGCTTTTGAGGCTTATAATATAAAAAAGTCTTGAGTGTCTTCAAAAAACTTCTTTTTAAACCTTATTGATTTGATCTTTTATGATTGGAAATTAAAAAAATTATTAAAATTAAAATATTATTCTCTAAAAAGTTCATTTGGATTAATATATGCCAATTCTCGATTATCAAACAATGTCATAGCATCATCTCGCTTTAGTAGTATTTTTTTATGAGTATTCCAAGGATTAGCAATAACTGCTACTTTTTCCCCACTTTCTGAATCTGTATATGTTCTTTCTAAAGAGTAAGCATGACTAAGTGCTATTGGCTCCTTCTCACCTTTTAATGTTAGAACATTTATTCTTGCTCATCATTTTTCATTAATATAAATCTCATTTTTTCGTCATGTTTTCTCAGAAACAATAATATTTACATTAAGAAGTCAATTATTAATAAATGTAAATAAACGATCCTTTGCTTCAGCTTCATAAATCTTTTCGTTCATAACAACTTTTTCTCCTAACATATATCTAAACCAATCCGAAGTAAATCCTCACTCCAAGGCTCAAAGAAGTTCACTATTTAGTTGAAAATCTCCAGTTTGTTCAAAAGATTTTTTTGCATCTTGAATAGCCTGACTATATCTATTTTTAGCCTCTTCATTTTTTGCTCTTTTATCATTCAAATATTGGTGTTCTAATATATATTTTTTAATAAAAGCTATTTCTAAAACTCTCATTCAAATAGTCGTTTCGCTGGTTGTCCTTGCCTCATAACTCTTGTATTCTCATGTATCCATATTAAGCACAAAATAAGAATCATTAATTTCTGTATTAGAAATCTTAATAGTTGTTCCATTTTTACTTCCTAAAGGGACCTTAACTTCTCGACCTCATCCAGTTTCTTTTAGGGATGTTTTTACCAGTACATCAAAAAAATTTGAGTTTTTAAGAAGATTAAAACCAGAATAAGCATAACAATAACCTAAGTTTTTTTGTTGGATTTCCCCATAACCATATTTTCAGGTTTCAAACTCATGTCAAGGTTTAAATAGAGCATCAAATGCTTCATCAGAGAGTACCCTATTATTTTCTAGATATCTTTTTTTTCTTTCCAACAAATCTTTTATAACTTTAATATCTGAATTTCATATTAGTTGTGATGCTAAAACAGCATCCTCATAACAATATTTTCGACTAATTTCTTTGTAGGGTAGAAGTTTTTTAAATCATACTGGCGACCCCTGTGCAAGTTCTTTAATATTAAAAATTGTAATATTAATTCATAAACTCTCAATATCAGATCTCATACTTTTAACTTTTTTTAATTCATCAAGAGTAAGTCTAGATAATAGTTGCATCATCCAATTAGTATCAATTTGAAATCAAAATTCTTTGATATAATCATATATGTCTGTAATTTTTTTATAAATCTCTGCTCTTTTGTCAGAGGCGAAAGTTGGCATGAGTTTTAAAAAATGAGGATTATCTGCTATTATATCAGAAAGTTTAACAAAATTCAAGGTAAGCACCCCTTCTAATGGCATAGCTTTTATAGTACTATCTATACCTGTAATAGCCTTTCTAAACTTCAATAAGCCCTTTGCTTTTTCTGCTATTTCTAAGACATTCTCTAGCGTAGGTTTAATTTTAAAGAAAGCAACTGTATCACTTATTTCTGCTACTTTCTTTATTGCATCTGCTTTCTGGGCTAATTCTGAAATATTGTCTAATGTTACATTTACATCTAGCTTTTTAAGATCAGCCTCTATTTCTGCTACTTTCTTTATTGCGTCTGCTTTCTGGGCTAATTCTGAAATATTGAATTCAGTTTCTGCTACATCAATATCTACTAACTTCATCAAATCACTTTTAATTTCTCATATTTTTATAAGCTCAACTTTTGTTACTCACTTTAATTGAGTAATATTTCAAATATTTATTTCAAAAAGATTTTGTTCAATTAGGCTCTTATTTTCAAATATGAAGTCAATATCATTCTTAGTTAGTACAGATAATCTTGGTAAGCTATTGTTTGTAACTTCTCATAATATTTTTTGCAATTTAGGAAAGGTTTCTTTTAAATTTTTTATTCCTTCTAAAGTCAACTGTTGTGAAAAAAAATCTAAATCTCACATATAAAATTTTAAGTTAAACATTTTTTCCAATCACTGCAATTCATACGCTATTATATCAAGATTTTGAATATCTTTTGTTGCACCATATTCCTTTAACATTTCTTTTGTTTGTTCAATTCTTTCAAAAAAATCTTTTGAATTTTCAAGTTGAGCCCTAGTAAAAGAGTTTGCTAATACTCAAGCAATACTTTTTTGTGCATTTTGTTCAACCTGTAAAATATTTTCTTTATTGTTAAAAGATCAATCATCCAATGTGCTTTCCAATTTTCCCAATTCATTTTTATCATCTACTATATTGCTATCATTTATATTTCCCATTTATTAAAAGACTATTCTAATAAAAATATTTAAAATGATTATACTCTTGACCCTATAATTTATCAAATTTTGATGACTTTAATTTTAGCTTTAGTTTGACTTTTTTGTTTTTGTATGAATGAACATTTTAAAAACTATAACTATATCCCATTTTTTAAAAAAGCATAGCACTCAAACAAAAAAGGTGCTACATTTTCTTGCATTTTGATTTTTTTTTATTATAATAGCACTGAAGTCGTTTGAGTGATATTTTCAAAAGCAGACAATAACTGAGTTTACTTTTATATCACAAATATAAGCGAAAAATTTTAATTATTAATTTTATAAAAAATGGGAAAAGTAATTTGAATCGATCTAGGAACAACCAACTCTTGTGTTGCCTATATGCTTGGAGATAAGTCAGAAGTAATAGCAAATAGCGAATGAGCTAGAACTACATCCTCTATTGTTTACATCAAGGGAGATGAATTGTTGGTTGGAGACCTAGCAAAAAGAAAGGCTATATTGGAGCCAAAAAATGTAATTTTTGAGACCAAAAGATTTATTGGTAGAAAATTTAAGGAAGTAAAAGATGAGGTAAAAGACATGCCCTATGATATGAGAGAATGATCTGACGGTGGAATAATTATCACCGTTGATAAAAAAGATTACAAACCAGAACAACTAGCTGGTTTTATATTGAAAAAAATCAAAGAAGATGCAGAAAAATTTTTGTGAGAACCTGTAACTCAAGCTGTTATCACTGTCCCTGCATATTTTAATGATTCTCAGAGAAATGCTACCAAAGCTGCTGGAGAAATCGCTGGTCTAAAAGTTGAAAGAATCATCAACGAGCCAACTGCAGCATCATTAGCTTATGGAGAATGAAAAAATAAAAACGAAAAAATTGTGGTTTTTGATCTTTGAGGGTGAACTTTTGATGTGACGATTTTGGAAATTGGATCAGAAGGTACTTTCCAAGTTTTATCTACATCCGGAGATACTCAACTTGGAGGAAAGGATTTTGATCAAAAAATAATCAATTATTTGATAGATGCTTTCAAAACCAAAGAAGGAATTGACTTAAGATGAGATGCCATGGCCATGCAAAGGTTAAAAGATGAAGCAGAAAAAGCTAAAATGCAACTTTCCCAAGTAGAAAGAGTAGATATTATGATTCCATTTATCTGTACTGATGATAAATGACAACCTAAAAACTTAGCAGAATCTCTTACTAGAGCCCAATTNGAAAACNTATCAAAAGATCTATTGGATAGATGTAAGCAACCTGTAATTCAAGCACTAAAAGATAGTAAACTAGATAANTCTGATATCAACGAAATTATTTTAGTTGGAGGATCTACTAGAATGCCTTCAATTAAAAAAATCGTAAAAGATATNTTTGATAAAGAAGCAAAATCTACNATCAATCCAGATGAATCTGTAGCTCAAGGAGCTGCTATTCAATGAGGAATTATCCAAGGAGATGTGACTGACATTCTTCTTTTGGATGTGACTCCTCTATCACTTGCTGTAGAAGTTGAATGATGATTGGCGCATGTTTTGATAGAAAGAAATACTACCATACCTGCAAAAAAATCAAACATTTACACTACTGCTACAGATAACCAATCAGCGGTTACTGTCCATGTTACACAATGAGAAAGACAATTTGCAAAAGATAACAAATCTCTCTGACAATTTAATTTGGAAGGGATTCCACCAATGAGAAGAGGTCAACCTCAAATAGAAGTTACATTTGATATTGATGCAAACGGAATCTTAAAAGTAAGTGCTGAAGAGAAATCTACTGGTAAAAAACAAGATGTTACGATTCAATGAGCAACAAATTTATCTGATGCAGAAATAGAAAAAGCAAAAGAAGATGCAGAAAAGTTTGCTGAAGATGATAGAAAGAAAAGAGAATTAGTAGAATCCAAAAACAAACTGGAACAGTTGACCTATCAAATGGAAAATCTTTTGGAAGAAAATAAGGACAAACTGCCAGAGGAAGCAAAAGAAGAAATAAATAAACTGATAAATGCTAGTAAAGAATTAAAAAATAAAGAAGATGTAACAAAAGAAGAGATAGATAAAGAAATAGAAAAAATTCAAAAAGAGTTTCAAGAACTTTATCAAAAATATCAAGCTGAAATCCAAAATACAGGGAAAGAGGAAGTAGAAGCTACTGGTAAAGATAAAAAAAATGATGATGAAAAAGATGAAGCACCAGTAGATTGAGAAGTAATAGATGCTGACTAAAACCCAACACTTGAATATTCCTAATATTCAATAAATATAAAATCCCTCCTAACTTAAGGAGGGATTTTTCATTTCAAGCGAAATCTAAATCCATTGGCCTTTTAATGCCTCTTCTTTTGCAGGCGCGAATTCGAATTCGCGCCTACATTATTTCATCATTTCATCACTTTATCGCGAACACCGTAAGCATTCATCACTTTATCATGAACAAAGTCCGTATTTAAAAACTAGGTGGTAACCACCATAAATTGCAGCCCCGCAGAATTGCGGGGCTACAACATTATTATATTGTTTTATCATTTTAACATTTCAACATTTTATCATTTTATCATTTTAACATTTCAACAGTCACCCCGCTTAGCGGGGCAAGTTTTATCACTTTATCATTTTATCATTTTAACATTTTATCACTTTATCACGAACGAAGTTCGTCAAGTAGTACTACTTCTTTCTATATACAAGTTCCAACAACATCTTAATTAATGGGACATTGAAAACTAGCGTAATAGCGACTGTTATCATCAGCATAAACCCAAATCATTTGAAAATATTCGATCCAAGCATAAATAGAAATAAAGCTATAATTCCAGTAGAAATATTCCCGTCTCTGATCGCTGGTCGACTTCTGGTATAAGCAACATCTATAGAAGAACTTTGAGTTTTTCATCTTGCTTCTTCCTCTTTTTGTCTTTCATATATTAGAATATTTGCATCTATAGCCATTCAAATAGATAGTATTACTGCTGCTATTCAAGATAAAGATAGCGCATAATCTATAAATTTAATTATGAAGGCAGTAATTATTAGGAAGTATACGAGAACTCAAAGAGTTATTATGGCTTTTTTGAATCAGTAATTTATATGCATATATATATACATTGCTAATATTCAAACTAAAGTAGCCAACAAAGCTCCCTGTAATGCTCTAGCACCCAAAGTAGGAGCGATTTTTTCTTCTTGCATCAATATTAATGGAGCTGGTAATGCTCAATCATTTAGAGAATCCACAAGTTCTTTTGCACTATCCATAGTGAAATTTCAATCTATTTGAGCGGTTCCTCCACATATTTTGGATTGAATTGTGGGAGAAGTTAACATCTCTCATCCAATAAATATAGCCATTTGTTTACTTAAATTTTCTGCAGTAATATCACAAAATATTTCTTTTCATTTATCATCAAAATTTATCACAACAACCGGTAATCAAATTTGAGATTGGCTTGTATTTGCAAATTTGAAATAAGCTCCATTTAAAATATCTCACTTGCTTGTTTGAGCTGTTTTCCAAGTTTCTCTATCTTGTACAAATACTATTTCCATATCGAAAAGAAGTTTGGATTTCATTTTTTCTTCAAAATGATTCTTATTTACATTTTTTATAAGTAATTGTGAAAATAGGGTTTCATTGGGTTCTTTTGTGTCAATCAAATATACAACATAATCTGATGCAATTTGTGAGTATGTTTTTATATCTCATACAATACTAGGATCAAAGTTTGGTATCATTGATTTTAGTTCCAATTCCGAAACTCGTCCATCCACCACCAATTCTCATCAATCAAATTTATCTTTGGTTTTTATGTTTGCTTCAACATTTTTTATAGTATTTTCTCTTTCTTTATTTAATTGTTCTAAATCAGATGACTCTACTCCAATCAAGGGACTGTTAGTGGCAATTTGGATTATCTTCACATTGTATGCTGGTTGATTTTCTGCTACTGGTCAAATATTGTATACTAAATCATTTCATACAAAATCATAGGTATCTTTTGTTAGATCATTTGATTTTTCGATTTGTTGTTCGTATGTATACTCAAGCTGATTTGAAATATCTACTATATCTTCCAATGATATATTTTCTCTAGTGAGCTCTTTTACATCATTTATACGATAAAAGGTGTAACCATATAACTCATCACTATGTATTTTCCCACTAAAATCTTGATATTCTACAACATCAAATAAATCGGTAATAATATCCGAAATTTCTCATTTGGGTAAACTCAAAAACCTTGGATTGTTTTTGAAAAGTTTTGGTAATTGACTTAGAGTAACACCTGTCACATTGTTGTAAAAAATATTTTGAGATCCTCTAGAGTCTGCAAATTTATCTATTTTTCATTCTGATAACTCAATATCCTTTTTTAAGTTTATTACTAATTCTTTTCTTTGAGCTTTTTCTGCTTCACTTGTCTCTCACTCTTTTGGTAATCTAAACTCCAATTCTACAGTTTTTCCAATAATTTCTTTGGCCTGATCCAAATCTGCTACTCATCAAATCTCCACTATGATGTATGGATTATTGTCCATATTTTGAACATAAGCTTTGTAATCACTTACTCCCAAAGCGGAAATTCTATTGTCGATATTTTTTAATATAATTTTTTCGATAGTAGACTTGATGGATGCCAATTCTGCTCCTTTATAAATTTCTTCATATTTATCATAAGAAATTTTGAAAACAAGTTTTGTTCATCAGCTCACATCCAATCATTTTCTAAAATGAGAAATTCAATTTGTGGTGAAAATGAAATTTCTTTTTGCTGTTTCTGGATTGAAATATCTACCCACAAAAAAAATAAATATTAATCCAAGAACCATAAGAGCTGTGAATATAGTCCTCTTGTCGTTTAATTTTCGCTTCATCTGAGAATTTAAAAAAAATTAAAAAAATATGTGAAATATTGAACAATACCATATTTTTTTAGCATAAAATTGCAAGATTAAAAAAACAGATTCGAGATCCGTTTCTAAATAATGTTACTGACTTTTTTGTACAACTTTTCTGTGCATCAACCGTCTTTTTTAAGTTGTAGTTTTAGAGCTACACCATACTATTTTTTGGAAAGGTGATATAGAGATTGGTTGAGCTAAATTACTAATCAATGTATGTAAATCTAAATTAAAAATGATTTTCTATGATATTTTCGATAATATTTTTCATTTTTTCTTTAAGTTTTTCTTCTTTAAGTCATCAATTTTCATCCACTAATTCGGTCGCCTTGATTATAAGATCTTTATTTTTTTTAGGTTTGTGAAAATGTTTATCAGAGGCTTTGTTGTCTAATTGTATATAGATATTACCACCATCTGCATATGTATATTGGGAGCCCTTATCAATAAGAACCTCCTGGTTTGTAAAAAGGTCAAAGTATTTTGCAATTTTTCCTTCTCTGAACACCTTGTCTGTTGCTTCAGGGAAAATATCAGTCTTTTTAAATTTTTTTCCTCTAATTGTTTTTGCAATATTTAAAGCTGTTAAATTTTCTTTAAGAGTATTTGTGATTTTAGGTAAGAGAGATTTTTCTCGAAGTAAATCATCAAATGTCCCATCCTTATCTAAAAGTTCATTAAGTGGAATTTTTGTTGATGCTTTTCCTATGTTGAAAACCAAACCATCATAAATCTCATCAATATATACATAACCTCCTGCTGAACTACTTTCTCGATCATAAGTAATTTTTAAATCGTATCGTTCCCCATAAATTTGAATTTTGGGATTTTTAGTTTCTATCCTATTTTTAACAAATTCAGCATAATACTTACCCTCAACAGGCTCAGGATAGATTTCCACACCACCTGTATCTACTTTTTTAACTGCATAATTGCTACTATATGGATCTATACGGACATATCAATCAGCCACTTCATAATCACCAGTATCTTCGTTATATACAATTCATTCAGGTAGAGAACCTGCATCTTTTAGTGTATTTAAATTTTGTATTGTCGTATAGTTACTAGTGTTCTCAGCTGTTTCTATCCAATTTTTTAATCAACTTAATGTTCTTTTTGTTTGATGTCAAAATATTTCATCCTGGACAACCTCCTTAGCTAATAAATCTACCTTATTTTGAGTATACATTGTCGCTGTCCTGTATGCTATAAGCTCAGCAAGTTTTTGCACTAAATATGCAAGATCATTATTGTAGGGATTCTCTATAATGTCTTTTATCCGACTAGGTGTATCAGAAAGTCATTCTTTAATTTTTAATTTCCATCACTCTCACTTTTCTACATATTTATCAAATGTAGTAGCAATCTCAGATAAAGAAAATTCATTAAACCCTCAATCTTCTCAAGCTACTTTAATTTTTGTTTCTTGCAAAGCTGTTTGCATTTCTGTCATATCATCTATGTCTCAGTCTTTATCAAAACTTTCTAAGTTCAAATTACTGATTAAATTGCGTTCCACATCGGTTAATTCGTGATCTATTTCTAATTGTTCTATTGGCATTTTTTTAATGTTTAAGTAATAAAAAACTATTTTATTAGTGAGTTAAATTTAAAATCATTGCATAAATAGCATCCAAAGCATTTTCTTGGATATCATCTCTATTTTTGTAATGATTTTTTAAATCGCTGAAAAATAGTGATCTTTTGGCAAGGATTTCTAAAATTTCTTTGACTTTTCCAAGCTTTGTAATGTAACTTAACTTGGAAAATTCTCTTATAAGTTTCTTGGGATTAGACATTATTTACATATAAATATATAAAAAAATCTTTATCGTAGCTTAATTATAAACAAAAAAAGTCCTTTTGTCAAAAACTCGAGGACTTTTTCTTTATTTAAACTTTACATTTTGTGAAAAAATGTTGTGCAACACAAGATGGTTATTTTTTTTCTTTAACTTCCACATCAACATCCGTCTTTTCATCAGCTTTTTTCTCTTCTTTTTTTGGCATAGTAGCCAGAGAATCTAAATCCACTCCAGAAACTTTTTCAATTTTTTTCTCTACTTTATCCAAAAAACCAGTAACTCCTCAAACAATTTTGTCCACGGGATTTCAGATGTTTTTCACTCCTCAAACAATTTTGTCCACAGGATTTCAGATGTTTTTCACTCCTCAAACAATTTTATCCACAGGATTTCAGATGTTTTTCGCTTTTTCTTGAACTTTTGAAGTAAATTTATTAAATCATTTCATCAAACCTCACAATCATTTTTTTTCAGAAGCTTGATTTTCATTTAAATTTTGATCCTTTGCTTTTGGATCTGGATTTTGTTTTGTCATTTTTTTGTTTTGTAAAAGGATAAAAGATTTGTATACAATACAAGTATAATTGTTTTTTGAAAAAATGCAAATTTTACATCCCCCCACTATCCAAGTGCAAAGTTTCACCCTGCAATACTCAGGTCTACGGACAGGATTTCGGGGATTCAGACTCCACTAGGTAGGAACTTTTCCCAAAAAAAAGTTCTTCCCTTTGCCCGATAAATTGGGGTTCGGGAAGTTGAACACGAAGCTAGTTGGAAGTACACAAAGAGTTCTTCCCTTGTGAAGCGAAGTCCGCTTCCGATAGATCTCGAACAAAGTGAGATCCCGATATATCGGGTCACTTTGTTCGAAGGGGAGCTATAACTTTTAAACTTTATAAACTTACTATCATGAATTTACTGAAATACAACTGAGGTTGAGAAAGAATAGATACACGACTAAGCTGACAATTCCCGTATTCGAGAAATTTTTTTCATCACATTATTAGTAGATGAGGGATTAGGGTTTGATGAAAAGTAGTAAAAAAATCCTATAAACTAAAAAATAATGATGAAATTTTTATTGATGATCTGAAAAGATATCTTTCTCCTATTATTTTGGAAGAAGCACCAAAAATCCAAATTCCAATAATTTTGGAGAAAGAAGATTATATGGTCATAAACAAGCCAAAATGAGTTTTATCTCATCCAAATAGTGTTTGGGAAGCCAATTATCCATCTGTTGTATGATTTCTGTACCATAATTTCAAAAAGCTACCAAGTATTGGAAATTTTATTAGGGCTGGACTTATTCATAGATTGGACAAGGATACTGACGGACTAATGATTATCGCAAAAACCGAAAAATGACTTGCTCATTTCAAATCTCTTTTTCAAGAAAAAAGTGAAATTGCAAGCTCTTTTGATGAAAATATTTGGAATGATAGCGAAGATTTTGATGAGATTGATGGAATTGATGAAAACAAAATTCCAATTAAAAAATTTTATAAAGCAAAATCTATTATTACTGTTTTGGGAGATGAGTTTCTCAAAAAAATAGAAAAACAACTGCCCCATTATATTCAAGAAACTGTTTATGCAAAAGTACCAAATCCAAATCCCAAAATGTGAATTACAAAAATACTGGATTATAAAAAAGAGTGAGATATGGTAGAATTAAATTTAGAAATTTTGACTGGGAGAACTCATCAAATCCGTTACCATTTATCAAATCATGGATTACCAATTGCTTGAGACTATTTATACGGAACTGAAGAAAATTTTCCTATGCAACTTACTGCTTATAGATTAGAATTCACAGATCCAGAGGGAGAAAAGGTACACATAAGTTTGTAAAGTTATCCTACCACCTACCACCCGGGTGCAAAATAAGCAACACCAACCGCAGAAAGTTGAAAGTTGAAAGTTGCAAGTTGCAAGTTGAAAGTTGCAAGTTATAAAGTTATTAATACTTTATGAACTTTCTAACTTTATGAACTTTCAACTTTCTATTGAAAAGTGTGCAAATTTTGGTATATTCAAAAAAAGTATATGTTTTTTATATATTAAATTAACTATAATGTTATTCGATTTCATAGCTTTTATCAATGAACTTAGGGATAACAACGAAAAAAAGGAAACCATAGAAAAATATGAAAAATTAGTTGGACCAATTGAGGGTGGAGTAAAAGATCAAGTTTGGTTTGTTGAATATTTAACAAATTTCAAACCTACAAAGTATCTTGTTCCAGAAGAATTGGAAAAAGACTTTGATCGAGATTTATTACAGCAACTAGTGTTAGGATCTTTTTCTAGCGATTATGAATTAAAAGTAGAAAAAGATAAACAATCTGAATTATACATAGCCGTAAAAAGCTGAGATCAAAGTGTAGTAAAAAAGGTTTCTGAATTATGGTCTTTCCAAATTCAAAGATTGTATGAAATCTATATAGAAGAACAAATAAATTTACAGGTTTTGAAAGCTGAAGATGAAAATGAAAAAAATGCAATAGAACAAGAAAGACTTATGAGACAAAAAAGGCGACAAGCTGTTTTGGACACTATGGGTATCAAGGAGGAAGCGGAAAAAGCAAAAGTTGAACAATCAAAGAGCTTGGATGAATTAATGTGAAAATTATAAAACCAAATAGTTGAAATATAATATATAAAAAACCTCAAGTAATTGAGGGTTTTTTATATAAATAATTATATTATTACACACTTTTAATAATTTTTTTAACTACTCAAATAATTTTGCTTTCATCATATTTTGATAATTCTACCTTGTCAAAAAATCTATTCACAGATTCTAGATAAAATTTATTTTCTTCTTTTATTATTTTTTTTAATTTTGGAAGTTCGTTGTGTACTATAAACACGAAGTCATTTGGATCGTAGTTTGCTTGTTGACGAATTAGGACTAGATCCCCATCTTGAATTTTTGGCTCCATACTATTTCATTTTGCTCTAACAAAAAAGCAATTTTGGACATCACTAGTACCAATAAAAGCAAGTGTCACAGGGATTTTTTCTTGGGAATAGTCATCTATTACAGCCTTTCATTTATTTCCACATTGAGCAAAACCAAAAACTGGAATTTGTATAATATCGTCAAATTTACTTTGAACACTTTCTCTGACAAGTCTGTATCAACTATTGTCTTTGACAAAATATCATTTTAAAACTAATTGATTTAATTTGTTTAGAACTGTTTGTGGATGATTAACTCAAATAGCTGATGCTATTTCTCTAAGAGTAAGTCACTCTTCTGATGTGTTTTTTTTGAAAAAAGCAATCAAAGCTCTTTGCACATCATCTAATAATTCACGCTTTCTAGCCATTGTTGTTTGATTAGAGGATAAAAAAGTAATTTGCAAATTTATAAAGTTACAAAGTTGCAAAACAAATTCTTCCCTCGGGGGAAGTTGGGTCCCCGCAGTATTGCGGGGTAGATGGGGGTTGTAGTTGGGATAAAACCCCCACCTAGCTCCACGAACAACCTCCCCAAGGGGAGGAATTTAATCCTCGAACTTTATAAACTCTATAATCGTTTTCCGATTTCAGTATAAAAATTTCTTTGACAAAGTCAAACCTTTTTTGACAAAATCAAGTGATTTTTTGACGATTTTAGATTTACCAGTCTTTACCTAATGAAAAAAGTCTTGATTTTTTGTTTTTTTTGATTAAATATTTAGTCGAACAAACATCTACGAAGCCACTCTGTCAAACAAACAGACAATGGAATGCTCTTTTACATCTATATATTATACGAAAATGAATTTGAAATTTGAAAAATTATTAGTACGACAAAAAGCAAAAGAAATTGTTTTAAACATCCAGAAGAAATTAAAACCAGATGATGACTGGTGATTTAAATCACAAGTCCAAAGAGCTTCTATATCAGTGATGGATTATATATCACAATGATATGAAAAACGATATGACGATGCAAAGATTAAATTATATCTAATAGCAACTTCATATAACAATAAAGTATTAAATATGATAAGTTTATGAAAAGATTTGTGATATATGGCTCCTGAAGTGGCAAACAATATTTTGGAGGAGTGTATAAATTTAAATAAAATGATTTATAGTCTTGTGTCCAAAATCAAAAAAAGAAATGAGGTTGAACAAACTAAGTAAGTCAAAAGTTATAAAGCTGAAAGTTGCAAGTTTATAAAGTTACAAATTATAAAGTTATTAATACTTTATAAACTTTATGAACTTTACGAACTTTACAAACTTTATAAACTTAATAAACTAAATTAAAGCATTCGTGGCTTTGATGTTTGTGGGAAATAATAGGTTAAATGTTGAAAAAAATGTTTTAATCGTAACGAATATAAAATGGCAAAGAACAATGAAAACTTGAAAGAGGCTTTCAAGAATATTGAAAAGCAATTTGGTAAAGGAGCTATTATGAGAATGTGAGACAATTCAAATGTTTGATTTGTAAATACTATCCATAGTGGTAGTTATGTTTTGGATCTAATATTATGATGATGATATCCAGAATGAAGAATTGTAGAAATTTACTGACCAGAAGCGAGTTGAAAAACTACTGTTGCTTTACATGCTATAGCTGAAGTACAAAAAAGAGGAGAAGTAGCTGCATTTATAGATGCTGAACATGCTTTAGATCCTCATTATGCCAAAAAACTTGGTGTAGATATAGATAATTTATTATTATCTCAGCCTGATCACTGAGAACAAGCATTACAAATAGCAGAAGAATTAGCAAAAACTTGATCTGTAAAGATGATTGTTATAGATTCTGTAGCTGCTTTGGTTCCAAGAGCAGAAGTGGAATGAGATATGGGGGATAGTTATATGTGATTACAAGCTAGAATGATGTCGCAGTGACTTAGAAAATTGACAGGAGTTTTAGCAAAAACAGGGACTATTTGTATATTTATAAACCAAATAAGAATGAAAATAGGGATAATGTTTGGTAATCCTGAAACCACTTCTGGGTGAAATGCTTTAAAGTTTTTTGCTACTCAAAGAATAGAAATTAGAAAATGAGATAAGTTAGAGGAAAATAAAGAACAAATATGATATTTTGCTAAAATCAAAACAGCCAAAAATAAAATATTTGCACCTTTCAAAACCGCAGAAATCCCAGTAAAACGATGAGTTGGTTATGATCATATCTTTGATATAATAGAGGCTGGGATTATACTAAAATTGATAACAAGGTCGTGAGCTTTCTATTCCCTTGGAGATAAAAAAGTACAATGAAAAGAAAAATTAGTGGAATTGTTGAATGAAGATAAAAAAATATTGGAAAACTTGGAAAAAGATATACAAAAAAATATTAAAGATATGAGGACATGAAAAAAGGTTTTGGACGATGATGTTTTAGATGATATTACTGAAATTGTAGAAAATCTAGAATAAAATAAAAATATATAATAAAAAGTCTTCGTCGTAATAATACGGAGACTTTTTTTTAATTATATTTGGCATAATTAAAAAAAACGGGTGGCTAAAATGATAGGAAACAGTAGAAGTTAATTACTTTATCTACTGTTTTTTTATAAATGTATTATAAAATTTGTAAA
>JGI24711J26586_10000865_pt1 | contig 23697 bp, 24 predicted proteins | sample BioPla3DNA1_FD_26586 | JGI IMG/M metagenome (IMG submission 26586)
AAATGCGTTTAACAAAGTGTTATCAAATTGTTATCAAACCATTTTACAAGATGTCTCAAACCCGCATAAATACTGATGTTTTCGATTTCTTGCTATTATTCGAACTCGGCAAGTCGTCGCTCTAGCTTAAACTATTTTGTTTAAGTTCTATTTAAAATCTGCCGATATTTTACCTCATTTGCACATTTTATTTTGGCTTACTGATTTTCTGTTGCCAAAGTGTTGCCATGAGAATATTATAGCACAACCGACAATTAAATCAATCAGCATTTCATCAAAATAAAGGCACCGTAGAACTGAAAGTTTCCTCTCTATCAATCTTTTCATCAGACTAGAAGATATAACACTAATACATCTTAAAGTCAGTTGTTATTTCCAGAATATTCTTGCTCTCTTTCAATATCTTAATTAATCTTTCATCCAAATCCGGATTATTATCTCTGTAATCAACTTCTCCCAGCTCACTTCTGATTGGAAATGCTAATTTTTCTTCATCCAGACAAAAATCTGCATGAACATTCTCTTTATTTCCCCTTGCATCAAGTCTTATCCATTTATTCAATTCAATTATAAACACTGTATTAAGAGCATGAATAATATAACCTTCATCGGCATTGTCATCAGCTCTTGTAAGGAATTGATAAGAAATTCCAGATGGTATTCCATTTGCTCTCAGAAGCGCTGCAAGAAGACTTGACTTAGTCCAGCATATTCCTGTTCTGTTCATTAATACCTCGCTCGCCTTACGAGATACCACTTCTGACTTAGCATCCCATGAATGTGATATTTCATCTCGAACAAATCTATATGCGTTCTCAATATATTTCAATTGAGAATCTGAATTCAACTTAAGTTCATTAACCTTCTCCTGAATAATCGGATTGTTATAATCAATACATTCCGTTTCTAAAAGAAAATCTTTATCTATATTAATCACACGATTCCTCCTCAAAGCTTCACTTGCATTTTGCTACTTTGCTTTACACGACAATTTATCAACATCTAATCTAAATACAGCTACCGCCCCTAACATTTCGTTGCTGTAATTCCATTCAGCTTTAGACGTTGTTTGTTTCATAATTGCATTAAGACCCTTAATCTTTTCATTATCATTTTCTATCAAAGAAAGTTTTCCGGTACCTACAACACTTTGAAAAGTAGCAGAAAAATCGCATGCCAGTTCGCTTTCTAATAATGAATAGTTGCCATCAATTTCAAATCCTACAGATGGTGTCTTTTTTGCGAGTTCATATTTCCTTCCTGCCTTTGCCCCATGAAAATAAAAAGTATATTGTTCAGCAAATAAATATCCATAATTTACCGGAACAATATAAATATCGCCTTCATCATAAAAAGCAATTCGCAATATCTGTTCCTTAGCAATAAACTCTTCGATTCTACTTTTATCTACAATCTCTCTATCTATTCTTCTCATAACACTTCACCACCAAATTCAAAATTCAAACAAACACATACTTTCAGCCTAACTAACCAGAAGCCGGAAATTTTATTATTCTTCCCTTAACAGAGAATACATTTTCATATCAATAACTTTACCATTCTTTACAGCATTACTTCTTAATGTACCCTCATACTGGAAACCTGCTTTTTCAAGAACTCGACAAGACCCTATATTATAAGCAAAAGGCTCTGCATAAATTCGAAGAATATCGCTATGTTTAAATACATATTCACAGATTTGTTTTACCGCCTCTGTCATAATTCCTTTTCCCCAATACTCTTCTGCAATATAGTATCCCATTTCGGCTGTTTGTCTGTGAATATTTTGCTGGCGAAAAACCGCTATACTGCCAATCACTTTATCATATAATGTAATCGCAAACGCAAATATTTCATCTTCGTTTGCAGAAAGCATACTTGATATAAAATCAATACCATCTTGTTCTAAATAAGGATATGGCAAACCATCCCGAAGATTATCTTGTATCTTTTTATTTGACAAAGCAACTGCAATATCCTTTGCATCTGTCAGCTTCCATTTTCTTATTTTACAATTCATAATATTTTTCTCCATACTTCGTGAAATTCAAAGTTTCGCGCTTGTCGAACACACCAATTATATCATGATATATACAATTTCTCCACCGAATTTTTATGCTCCCTTACAGTATAAAAGTGGAGCAGTTTCCCACTCCACTTCTAATACTACCTTGCTCCTCTGTCCTTCTTGTGCTGATGGCTCTGTCTGCTATTTTCCCGTTCCTGCACTTCCTGTTGTTTCCTCTGTAATCTTGCCTTCATGCTGTCCGATTCTGCCTTATTTCCGGTCTGCTGTTCCCATTTTGTAACTGCCGACTGATAATCTGCATATTCCGCTTTAGAAGCCTTAAATTCAGCCAAGAACTCCTTCACATTCTTATAACCATACCCTTGCACAATGCTTGATAAATACTGTTTCATGTTGTTTATCTGCGTCTGCAACTGTTCTGTCTGCTCCTGCAACTCCTTACGCTGTTTTACCTTGAAGATGCCCTTTGCTCCTGCAAGCTTCTTCTCCACATTCACAAGCTGTTGCTCTCTCTCATAAATGGCAGCATTCTGCTTTTCCAGCTTATGATAAATATCCGCAAGCCTTGGATACTTGGAAGCAAGTGCTGACTTCTTAGGCACTTCTGGCACAGGCTCTCTCTTGACTTTCACAAACGGATTTACCCTCTTAACTGGTGTCTGCTCCGGCTCTGCCTTTACAACCGTTTCTATGCCCTTATCTGCCTTTTGTGAAGCCATCTTGAACACCTTGCCAATGAGAAGCTCCAACGCATAAATAGCGGTCATAATAATGCTTTTTAGCAGTGCCGGATTTCTCCCCGACTTCTGAATGGAAGCCTTTACTTTCTGTCCGATTTCACTCAGCTTCACTTCCAAAATCTGTGCCTCCGGCACACCGCTAATCAACGCCCTGTCCACCGTCTGATTCCACATGGTACGGTACTGATTATCTGCTTTTATCTGCTCCGCCTTTGGATTGTTCTTGCCAATCTTCTTCGTAGCCAGATACACACCGTTTCTGTCAAAAACCTTGAGCTTTTGCTTGTCATCTTCTACATAAATATTGATGAGGTCAGTGTAGGAGCGTTTCACTTCATCAAGGAAGCTGTCGCTCTTAAATCGGCTGTCCTTTATGGTAAAAATGTTCCGCTCATATACTTCGCCTTTGGGAATGATTTTACAACCATTCCGAAGCTGTCCGGCTTCATCCAGTATCTCTTTTTTGGTGCGTACATGCTTTCCGTTTTCATCATAAAACATATTTCTTGTTGCAATCTTCTCCACAGGCTCATCAAGTAGTTTTCGCTCTGAAAAGATAAGATGGATATGATAATTGGTCTTGCGTTTATTGTGGTGCAAAGCTGAAATACATTCCACACCATAATTCTGCTTAAAGTGTTCCGTGAAAAGTTTGAGCAACTTGTTCGGCTCATAATCCACGAAACTTTCTGGCAAAGCAATGATAAGTTCCCTGGCTTCAATACAGGTTCCTTTCGTTCCGCTTTCCCTAAATTCCTCTTGGTTACACTTGGCAAGCTCCCTCCAAAATTTGCGGTTAGTTGTTTCATAAACTGCATACAAATTTTCCTGTCTTGCTTTGCTCGATATATAGCTGATTCTGCCCTTCACATTAGGCAGTTTTGACATCTGTATAAATGAATTTCTTACAATAGGCAATGTCTCCTTTCTTTGAAAAATGATAGCGACTTTTGCTATCGTGAGTGGATGCTTAGGCATCCGTTTACGAACCCATTGCCGTATCCGGCACAGCCCCAAATGCGTTAGCATTTGTACGGACAGCGTTGCTGTCCTTTGCCCCCTGCAAGGGCGAAATACACAGAGTACAAATCTCCGATTTGTGCGATGGGTGTATTTCGCTCTCATACGCCGAGGGCTTGTGAGTGTAGTCCGCTTTTGCCATTACACCCTAATCCGGCTTTCTCCTTAACTACCATATACAGGAGCGTGGCACGCTCCCGTCCTACACACCGAAGAAAAAAATTTACCATCGAAAACTCCGGTGCATTCCCACCTTTTCCAGATACTCCTGCCTTGCTTTTTCTCTTTCTTCCTCGGTTGATGCAGTCTTATATTTTGTATATAAATCCCGCCTTACCATAGCTTCCAATTTTTCTTCCAAGCCTTTCTTTATTTCCGGTAAAACATCATCCATTTCCACCAAGTGATATTTCAAAAGTGCAAAGAATAATTCCTCGGAAATCTGCACATTTTTCAATCCCATCAATCCATCCTTTCCATCATCATCCGTGACGGTCGTGACGATAGTGACGATATTTTCTATACCGTACCCGATACCTAAAATACCGTCACAACCGTCACATATCGTCACGCTTACCCTTTTACAAGCTCCAGCTTTATCATTCGTCCGCTATGCTCTCTGTTGCTTGCATAACGGATGCCATAATTCACAAACAACTGCTCTGCTCCAATATTTAACTTCCTTGTAAGTACATTCGGCTGTATATCCAAATCCGGCAGAATCTGTAACAGTTCCGTAGCTGTTCCGCACCACAATGGTTGCTCCTCTGATACCACCTTTGCAATGGCTTCCAGTACAGGATCAGCAGGATCTTTCCAAAGCTCTGTTTCTGCCTTTGTCAGCTTCCACACACATTGCTCCCTGTCAAAATCAAGAAGTAACCGTTGGTCTTGCTGGTCACGCCCAGCCACCTCTAATACAGCCTTGTTATCCGTTCTCTTCTCCTTCTGCATAACAAATGCTCCGTCTGCAGCTCCCAGCAATCCGTTAGTGCCGGAAATCATATCGAAGCTGTCAGAGGACTCCATCTTTCTTGTGTGGTGTACCACCAAAAGGCAGATACCATGCTCATCACTAAAGGCTTTCAGCTTGGTTACAATTTCATAATCGCTTGCGTAGCTGAATTTATCTCCACCGACTTCCCTTACCTTCTGCAAGGTATCAATGATAATCAGCCTTGCGTCCGTATGTTCCTTTACAAACTGTTTTAACTGTTCTTCCAGTCCTTCATTTAAGTTTTTGGACTGCGTGGCGAAGTAGAAATTTTCACTGCTTTCCATACCGAACATCCTCGACAAACGCTTCTGCAACCTCGCATAATCATCCTCAAGGGCAAGGTATAAAACTGTACCCTTTCGCACCGGATAATCCCATAAATCAAGCCCCATGCTTACATGGTAGCCAAGCTGTGCCATAAAGAAGGATTTGCCTACTTTTGGTGCACCTACAAAGAGATAAGTACCTGCATATATCAGACCTTCCACAATCGGGATTTTGGGTGGGTAAACCGTATCATAAAGCTCTGACATGGATACGGTCTGTAATTCGTCCTTATTCTGCATTTTTTCTGACTCCGTCGGACAACTTTCAGTGGCTTGCAGATTGCCCTTTTGGGGCAAATCTGCTATACTTTTCTTGTTGTAATTACTAAGTGGCTGCTTCCCATCTGCGCCAACAGATGAAATCGGAGCAGTCGCTTTTTCTTTTAAATTCATTCACATTCTCCTTTCAGTCCGTTCATAATTTCCGCTATCATTTGGATGGTGTAAAGCAATTCGTCATTTGCTTCACTACAACGCTCCAAACGCTTCAATTCCTCATAAATATCTGCCATCTGATTGCGTAGTGCCTTATACACTCTGGGATTGCCCTGTACCACCACATCCCGGCACTGCAACCGTCTGATAATATAGTCCTGCTTGGTTAATCCCGATAAAGCCACCTGTGTATCAATGTGTTTCGCTTCTTCCTCGGATACCCGAAACGCTACGGTCTTATTTCTCCATCTGCCCTTACAATCTAAGCTCTTGTCCATGCTTCGTCTCCTTCCATTCTTTCCACATCCAGTTTATTTGCCATTTCCGTCTGCTTGGTAGGGAATAAATGTGCGTACCGGTAAGTAATATCAATACTCTCATGTCCTACCCTTTCTGCAATCGCAAGAGCGGAAAATCCCATCTCAATCAGTAAAGAGATTGCACTGTGCCTTAAATCGTGAATACGGATGCGCTTCACTCCGGCAAGTTTCGCACCTCTGTCCATCTCATGGTGCAGATAATGCTTGGTAATCGGGAACAACCTGTCATTCTCTCCTACCTCATATAGCATACCGATATACTCCTGCATTTCCTCACATAAAAACTTCGGCATTTTGATAACACGGTTGCTTTTCTTGGTTTTCGGGGTGGTAATCACATCCCTGCCATTTAATCTCTGATAGGATTTGTTAATGGTAAGTGTCTGCTTCTCGAAATCAAAATCCTTCGGTGTCAGGGCAAGCAGTTCTCCCATACGGATACCGCACCAGTAAAGCATTTCAAATGCATAATAGGAAAGTGGTTTATCCATCATCACATCCGCAAATTTCAGATATTCCTCTTTCGTCCAAAACAGCATTTCCTTGTGTTCCTCACTCCCCATAGAGCCTGCTTTCTGTGCCGGATTGCTCGGCAGATGGTAGTACCTTATCGCGTGATTGAAAATGGCACTTAACTGTGCATGAATAGTTTTAAGGTAAGTCGGGGAATACACTTCCCCATTCTCTCCCTTGTAAGCAAGAAGCTCATTCTGCCACGCAATCACATCCTTTGGCTCAATCTCTGCAATCTTACGCTCCCCGAAATAGGGAAGTATTTTGGTACGGATAACATGGCTTTTGGACTCCCATGTGTTTTCCTTTACCCTCTTTTTCTTATCTTCCTCGTAAATCTCAAAGAAGCTGGCAAAGGTCATGTCCAGCTTGGACTCACTCTTTAACATGACCTCTCGCTCCCATGCAACCGCTTCACGTTTGGTTGCAAATCCCCGTTTCTGTGTCTGCTTCCGCTCACCCTTATAATTGGTGTAGCGGTAAATAACACGCCATTTGTCTCCGTCTTTGTATACAGCCATTACATCATCTCCTCTCCTGTTTTTATTCGCTGTAACATAACTTCTTGCGGAAGAAGCTGGTATTCACTCTTCCGGTAACGGTCAGATAACCAAGCTTCTGCATTTCCGCATTCAGTTCTCTGACAACCTTGTAGGCATAGGACTTGGAAACATTCAGTTCCTGTGCCACTTCATCCACCGTCATAAAGTTCTTGTTCTCCATGTGGTTTCCCCCTTTCCGATTTATTACTTAACTCTTTTTGTTTAAGTCTGTGTTTTGTATAATACTAAACATTTTAAGTTAAGTCAAGTAGTTTCCCAAAAAATCTTAAACATTTTTATTTAAGTTCTTCTTGATATCCTCATTGACTCGTGCTATACTTACTTAAACAGATTTAGTTAAGGAGGCAATGCCTCTGCTCCTGCAAGGGCAGTCGCATTTTCCTTCGGAAAACAAGGAGGCATTACAATGGCAATCGGGCAAAGAATACGTTTTTTCCGTAACAGAAAAGGCATGACACAGAAGTACCTTGGCGAAATCCTTGGTTTCGTTGGTAAAACCTCTGATGTCCGCATGGCACAGTATGAGTCAGAAGCAAGAGTACCGAAGCAAGAGCTTGTAAAGAATATGGCTCATTTCCTTGATGTCAGCACTCATGCACTTACCGTGCCGGATATTGATACAAATATTGGTCTTATGCACACTTTCTTTGCGTTGGAAGATATGCGTGGTCTGAAAATCGGAGAAGTGGATGGAGAAGTTGTTTTACGCCTTGATAAATCCGACTATTCCACTTATTCCACTATGGATAAAATGCTCCGTGCATGGCTCGCTGAAGCCAAGAAACTGGAGAGTGGCGAAAGTACCAAAGAGCAGTATGATGACTGGCGTTACAAATATCCGGAACTGGATACCCACCAGCATTGGGCAAAGGTTTATCCACAGGAGCTTTTTGATTTTATAGACGAATGTGCCAAAGAAGCAGAAAAAGAAGAAAAGAAAGAAGCGAAACGCCAAAAGAAAAAATAGACATCAAAAAACCTTACCAATTTTCAGTTGTCATTTCTGAAAATCAGTAAGGTTTTCTTATGCACATAAAGTAATCTTATTCATTGAATAAGGAAAATCTGTTGCCAAATCGTTGCCAGCACTTAAACAAATTTGTTTGGAAACCGCATAAATACTGGACTTTTTTAGCACTACTCCTTATTCCCACTCAATCGTAGCTGGTGGCTTACCAGTTATATCATAACAAATCCGATTTATCTGCTTAACCTCTTTAACAATTCTCTCTGATATACGTGAAAGAACATCCCATGGAATTTGCACATATTCTGCTGTCATAAAATCAATAGTCCTTACAGCCCTCAGTGCAAGAGTATAATCGTAGGTTCTAACATTATCCGTTACGCCAACACTTCGTATGTTAGTAAGAACCGCAAAGTACTGACTAATTGATTTATCAAGACCAGCCTTTCCTATTTCTTCTCGGTAGATGTAATCTGCTTCTTGAAGAATCTTAACCTTCTCTGAAGTTATATCNCCTATGATGCGGACAGCAAGGCCGGGNCCTGGGAAGGGCTGACGAAAAACGAGCTTTTCTGGAATACCTAGTTCAAGGCCCGCCTTTCTTACCTCATCCTTAAACAAATCCCTCAGGGGCTCTATTATTTCCTTAAAGTCAACATAATCAGGAAGTCCTCCTACGTTGTGATGACTCTTTACTGCTACTGTCTTACCAACTCCACTTTCAATGACATCCGGATAAATGGTACCTTGAACTAAGTAATCAACCCTNCCTATCTTCTTTGCCTCTTCTTCAAATACCCTGATGAATTCCTCTCCAATTATCTTTCTCTTTCTCTCTGGATCAGTTACACCGGCAAGCTTCTTATAAAAACGGTCTTGTGCATTTACACGGATTAGATTTACATCAAATTGCTTGGTGAATATCTCTTCAACCTCGTCTCCCTCATTCTTNCGAAGCAGGCCATGATCAACAAATATACAAGTAAGTTGCTTACCAACAGCCTTACTTATCATAACAGCTGCTACAGATGAATCAACTCCTCCAGACAAGGCACATAGGACTTTCTGATCTCCTATCTTTTCTTTAAGCTTCTGGATAGACATTTCTACAAATGATGCCATATTCCAGGACCCACTACAACCACATGTATCATATAAAAAGGTCTTTAGCTCCTTTATTCCCTCTAATTCATCCTCATCATTAAGAGATGATTGTAGTCCACATAATTTATTTTTGGCATCCTCTATGATTGCTATAGTTCTTGTTGCCTTCATAAGACTATTATCATAGCCTATACCTATAATAGGAAGCCCCAGTTTGTATACGGTCTCATCAAGTTTTGGATTACCTGAGTCAACTAGGCTAACATCTCCTCCAGTAAACACCAGTCCCTTAGGAGCCAAGCCTTTAATTCTTTCAATATCGGTATAATAAGGTAATACCTCGCAATATACATTACATTCCCTAATACGTCTTGCAATGATTTGGCTATAAGGTCCACCAAAGTCAAGAATAACAACTAATTCTTTTTCCACTTTCCAACCTCCTAATTATCCTTCATTATTATTTCCAGCTAAAAATTATGATTAATAATACATCATTTTCTATTAAATCGCAAGTATTTTACACTTATAGACTCTATTTTCTTATCNATATATTACAACTTTCTTATATATATCAGATAAAGCAGTTACCTCTACTATGTTGGTAACTGCTTATATATGTTGTATATACTATTATTTTATAACGTGATAACTTGCATACTCTTTTTCAAACTTCCTACTCTTTCTCTTATATTATCCTCAAATTCATCATCTGTAAACTTAGGACCTTTACAAGTCTCCTAATTTAATTCATCCAAGGTCTTACTATAAGCAGGTAAGAATTCCTCCATAAAGATATCCACTTCCTTAAGCTTCATGTCTTCAATAATCCTATATATAGAAGCCTTAGCACTACGAAACTCTGTGTTGCCTGCCTTTTCCTCTTCTATGCATTTTATAAGAGCAGACAGTTTGTCTGCAGCCTTCACAAGCCTCCACAAATAAGTATCCTCCTTGGCAGGAAAGAACATATCCTCAAAGCTATTCTTTAAGTATTCAGGAAGCATTGAATGAAGCCTAACCGCGGCATCCTTTTCAACTTCCTTAAATGCCCCCTGTATGTCCGCATTAAAATACTTAATTGGTGTAGGCATATCTCCAGTTATAATCTCGGTAGCGTCATGGTATATCCCTAGAAGTGCAACCTTCTCCGTATTTAAGTTATTCCCCAGCCTTTCATTGCTTATAACTGCTAGCACATGGGCAAGCATACTTACCTCAAGAGAATGCTCACTTAGATTCTCCTGCCTAGAATTACGCATGAGTGACCAACGCTCTATAAACTTCATTCTTGATATCATAGCAAAGAAATTAGATTCCATCTACTAGCCCCCCGTTTATAATTGAAACTATAGATATTTTTTTAGATAACGACCCGTATAGGATTTTTCATTGGCTGCCACTTGCTCTGGAGTTCCACAAGCTATTACAGTTCCTCCCTTGTCACCACCCTCAGGTCCCATATCTATAATATAGTCAGCTGTCTTAATTACATCAAGATTATGCTCTATAACCACTACCGTATTACCTGTTTCGCNGAACCTCTTCAAAATNTCAATAAGTTTATGAACATCAGCAAAATGAAGCCCAGTAGTCGGTTCATCTAGTATATATATTGTCTTTCCAGTACTTCGTTTGCTTAATTCAGTAGCAAGCTTTATTCTTTGTGCCTCTCCTCCAGAAAGCGCAGTAGAGGGATGTCCAAGNCTAATATAAGATAGGCCTACGTCNTTCAAGGTCTCTATCTTTCTTTTTATTGATTGTATATTTTCGAAGAATCTCAATGCCTCTTCAACTGTCATGTTTAGAACATCATATATGGTTTTTCCCTTGTATTTTACCTCAAGGGTCTCTCGATTATATCTCTTACCAGCACATACCTCACATGGAACATAAATATCTGGAAGAAAATTCATCTCAATCTTTAATATACCGTCTCCACTACAAGCCTCACATCGGCCTCCCTTAATATTAAAGCTAAACCTACCCTTTTTATAGCCTCTCATCTTAGCGTCAGGAGTAGATGCAAATAAATCCCTGATATGATCAAATACTCCGGTATAGGTTGCAGGATTTGACCTAGGTGTCCTTCCTATAGGAGACTGGTCAATATTAATCACCTTATCAAGCTGGTCAATACCCAGAATGTTCTTATGCTTTCCAGGTATAGAACGAGCACGGTTTAATTCCTTGGCAAGTCTCTTATAAATAATTTCTGATACCAAGGAACTCTTTCCAGACCCAGAAACACCTGTAATACATGTCATTACTCCAAGTGGAATATCCACATCTATATTCTTTAGATTATTCTCAGCAGCACCCACAACGGTAAGCTGTCCCGTAGGCTTAAGTCTTTCCTTAGGTAGAGGTATCTTTATGCTGCCACTCAGATAAGCACCTGTAATAGATTCTTTATTATTTATAATATCCTCTACCTTACCTTCTGCAACTACTAATCCACCATGCTCTCCAGCACCAGGACCTATATCCACAATATAATCAGCTGCATACATGGTATCTTCATCATGCTCAACAACTATCAATGTATTGCCAAGTTCTTTCAGATCCTTTAAGGCAGATATTAATTTATCATTATCCCTTTGATGAAGTCCAATACTTGGCTCATCAAGTATATATGCTACTCCAACAAGGCCTGAACCTATCTGGGTAGCAAGCCGAATTCTTTGAGCCTCCCCACCTGATAAAGAACCCGTTGCTCTAGCAAGGGTCAAATAATCTAGGCCTACATTTATTAAGAAGCTTAATCTGGCCTTGATTTCCTTAAGTATCAGGGCACCAATCTGCATCTGCATATCAGTAAGCTTAATATTTTTCATAAAGTCTGCAAGCTCATCTATTGACAGTTCAGTAAGGTCAGATATATTCTTGCCTCCTACAGTAACAGCCAGCGCTTCTCTCTTCAATCTTTTTCCTTTACACTCTCTACAAGGCGTGGTTCTCATAAAGGTCTCATATTCTTGCTTTACAGTATCAGAACCAGTCTCCCTGTAACGTCTCTCTACATTCTTAATAAGACCTTCAAAGACTACATCATAAATCCCCTCACCCCTCTGGCTACGATAGTGAACCTTTACAGACTTACCATTTGTTCCATGGATGAAGATATCCTTAATCTTCTCAGGTAAATTCTTATAAGGGGTATTTAAATCAAATTTGTACTCCTCTGATAAGGCTTCCATAATACATCTTGTATAACTTCCTTTATCCTTAATCGATTGCCAACCAGGAGCTGCAATAGCCCCTCCTATTAGACTCGATTCCTTGTCAGGAATTAAAAGATCCTCCTCAAATTCCATCTTATTACCTATACCATGACAAACATGGCAGGCTCCAAAGGGATTATTAAATGAAAATATCCTTGGCTCCATTTCTTCTATGCTAATTCCACAGTCCGGACAGGAAAAATTCTGACTAAATGTTCTTGGCTCACCATCTATGATATCAACAATCATAAGGCCTTCTGCAAGTTTTAGAACGTTTTCTATTGAATCTGCTAGTCTCTGCTCTATGCCCTCCTTGACAAGTAAGCGGTCAACAATAATCTCTATATTATGCTTAAGATTCTTATCAAGCTTAATCTCTTCGCTTAATTCATAGATACTCCCATCAACTCTTACTCTTACATAACCACTTCTCTTAGCTTGGTCAAATAACTTAACATGGGCACCCTTACGCCCTCTTACAACTGGTGCAAGTAGCTGGATTCGTGTTCCCTGAGGCAAAGTCATAATCTCATCTACCATTTGGTCCACTGTCTGCCTCTTAATCTCAATACCACAATCAGGGCAATGTGGGATACCAACCCTAGCAAATAATAACCTAAAATAATCATAAATCTCCGTCACTGTTCCTACAGTTGATCTTGGATTACGATTAGTTGATTTTTGATCTATTGATATAGCAGGAGGTAAGCCCTCTATGCTTTCAACATTGGGTTTTTCCATCTGTCCCAAAAACTGCCTTGCATAAGAGGATAGAGACTCCATATAGCGCCTTTGTCCTTCAGCATAAATAGTATCAAAGGCTAGGGATGACTTTCCTGAGCCTGAAAGACCTGTAAGTACAACAAATTGGTCCCTTGGTATATCTATGCTCACATCCCTAAGATTGTTTTCCTTGGCCCCTCTAATTCTTATATAGTTCTTTTTATCTGACATAATTTCACCTGTTTATTTATCCTTCTTAAATCATGATTTTAATCCCTATTATAACAAGCTTTGTAGCTTCTAGCACTAGCAAGGCCTATTATATTACCGATTTATCTCTTGTAAATATTATAAGTTAAGCAAATGTTTTTTAGCCTCCATCATCTTATCCCTTAACTCTGCTGCCAGCTCAAAATTAAGCTCTGCCGCTGCTGTATGCATCTGCTTAGTAATCCTTTTAACCAAGTCATTCAGTTCCTGTTTTGACATGGATTCCATGTCCTTCTCCATGTCCTGAATATTCTGCTCAACCCTCTTAGATATGCTTATTAAGTCTCGCACCTTCTTTTGTATGCTTGTTGGTGTGATTCCATGTTTGATATTATACTCGTTCTGAATCTGTCTTCTCCGGTTGGTTTCGCTTACTGCCTTTCTCATGGAATCAGTCTCACGCTCAGCATACATAATAACCCTTCCCTCTGCATTACGTGCTGCTCTTCCTATAGTCTGTACCAGAGATGTCTCTGACCTTAAGAAGCCTTCTTTATCCGCATCTAGGATAGCCACTAATCCCACCTCTGGAATATCAAGTCCTTCCCTAAGCAGATTAATTCCCACAAGCACATCAAATAGGTCCATTCGCATGTCCCTGATAATTTCATATCGCTCTAGGGTATCTATATCCGAATGGAGATATTTCACACGAATGCCTACCTCTCTGAGATAATTAGTTAATTCCTCTGCCATACGCTTTGTTAGGGTAGTTACCAGTACTTTATTCTTCTTATTTATCTCCTTACGAATCTCACCAAGTAAGTCATCTATCTGCCCCTCCACAGGTCGTATAGACACCTCGGGATCTAATAAGCCAGTAGGGCGGATAACCTGCTCAACACGAAGTAGCTCATGGTCCTTNTCATATACCGAGGGGGTAGCAGATACGAACAANATCTGGCTAATCTTACTTTCAAATTCATCAAAATTAAGGGGTCTGTTATCCAAGGCAGAGGGTAGACGAAAACCAAAATCCACAAGGGTTTGCTTTCTGGACCGGTCCCCTGCATACATTCCTCTTATCTGAGGAATCGTCATATGTGACTCATCTATCATAATCAGAAAATCTTCTGGAAAATAATCCATCAAGGTGTGTGGAGGCTTACCTGGCTCTAGTCCCGTTAAATGCCTAGAATAGTTCTCAATTCCTGAGCAAAACCCTGTCTCCCTAAGCATCTCTATATCAAAATTAGTTCTTTCTGATATTCTCTGGGCCTCTAAAAGCTTGTCCTCACTCTTAAAGTAACGAACTCTCTCCTCGGCTTCAGCCTCTATATTCTGTATGGCTATCTCTAACTGGTCTGGAGATACGACGTAATGGGAAGCAGGAAATATAACCATATGCTCTAGGCTACTCTTAATCTCACCTGTAAGTACATCTATCTCCAAAATCCTTTCCACCTCATCACCAAAGAATTCAATCCTATATGCAATATCTGCTGAGGAGGCTGGGAAAATCTCCACTACATCACCACGGACTCTGAAGCTTCCTCGCTTAAAATCCATGTCATTTCTATTATATTGAATATCTATTAACTTCCTAAGTACATCATCCCTATCCCTTGTCATGCCTGGTCGTAGGGACAAAACCATTTTCTGATAGTCAATAGGACTACCCAATCCATATATACAGGATACACTGGCAATTACAATAACATCATTTCTTTCTGTCAAGGCTGCTGTTGCTGAATGCCTTAGCTTATCGATCTCCTCATTGATAGCGGAATCCTTCTCTATATAAGTGTCTGTAGAAGGAACATATGCCTCTGGCTGATAATAATCATAATAACTAACAAAGTACTCAACCGCATTGTCAGGAAAAAACTCCTTGAACTCTCCATATAACTGAGCCGCCAATGTCTTATTATGAGCTATAATCAAGGTTGGCTTCTGTATATTCTGTATAATATTTGCCATGGTAAAGGTCTTACCTGAGCCAGTTACTCCAAGTAAGGTCTGAAATTGATTACCACTTTTAAAGCCTTCTGTTAAGACCCTTATAGCCTCTGGCTGATCCCCTGTTGGGAGNAATTCAGAAACCAGCTTAAACTCCATATAAGACACCTGCCCTTCATAATTATCTATAACCAAATATTAGTATTGCTATCCAGTTCAGTAATTATAACATAGCGAAAAAGTAAAATCAACACATTTTCGAATGTTTGTTTGGTTTCCTGTTGCTTATACTTTTCAAAATCAAAACCAGGTAAATAGTTTTTTCTATCCACCTGGCATATGACCACTAAGCCTGTGTCGTACTAAATTGACTATTATAAAGTTCGTAATAAAAGCCCTTCTCATCAAGTAATTCTTCATGACTTCCCTGTTCAATAACATTACCCTGATTCATTACCAGTATCAGATCAGATTCCTTAATAGTAGATAGCCTATGGGCTACTATGAAGCTTGTCCGTCCTTTCATCAGCTTTGCAAACGCCTTCTGAATATGAATTTCTGTTCTTGTATCTATATTACTGGTAGCCTCATCAAGTATAAGCATAGGAGGCTTAATTAGCATCACCCTAGCTATGCAAAGAAGTTGCTTTTGTCCCTGAGATAGGTTTCCGCCATCCTGAGTTATTATAGTATCATAACCATTTGGCAGACGTCTTATAAAGCTATGAGCATAAGAAGCCTTTGCGGCCTTAATAATCTCATCCTCCGTGGCATCTTCCTTGCCATATGCAATGTTGTCTTTAACTGTTCCTTCAAAGAGCCAGGTTTCCTGAAGCACCATACCATACATGCTTCTCAAGGTCTTTCTTTGCATCTTCTGTATATCCACACCACTTACTTCAATCCTACCCTTATCCACATCATAGAACCGCATAAGTAGATTAATAATAGTTGTTTTACCGGATCCAGTTGGCCCTACTATTGCAATTCTCCTGCCGGGCTTAACATCCAGATTAAATCCTTCTATTAGGGTTTTCTCCTTGGTATATGAGAATGCTACGTCGGTAAGCTTAACTCTTCCATCAGTTTCTACACTAGATAAAAGTCCTTCATCAGAAGGCTCTGGCTCAAGGTCTATCAAGGTAAATACCCGCTTAGCAGAAGCAAGTGCAGACTGAAGTTCTGTTATAACTCCTGATATTTCATTAAAGGGCTTAGTATATTGATTAGCGTAGGAGAGAAAGCTAGTTAATTGTCCAACGGTTAGCTTTCCTGCAATAGCTGAAAATGCTCCCAAAATACCCACAGCCGCATATACAACACCATTGACAAACCTAGTACTAGGATTGGTTAGTGAAGAGTAAAACTGGGCCATAACCCCCACCTCATGAAGCCTAGCATTTACCTCCTCAAACCGTTCAAATGACCTATCCTCATAAGAAAATGCCTTGATGACTTTCTGATTTCCCAGCATTTCCTCAATTAAGCCTCCCATTTCACCCTTAATCTGAGTCTGCTCTGTAAACTTCTTATATGTCCTTCTTGCAATAAATGAAGCCACAAATAAAGATAAGGGGGTCAGGAGTACAACCACAATCCCTATACCCATATTAATACTTAGCATAAAGACAATAGTTCCAAGTATAGTCATAAGTCCTGAAAACAGCTGAGTAAATCCCTGTAATAGGCCGTCAGAGATAATATCTATATCATTTACCATGGTGTTAATAATATTACCATGGGGTGTACGATCAATATCATTTAATGGAATGAAGCTTAACTTATCAAACACACGGCTTCTTAGATCTTTTATAGTTAAAAAAGTTATCTTGTTGGTACAGTAGGACATAAACCATTGGAATGTAGCACTACCTCCAATAAATATGGCTAGGTAGATTATTTTATTTATTACTCCATCAAAATCTACCTCACCTGGTCCAATAATATAATCAACTGCCTTTCCTATATAGATAGGTATTAATAAAGACAGTACGACACTTATCATAGCACTAATTAGTGCCCCTATTAAAAAGCCCTTGTATGGCCTTGCATAAGAAAATAATCTTTTTATAATTGAATTGCTATCGTCATATGAAGTCACGGCCTACCTCCTTGGCTTAATTGAGAATCGCAGATTTCTCTGTATATACTACAGGACTCATACAGCTTATCATGCTTACCAATCCCCACTATTTTACCATCATCTAGTACAATAATCTGGTCAGCATTCTTTATTGTATTGGCTCTTTGTGATATCAATATCACAGTCGATTCCTGAAAGTTCTCATATATAGCCTGTCTTAATCTTGAATCAGTAGCATAATCTAAGGCACTAAAGCTATCATCTAGAATAAGTATCCTTGGATTCCTAACAAGGGCCCTTGCTATAGTAATGCGTTGCCTCTGTCCTCCAGATAGATTTCTTCCTCCTTGGTTAATCTGTGTATCATAGCCATAAGGAAGTTTGTCTACAAAGTCCTTAGCCTGTGCCATTTCAATTGCCTTTTCTATTTCCTCTAAGGATGCATCTTCATTTGAGAACCTAAGGTTATCACTTATACTGCCTGAAAAAAGCACAGCCCTTTGAGGTACAATCCCAAATAATCGCCTAAGTTCATCAAATGAATATTCCTGAATTGGTTTTCCCTTAAGCCTTATCTGGCCCTTATCTACGTCATAGAATCTTGGCAGAAGNTTTATAAGAGTTGTNTTTCCTGACCCNGTTCCACCAATTATACCTATAGTTTCACCCTCACCTATATTAAAATTTATATTCTCAAGAGCATATTCATCTGAACCAGGATAGGCAAAGGACACATTATCCACACTAATAATCGGTAAGTCTTCCTCTCCGACTAGGGTTTTTTCTATGCAGCCATCTCCCTCAGTAATAGATGACCTTGTTTCAAACACCTTATTAATTCTCGTCGCCGATGCTGAGGCCTTAGTAAATATAACAACTAGGTTGGCAAACACCACTAAAGCCAATGAAATCTGGGTCATATAATTTACAAATGCTATGACCTCTCCCTGAGTAAGACTTCCAGTATAAACCCTGTCCCCTCCAAACCATAAGATGGCGAGGATTGCAATATTTAATATTGTAAAGCTTGCTGGATTTAAAAAGGCAGATATCTTTCCAACATTAATTGCCACATCTGCAACCTGGTCATTGGCTTCATTAAATCTTTCTATCTCTGACTCCTGTTTTGAAAATGCTCTTATCACTCTGGCACCACTTAAGTTCTCTCTAGTAATACGGGACACCTTATCAAGCATTTTCTGACGAACCCTATAGAAAGGAACTGACAGTTTCATAACTAGAAATAATACAAGGGAGATAAGAGGTGCTACGATTAGGAAAATAAGAGACAGCTTCAAATCCAAAATCATAGACATAATTATGGCGCCAATAATAAGAAATGGCACCCTTACAACCAATCTAATTAGCATTGCTACGGCTAGCTGCATTTGATTTATGTCATTAGTAAGAATAGTGATTAGGGAGTTTGTCCCTAGTTTATCAAGCTCAGCGTGGGACAAGCTGTTAATATGGGCATACAAATCATTTCTAACCATGGTTCCAAAGCCTTGAGAAGCCTTAGCTGCAGAATATTGACATATATAGGCAAATATAAGCCCCATTAAGCCAAGAAGAACTATAATTCCTCCTCTCTGGACCACGTAAGCTGAATCTCTGTTTTTTATACCTATATCTACAATTGATGCCATGACTAGTGGCACAATTAGTTCAAACACCGCCTCAAGCAGTTTAAAGAATGGACCTATAGTCACTTCCTTTTTAAAGTATTTTAAGTATCTAGCTAACTTAAGCATTTCATCTACCTCTTGTTGTATTTTTATTGAGTACAATTACTCTTCTTTATCTTTATTTGGCCTTGTTTTCTTTTGCTTTATTACATAATTGATATAAGGACCCTCGAAAAGTTACATCCTCAGCCTTAGACCGCTTTTTCATATTTCCCTTTATACGGCCCTTGGTTCGTCGTAGCTCCCTTGCCATATGCCTTTCCATTAGCATCCTATCAATTGTCCCATCAAGATACTCTCTTCCATTATGGTGTATAGCATAGGCACCCTTTCCAAGAGCCATAGCTGCAACACCATAATCCTGCGTAACAACTATATCCCCCTTACTAGTATGATTAAGAAGTGCAAAATCTACCGCATCAGGAGCCTTACTGACAACAATAACCTTACTATAATCTGAGCTTAATATATGACTAGTATCTATAAACATATAAACAGGTATGTTATTTTGCTTGGCAACTTCTTCAATTATATCTTTAACAGGACAAGCATCCGCGTCTACCAATATCTTCATAACAACCTCCACTTTATACACTTTAGGCATTTACATGAATTTAAACTCAATTAGTATTGAATTCACTTACCTAAATATTCTACCCTATAATATTATATGAAACAATAACTTGTTTCAATCGTTTTTATGTACAAATAGAAAACCACCCTAATGTTAATCCATTAGGGTAGTACTAACATCAAATCCTACAAATTCAATCATAAGATGTCCGTTTCCAATTGTCACATCTTCACAATCATACTTATTGCCTAAATACGAAAAAGCTATTTGGAAAAGCATGTCTTTATAGGAATTATACTTTTCTAATATCAATTGATTAGAAATGCTTTTTTCAGCGTACAGTAAGTAGCTTCTCCATCTTTCAACTTGTTTCATATATAAGACAATTATAGGTGATTAATCACAGCAAAAAGTCACATTATCTTTTTACCCTATCTATCCCTTACCTCCATACATATCCTCTCCATAAGGTCTTCAATTCCAAGCCCCTCTGCATCAACTATGATATGTGCATATTTTTCATATAGGGGAGTCCGCTCCTTGTATAGGTCATATAAAGTCTGCCCGTCTCGAAGCACAACACCTCGTTGCTTGATGTTACCAACCCTTTTATTTATGGTATTAAAGCTTAGCTTTATATAAACCACCTTTGATGTCTCACGAAAATGTTCCATGGCCTCAGGACAATAGACTACACTACCTCCTGTAGCAATTACAGTGTTTTCTACAGAAATATCCCTATTAACTTGATTTTCTATTTTGATATATCCCTGTAGACCCTGTTTCTTAATAATATCCTTAAGGAGACTTCCCTCCTGGTCTTGAATCAGCAAATCGGAATCAATAAAATTCATACCCAATACCTTTGCAAGAATAACACCAACGGTACTTTTTCCTGCTCCAGGCATTCCAACCAATACTATATTTTCCATGCTTTTTACCTTTCTGTCTATATAAAGCACTTTCATGCCCATATTAATCTAGTTTTGATATCTTTAATACTTTTTATTCTTTCAATTGACAAACTCATCTTCTAGCAAATCAGAATCCTCTTTTAACTTGGAATTAATATAACGCATAATGTCCTTACGTGTAATTATTCCAATAAAGTAATCTCTATCATCTACCACGGGGATAAAGTTTTGATCCATTGCCCTCATCATCATCTCATCCATAGTGGCAGTTATTCTCACACTAGGATTCTTACCCTTCTTGAAGATATCCTTAATCTTGATATCCTCAATGCTTTTCATATTGGTCTTATGTAACTGATCCCTTCTATCATCAATCAGAAACCATAGGAAATCCCCTTCACTGATAGTTCCAATATATTTATCATCACGGGATAATACTGGAATAGCTGTATGCCCGTGATTACGCATCTTTTCAAGTCCTTGACGCAGAGTGAAATCCTCCATTAGATAAGACACCTCTGCCTTTGTTTTTAAAAAATAAGCAATATTCATTGCGTAAGCTCCTTAAGTTTTATTATGCACATCACTTCTATTATAACATAAAAAGGCTTACTTTTAAAGTAAATTCTATGATAATTGTCTTATCCACTTGTCTAATATTCCTTAATATTTTCCTCTATATAAGCTAGCAGTGAGTAAGTAAATGTCACCTACTAGAATGATGTTTTATATTAAATCATTATATTCCTTGTCTATCATTAAATAATATTTGCAAGAATTGATATAGATAGCTTACTGTATGACAGATGTTTAGAAAGGCCAGAGTTAAGACTTAAAATCGACATCTTTTTATCTAATATGTCAGATTTCTGCACATTTTTTTACCACAATGAATATTATATATTGGAAGCAAAAAAAGCTTCAAAATATAAATATGGAGGTAATGTATGGATAACTATAACAAATCTAATTGTGCTAAAGTTGTTAGCTCTGAATCATATGCTAGTAAGTGTGAAAAGGATTGTGACGCCGCTGTATTGAAATCTGATACCCTAACTGGTGCTGAAAATTACCCTTGGCCTGGAGGAGACTTCAAGCTACCAAGAGTTCTTTCAGAGTTTGTGATTCAGATTGATTCCGAGTCTAAGATTAGACTTAATGAGCCCACCTATGAGATAAAAAGAATAGAAAAGCAGATATTTTTACAACAATGTAGATATATTCCTATTACAAATAAAGTATTTATCGAGGGCTATATTCGAAAGAATATTGAATATGCTACAAAAACCTGTGCAAAATACAATAGTATAGCTGGTACTATCAAGGATACTACTGTTCATGTTCCATTCAAAGTATATACCAAGGTTGATTTTTGTGGAGCCAAACCACATATTATACCAAATCCACCTGCTTTGGTAGCTAGATACTTCGATGAAAAAAGAATGGGCAAGGACATCAGAGAAGCCGACAGGTCAAATATCGAGATATTCAATGAACCAGTCTACTGTGAGCTTGAATGGTCTGCCATATATGATGCTGATATTAATGACAAGGGCAGAGCAATTGATCATCTACCTAACGAAGAAGAGTTTAAAGAATTTACAGACAAATCAGTTATATACCTNTGCATAAAGTTACTTCAAAANCAACAGGTATGCTGGCCCTTCCCTCTAAAGGAAGAACCAAAGAAACCATACCCACTAAATACTCCATGGGCATCACCAGATGGCACCGATAAAAAACCAGAACTACCATTTAAATAATCCCAATAATTTGGTCCTATGTCATTTGACATAGGACCAAATTTGTAAACGTTTATAACCTACTCCATATATACCGTCAATACATAATAATCTCCTAGGCGCCATAAAGGATAATATGAATAACTAAGCTTAAGCTCGCCATCAACTTCCTTCCATAGATATTCATAGTCATACATGAATTCAAAATCAGGCATATCATTCTCTGGATACAAAAGGGTTATTTCCCTCAAACCCTTATTATATTGGTCCATAAACTTTGCTTCAATATCATCTATAGAATCTACTATATAATCGTAATAAATATAATAAAGATAATCTGTGCTTTCACATTTAGGATAGTCACTTTTCTTCCATTTATGATCCTTTTCTATATCTTCATCTCGGATAAGAAAGTACTTATACTGAACATTTTCTCCTTGATCAGGTACAGGATCATCCCAGGTAACATCTATATGGTACCATTTGTTATCTAGGCTTACCATATTCCATGAATGTCCCAAACCGCTAATCAAATCTGTACCTATTACAAGCTTAGATTCGATATTAAGAAGCTCCATAAAGAGCTGAAATGTTTCAGCATACCCTTGACACACGGCTTTTCCTTTTTCAAACACTCCTTCTGGACTAAATGCAGAATCAGGTAGATTATCATTCTCCAAACCTTTTATATCATACTTGGTGTTTATAACTATGTAATCATGGACAGCCTTTACCTTTTCAACATCTTTCATATCTTTGGTAATAAGCTTATTAATAATCTTATTAGCCTGCTTACTATATTCCGAATTAGCCGTAACATTACTAGAGGATGAATCAGTCTTTTTCTTNGGTTTAGGACTAACAGTCGACTTTTCCTCTGTTGCTTTTGTCGGAGTTTTTGTCGGAGTCTGGGCTTTCGTGAGCNTTTTTTCTTCTGTATTTTCTTGAGTCTGGGCTTCAGTCGGATTATATTCTTCTGATTCTGTGGGTTCTTTATCTTTAGCTATCTCTAGCTTTGGGTCTGGATCTAATATGGGTGTTGGGGTATTTTTAAGTATTTGACTAGGTTCTGATATGGGCCATTCTTCTATGTTAGCTTCTGCCTCAGTATCTATAGCTATATCATCAGATATACTAGCAACATAAGATATATCAGGATTGCTATTCTTATTAGGATTTATTATACTGCATGATGACCCTATAGCAGTAACTATAATGCATAATAGTAGTAGCCGAATTCGTATTCCTGAATTAATATCTTTTTTGCTTAATCTATCCATTATAATCCCTCCAATACATCAGGGCTACACAATATTCTTATAGCCAATCTAAGCCTTTTATCTTCTACCTATAATTATATCACTAAGCTCTATTAAATTATAGTATAAATTCTACAATAAAAAGCTTATCATTCCCATATTGTTTTCTCCTTTTATTATATTAATTTGGGTTTAATCTTTTCTCCAAAAAAACAAACCATATCGTAAGCTTTGATATACGTTTTTAGCTGTTAACTCCTGCTTGTCTACTTTTTTGAAATATTTGTACCAGATATAATATATTTCA
>JGI24711J26586_10000876_pt1 | contig 23586 bp, 27 predicted proteins | sample BioPla3DNA1_FD_26586 | JGI IMG/M metagenome (IMG submission 26586)
CCAAAGCTTTGTATGAATTAAAAAAACTTAGAGCAGAGGGTGCAGATAAAGGACTTGTAGTTGCAGCTACTGGGGAACGTGTCATAATAGTGATGGGTGCAGTTTGTGTTATTAAATCAAGGGTTTCAGGAACTTTAACTAAATATAATTCGTGCATTGCTTAGAGTAATTAGGATTTAATTGTTGTAAGCAGTGCATGAGAAGTAAAGATTTTGGTTCTTTAATAATTTACAATTATTTAGTATAATTGTTTTTAAGATGATAATTAGTTGCGTATTAGTAGATTAATGTGTAAGGAAGGTGGAACATGAAAATTATTCTTTTAGGAATCGCAATTATACTTTTTGGTATAGCAATGATATTGGTATCAAGTGGTGGAGCAACATCATTTGGTCTTGGAATTTCATTTTTAGGTTTAATTATTTCCGTTGTAGGTTGTTTCGTTAATGATAGGAAATAACCTTACCAAACAGTAATAATCTGTACGTGATTTTACTTCGCATTCTTTCTAAAATATGAAACAAGCTTTTATGTTTTTACTTGGACTACTAATTAGAAAAGAAAATTAAAAAACAAAATTCAGCTTGTGATTTTGCTTAAAGAATGGATGGCTTTATAGCAATAGACCTTGATGAAAGGCGCTATTAACATTTCAATTTTCCTAGGAAGGGTACAAGAATCAAAAGGGGTTCATTTGGACAAAATATTGACTTGAATTATGATATAGAAAGTCACTATCAATATATATTTTTAAATTAAGGAGAGAATTGATATTTTGAAAAGGAATGAACTGCAAAAAAAGGCTATAGAACAACTTGAAAATAGACAGGTAAAGCTAGAAGATATAGGAAAGATAGTTTTAGAATTAGAAACAGATGATGGTCTATACGGGATAGATGAAGTAATACCACTTTCAATAGTAAATGTATACGGAACTATTGGATTAACTAATTTTGGATACTTGGATAAGAAAAAAAGCGGAGTAATTAAGGATCTAGATGAGGGAAAGAAAAATAGAGTAAATACATTTTTAGATGACATAGTTGCAGGCCTTGCCAGTGCCGCAGCAGCTAGAATAGGCTATTCTGAAGAATAAGATAAAAATGTTCTATAAAAAAATGCTCGAAAACCTCTGTTGTTTATCTCGGAGAATGAAAGGGCATTTATTTAAGGTGGTTCGATGCCACCTTGAATAAACATATTGACAATACTCCGATATCGGAATAAAATAATCATAGGTGATATTTATGAAATATATGAGTACAAAAGAAGCAAGTGAAAAATGGGGGATTACTGATCGTAGAATTCGTGCACTATGTAATGAAGATAGAATTGAAGGTGCAGTAAAAATTGGCCGAAACTGGTTAATTCCTCATGATGCAGCTAAACCATTTGATGCAAGAGAAACTATTGAAAAAGAGTATCTTGGATTACAATATGATTTCAGCTATATTGATTCACTAAAAGAATCAATTGATAAGCATAAACCATTTTCTAAAAATCTTGCAAAATCACTTCGTGAAAAACTAATTGTTGAATGGACATATAATAGTAATGCAATTGAAGGTAATACTCTAACAATGTCTGAAACAAAGGTTGTGCTTGAAGGAATTACAATTGGCGGAAAAAGTATTGTTGAACACTTAGAAACTATTAACCACCGTGAAGCCATTCTGTATATAGAAGAGTTAATCTCCGACAAGGAGCCCCTTTCGGAATGGAATATAAAAAGTATTCATGCACTGATACTTAGGGGAATAGATGATAAGAATGCAGGCGCATACAGAACAGAGAACGTAGTTATAAGTGGTGCAAACCATATTCCACCTAAGCATTATGAAGTAGGGGATTTTATGCAAAAGCTTATTGTAGAATATCAAAATGATTGGAAAAATTACCACCCAATTATAAGAGCAACGCTATTACATGGTGAATTTGTCAAGATGCATCCATTTATTGATGGTAACGGAAGAACCGCAAGACTGCTACTAAATTTTGAATTAATGAAGGATGGATACACTCCAATCATTATAAAAAATGAGAATCGAACAAAATACTATGATGTTTTGGACATAGCAAGTACAAGTATGGATTATGAGCCTTTCATAAATTTAGTATCAGAACTAGTTATAGAATCAGAAAAGCTTTGGTTGTCAGTGCTGGATTGATTAATTGAATGTATAGGATATCTAGTGGAAGAATGTAGTCTTTTTGCTAAATTATCACCACAACAAAAGACAAAAGTTATTTCTGCCTTACAATCTGAGGGTCATACATTTTCTATATCCCCCCATGGGGGATACTAAAGGAGGATTAAGTTGAGTAAAGAACATATACATCAAGATAAAAAGAATGTAATAAATAGAATGTCCAGAGCAATCGGGCATATGGAATTTGTAAAAAGGATGGTGGAAGAAGATAGGGATTGTAGCGAGATTTTAATACAGCTTTCGGCAGTAAAGTCAGCTATAAATAAAATTATAAAATTTATAGTTGACAAGATATATTGTGTGTGTTACCCTTTAGCTAATTAAACAAATAAATTGAATAAAAATCTTCAGGGCGAGGTGCAAATCCTCACCGGCGGTAAAGCCCGCGAGCCGAAAGGTTGACTTGGTGTGATTCCAAGGCCGACAGTATAGTCTGGATGAAAGAAGATATGTAAGAATGTAATATAAGAATGTAATCTAATTTTGTTAGATTATTTTGCTTAGACTTTTATAGCCCTGATTTATCAGGGCTATTTTTTTATGTTCAAGGAGGTATTATGGATAAAAAATATATGGAATATGCTATAGAGCTTGCTGAAAAAGGTGGAGGGTTTGTAAATCCTAATCCTCTAGTAGGAGCAGTAATTGTAAAGAACAACCAAATAATAGGACGGGGGTATCATAAAGTTTACGGGGGGCCTCATGCAGAGATAAATGCATTTGAAAACGCTACAGAGGATACAAAAGGGTCTACAATCTATGTAACTCTTGAGCCTTGTTCTCACTATGGAAAGACTCCACCTTGTGTAGAGACAATTATTAGAAAAGGAATCAAAAAAGTAGTCATAGGAATGGTAGATCCAAATCCTCTTGTATCTGGAAAAGCTGTAAAAATACTTAAAGAAAATGGAATCGAAGTGGTAACTGGAGTGCTAGAAGAAAATATTAAAGAACAAAATGAGGTCTTTATTAAATATATCACAACTAAAAAGCCATTTTGCCTATTTAAAACTGCAATGACCCTTGATGGTAAAATCGCAACATATACAGGAGATTCAAAATGGGTAACGGGAGAAGAATCAAGGAAGCATGTTCATAAAATCAGGCAAAGGGTTGCAGGGATTTTAGTTGGAGTAGGAACAGTAATTGCAGATAATCCAATGCTGACAACAAGGCTTGAAGGCGTTGATATAAGCAATTCAATAAGGATAATCATGGACACCAAAGGAAGAATTCCACTGGAATCAAATATTGTAAATTCCTCAAAAGATATCAGAACAATCCTAGCAACAACAAACCTTGCATCATCTGAAAAAGTTGAAAAGTTAGAGGAAAAAGGTATTGAAATTCTAAAAGCACCATTAAAGGATGAAAAAGTTGATATTTCATATATTGTATCAAAACTTGGGAGAATGGGAGTAGACAGCATCCTTATTGAAGGGGGTGCAACCCTTGCTGCTAGCTTTTTTAAAGAAGAATTAATAGACAAAGTACTATTCTTTATTGCTCCCAAAATAATAGGTGGGGAGAAATCCAAAACTCCACTTGGTGGAGAAGGAATTCCTCAGATGAAGGATGCAATAAACATTGAAGATATGAAAGTAGAAATGATAGATGGAGATATATTGATATCAGGATACACAATTAGGAGGTGATTTTTATGTTCACAGGCATAGTAGAAGAAATAGGAAAGATCAACTCAATAAAAAGAGGTGAAAAATCGGTTAGTTTGACTATAGATGCGAAAAAAATCCTCGAAGATGTGAAGCTTGGCGACAGTATAAGTACTAATGGTGTTTGCCTAACAGTAACTCACTTTACAAATAGCAATTTTACTGTAGACGTAATGGCTGAGACAGTACGTAAGAGCAATCTTGGACTTTTATCACCTGGAATGGATGTAAATCTTGAACGTGCTGTAAAGATTAGCGACAGATTAGGAGGGCATATAGTCAGTGGACATATTGATGGCATAGGAAATATAAGGGAAGTTGAAAAGGAAGACAATGCAGTTTGGATAACAGTAGAAGCAGAAAAAGGGATATTAAAATATATCATCTACAAGGGATCAATTGCAATTGATGGAATAAGTTTGACAGTTGCCTATGTTGATGATCAAGTATTTAAAGTGTCCATTATTCCACATACAAAGAATTCTACAACCCTTTTTAATAAAAGTATAGGAGATACAGTCAATTTAGAATGCGATTTAATAGGCAAGTATATAGAAAAACTTATTAACTATAAAGAAGAAGAACCTATAAAAAGTAAAATTAATATGAGTTTTCTTGAAGAAAATGGGTTTTTATAGAGGAGGAAAAATCATGGATAAATTTAGCACAATTGAAGAAGCAATAGAAGATATAAAGCAAGGTAAGATGATTATTGTTGTAGACGATGAGGATAGGGAAAATGAAGGAGATCTTCTTATGGCAGCCGAAAAGGTAACCCCTGAATCAATAAATTTTATGGCAAAGTATGCCAGGGGACTTATATGCATGCCTGTAGTAGGAGAAAGGCTTGAAGAGCTAGATATATGCCAAATGGTAGAGGAAAATACTGACCCTAATAAGACTGCCTTTACTGTTTCTGTAGATGCTGTTGGAACAACAACAGGAATATCAGCCTATGACAGAGCATTGACTGTAAAAACGATTTTAGACAAGGATTTAAAGCCTACTGATTTCAAAAGACCAGGTCATATATTTCCACTTAAATATGAAGAGGGAGGGGTTTTAAAGAGAGCAGGTCATACTGAAGCTGCTGTAGACTTTGCAAAACTAGCAGGACTTTATCCAGCAGGTGTTATATGCGAGATTATGAGCGACGATGGTACTATGTCTCGTGTTCCTGAACTTATGGAATTTGCTAAAGAATACGACTTAAAAATAGTGACGATTGCAGACCTAATTTCCTATAGAAGACATAGAGAAGTCCTTGTCAAGAGAGTAGCAGAAACTAATCTTCCTACAAAATACGGTGATTTTAAAATGATTGGATATGAAAACATCCTAAATGGTGAAAATCATGTAGCTCTTGTAAAGGGAGATATATCCAATGGCGAACCTGTACTGACAAGAGTTCATTCTCAGTGTCTTACAGGAGATGCATTTGGCTCAACAAGATGTGATTGTGGACAACAGTTTGAATATGCAATGAGAAAAATCGAGGAAGAGAAAAGAGGGGTTTTACTATACATGGGCCAAGAGGGAAGGGGAATAGGTCTCATGAACAAAATAAAGGCTTATTCACTTCAGGACAAAGGTATGGACACAGTAGAAGCAAATCTTGCCCTTGGATTTGAAGAGGACTTGAGGGAATATGGAATAGGCGCACAAATACTTGTAGACCTTGGATTAGAAAAGATTAAACTAATGACTAACAATCCAAAGAAGATAAAAGGTCTTTCAGGTTATGGAATTGAAGTCGTTGACAGAGTTGGAATTCAGATGAATTACAATGAAAACAATGAGAAGTATTTAAAGATAAAGAAAGAAAAAATGGGACACATATTAAATTTTTAGGAGGAATAGAAAATGAAAGTATATGAAGGAAATCTTATTGGAAATGGTCTTAAGTTTGGAATAGTAGTAGGTAGATTTAATGAATTCATTGGTTCAAGGCTACTTGGTGGGGCTATTGACGCATTAAAAAGACATGGTGTAGATGAGGAAGATATTGAGATCTCTTGGGTGCCAGGAGCTTTTGAAATGCCACTTATAGCAAAGAAAATGGCTACTTCAGGAAAATATGATGGTGTAATATGCTTGGGAGCAGTTATTAGAGGAGCTACTCCACATTTTGAGTATGTTTCAAGTGAAGTATCAAAAGGAATAGCGCAAGTTTCCCTTGATTCTGATATTCCAACTATTTTTGGAATTATAACTTCAGATACAATTGAACAAGCAATTGAAAGAGCAGGTACAAAATCTGGGAATAAAGGATATGATGCTGCTACTACAGCAATAGAAATGGCAAATCTGATGAAACAGATGCAATAATAAGGAATAGTGATTTTATGAAATTTAACAATGTAAAAACCATATTCTTTGATTATGATGGAACTCTTCACAACAGTATGGAAATCTATGCTCCTGCCTTTAGGAAATCATATTCTAATCTTGTAAGTATGGGTCTTGCAAAAGACAAAGATTGGAATGATGAAGAAATCTTAAAATGGATCGGATATAGTCCAGATGAAATGTGGGAAAAATTCATGCCAGATCTTGATGAGGAAATAAAAGTTTTAAGCAGCAATATTATATCAGAAGAAATGAATAGACTCATAAAAACCGGAGCACCTAAACTCTATGATAGATCAATTGAGACCCTTGATTATTTAAAGAACAAAGGCTATAACCTAATATTCATAAGCAATTGTAAAAGAGAATATATGGAGAATCATAGAGACTTATTTAATTTAGATTTATATTTTAATGATATGATTTGCTCAGAAGATTACAACTATCTAGCTAAAAAGGATATTTTAAGAAAACATATCCATAAATATCCAAAGGAAATGGTCATTGTAGGCGACAGGGATAAAGATATTGAAGCTGGCAAATTTAATAGTATAATGACTATAGGATGTGCTTATGGATATGGTAAAAGAGAAGAAATAGATAAATCAGATAAAGTAATAGAAGATATTTCAGAGCTTATGAACATATTCTAAAACTAGCTAGCATTAAAAGATTAATGCTAGCTAGTTTTTTCAACTTTAAAATATTATTACAATTCTTTAATAAAGATTATAACTGCATTTTATATGGTAAAATTATACTGAGAATATAAGGCATTAATGAGGGGATGATTATATGAAAGTAATTGATTTATCAGTATCCTTGTATACAAATATGGAAGTCTTTCCAGGAGATCCAGAAGTAAAAATTAATGTGATTCATACTCATGAAAATAATTCATGGGAACTTAGGAATATAACCATGGGATCACATACTGGAACTCATGTGGACTCATTCTCTCATATGCATAAGAATAAAGAGACTTTGGATGAGATAACTATTGAGAGATTCTTTGGGAGGGCACAGGTTGTTGAATTATGTGAACCTTGGCCAAAGGATACAGGACTTTTCTTCATTGAAGAAATAGGGATAAAAGATTTAAATAGAATCATTGATTTAAATCCAGGATTTGTAGGTGGAAACATAACAGAAGACTTGGAGAGGGAATTATTGAGAAATGATATTATTACATATACTGGACTAGTGAACTTAAAATTAATACCAAGAGGAAAAACATTTGTGTTTTTTGGACTACCCTTAAAGATCAAAAGCGGAGATGGATCCCCTGTAAGAGCTATTGCAATAGTTAAGGAGATGTAAAAATGAAGGAAACTACAAAAAGTAAATTGATTTGTGTAACTTTGGAGGGATTACATGTATACTGAAATCAATAAGGAGATATACCAACTTACAGAGAAAACTAGAGGGGCTAAGTTTCAGTGCAGTTTTCTTATCTATGCTAGGGAAAAAGGAAGATAGATTAGATAAGGAAAAAGAAGAATTCCTGGCCGCTGAATTACGTTATGAAGAATCCCTAGAATCAATAAAAGAATTACAAAAGGAAATAAAAGAAATAGATAATAAATTGATAAATTTCACAGTGGAAAGCAGGACGACTTAGTCAATGGACATGTAGAAGAGTGGACAAAATATTTTGTGAAAACTCCTAACTATATTTGGTATGAAGGCAGTCATTTTTTTATATTAGAATGCTTTCAAACAATATTTGCGGATATTGCAGTCATATTAAAAGAGAGTGAGGAAAAATAACGATGGAAGAAAAAATAAAAGAAATTTTGGGAACTGTGTTGGAACTTACACCAGAGCAAATTGAGGCGATTGGGGTAGAGGATGATCTGATAGCTTTAGGGTTAGATTCATTAAATTCCATTGAGGTGATCGTTAACCTTGAGTGTGAGTTTGGAATCCAAGTAGATGATGAAGATCTTTTGCTGGACAATATAGCATCGGTACATTTGTTGATGGAATTGATTGAAAAGTATAGTGAGTAGAGAGATTTCTTGGAGGGAACAGTTCATGAATAGTATTTTAGAAAAAATAGTTTCGGAAAAAGGGAAAGAATATGATGTTGCAGTTATGTATAGTGGAGGAAAAGATAGCGCGTATCTACTGTATTTATTAAAAGAAGTGTATAAATTACGTGTTGTTGCCGTCATGGTTGACAATGGATATGAACATGATTATACATGGGAGCCAATGGAATGTCTTATCACCTAAAGCAGTTAAGTATAATCTTTCTGCCTTAATCAGAATAATACAGCCTTATGCATCAATAAGTCCAGAATGGATTGGAAATGAAAGGACTCTTTATCAGATTTATGCTGATAAGCTTCGAGAGATAGATATTAATATCCTTAATAAATACACAATAGGTGTAATTTATGAGAAAATTAAAAGAAAATTTAAGCTTAACATATCAGATCTGGACAAGGATCGATTTGAAAGTAAATTACTAGAGCATATAAAGCGTATAAGAGAGATTGAGATTCCAATAATTGTAGGAGGCAGAACCATTGCAGATTTTGACTTTTGGACTGAGAAAGGCTTTCTTGCAGTAGGACTAGAAGTTGATAAAGATATTAGATTCGAAAGATTAGTACTCCGGGATGGTCTTGAAACAGCTAAGAACAGCAATAGTAACCATAATACAGAAAGGGACGTTTTATATATTGTTGAAAACTTATGTCATTACATAGTAGATAATAATGGAACAAAGGAAGAGTTAAAAGCAAAAGCCAAGGAATTGCTTGAAATTTTTTAACTTTAAACCTTATCAGCACACTATAAAATAAGCATATAACCTTGATTTTTTCAGGTGATATGCTTATTTTTTTCCTTAATAAACATTTTCCCATTCGTATATTGTATCTTCATAATGGTAAATCTCAATTTCTACCCAGTACAAGCTATCCTCCTTAAAAAGTTGGCAACTGAATTTTGATTGATTATAACCATAAGTTTCATCAATTACTTCAAGGCTGTATCTACTAACATCTCTGGCTAAATCATTAAAGGTAACTTCCTGTCTTTCATTTTCCATACAATAATATACTGAAGAAAAATCGAAATCAATACCGGAGAATTTAATCACGGCCTCACCTGAGCTTTCTACTTTATTTTCAGCCACTAGATAAAAACCCTCTGCAAATTTGAATGTTAGGCGTTCATCTGTTAATTTAGATGTGGCAGGTGTGACATCAATTGATGTAACTACCGCATCATGAAGACTTATTGGTAAAAGAAGATTTGGCTTAATAAATTGCTTCATTCATATTGTCTCCTTTCATGGATTATATTCTAATTATACTTCCTTTAATAATACTTGTCATTAGGCCCTTGGGCTAGTGGTCTATAGGGTGTAACCTGCTTCTTGTAGCTTATGTTGGAAAGCAAATCAAATCGGTTCTGGAAAAAATATCCTAAACAATACATACTATAAATAGGTTGATATAGTGTTATAAATAAAGGAGGAAAGTTATGCCCTTTACATTTGCCCATCCTGCTGCTATTATCCCTTTTCTAGGTAAGAAAACCAATTTAAAGCATACGGTGTTATAGGACATACTTTTAGTGGCTTTTTATACTTTAATCTGCCATTAGTATTTATCACAGCATCTCTATGGCACCTTATTATAAAGAAACTCTTCATATCATGTATGTCAAAGAGATTGCGTATTTTCTTTAATGATAATTATGAAGAAAAATGGAGTCCTATTAATATTTGTAGCATTTTAGTCTTTATAGCTTCAGCTCTTTTAGGCAAACAGATTGGTGTATATAAATGTTGCTTCCTTTTGTTCTTATAGTGTTAAGAAAATTATCTATAGGGACAGTTTAAAAATTAAAACAAATAGATTTAATATCTGCCTAAACTGGAATAGGTCTTAGAAAACTGATATATTATTAAACATAAGATAAAATGGGAGGAAAGATATCTATGATTGAGATGATTAAAGGAATATTTATGGATTATGGTGCCAATGAGGGAATGGCACAGGTTTTATCTAATGTAATTGCGGTGATAACAATTATTGCAATTAGCTTGGTTGCGGATAAGGCCATACAGAAAATTTTACTTAGGTATGTAAGATTATATGTTGAAAAGACTAAGTTTAAATGGGATGATGTTTTTTTAGAGAAGAAGGTCTTTGAGAGCATAGCTCACATAGTGCCCTTTGCCATAATACATGTGTCGGCATCTATTTTTCCTGCTTATCAAGTCTTGATACAGAAAATAGCCTTCACTTGCATTGTAATAATTATATTACCAACAGTTAGTAAGACCTTGGATGCAATAAATGAAATTTATTCTAGTTTTGAAATTTCAAAGGTGAGACCAATTAAAGGTTATCTTCAGGTTATATCAATTATTATTTATATAGTTGGTGCTATTATAACTATTAGTGTATTGATAGACAGATCACCTTTAATACTATTAAGTGGAATTGGTGCTGCTACAGCGGTGCTTATGCTTATTTTTCAGAATTCTATATTGGGGCTTGTGTCTAGTATTCAGCTTACTTCAAACAATATGCTGCAAATCGGAGATTGGATAGAGATGCCTAAATATGGAGCAGACGGTGATGTCCTTGAAATATCCTTACATACAGTAAAGGTTCAAAACTTTGATAAGACTATTACCACTATACCAACTTATGCGATGATATCAGAGTCCTTTCGTAATTGGCGTGGAATGAAGGAGTCGGGAGCTAGAAGAATCAAGAGGGCAATAAATATTGATATTACCAGTATAAAATTCTGCAATGAAGAGTTACTGGAAAGGTTGGAAAAGAACCCATACTTAAAAGAATATCTTCGCAGCAAGAAAGAGGAGCTTGCTAATTATAACAAGGAGTATAGGGAGAAAAACAATACTAGTGGAGAGGGGAGACGGTTAACCAATATCGGAGTTTTTAGAGTTTATGTAGAGAATTATCTTAAAAACAATCCTAATATTAGTGATAATATGACTCGAATTGTGAGGCAGCTTCCACCTACTGAAACTGGTTTGCCGTTAGAGATATATGCCTTTATAAATAAGATTGTTTGGAAAGATTACGAGTCCATTCAGGCAGATATTTTCGATCATATATTAGCTATTGTTCCAGAATTTGATTTAAGAGTATATCAAGAACCCTCAAGCTATGATTTCAATATAAATTATATTTCAAATCAATAGGATAAAAAAAGAAGTAGATGCACATACTATCAGTATAAGAGGGGAGGGAGCTTAGTTGGTTGACAATGCCTATAACTTGCAACAATATATAGATTTTATGACAAGGGAGCTGGGAACAGAAAGCCTCATTGTAGTGAAACATATTTTAGCAGGTAAAGGGCAACCTGTAGATTTAGCCCTTGTGTATTTAGATGGACTGGTAGATAGAAGTTCCATTGATAGGGATATATTGCAGCCAATTATGCTTCATATAAATGAGGACCTAAATCAACAAGTTAATTTAGCGGATTATTTGGCTAAAAAGTATATTGCCAAGAGCGCCACTGCAATTATAGCAAATATCAATGAAGCTGCTAGAAGTGCCAGAAGAGGCAAGGCAATCTTGTTCATTAACAATCAACCTAATTTCATTATTATAGATACAAAGGGCGGAGAATATCGAGCTATAGAAGAATCTCAGGTAGAAACAGCGGCGCGAGCACCTAAGGAAAGTTTTGTTGAGAATCTAGGCACTAATATAACTATGATAAGAAGATTGATAAAAGATAAAAATCTGTCTATTGAAAAGTTTACCCTAGGTGAGAGAACTCAAACTGATATATGTATGCTTTATTTACAAGATGTAGTGGATAAGGATGTTTTAAAAAATATAAGAGATAGACTCACTTCTATTAAAGTAGATAGGGCAAGTAGTTCTGGCCATATTGAACAACTGATAGAGGATAGTACATTTTCAATCTTCCCTCAAATATATACTACAGAGAGAGTGGATAAAATTGCAGCAAGAATATTTGAGGGAAGAGTAGCTATACTTATCGAGGGTACCCCTATAGCAATGTCTGTTCCATCTATATTTATTGAATTTTTTCATTCAGTGGAGGATTACTATGACAGATTTATAGTAGCCAACGCCTTTAGACTAATAAGATTTTTGGCAATTTTTATAGTTATAACTACAGCTCCAGCCTATTTGGTGCTGCTTAAATTCAATATCGAATTAATACCCATTAACTTTCTAGTGCCAATAATGCGTTCTAGATTGGAAATAGCACTAACGCCTTTTCTTGAAATATTTTTAATGGAACTCATAATAGAATTTTTACGTGAAGGAGGATTAAGACTACCAAGTAAAATAGCACAAACTATAAGCGTAGTTGGAGGTATTATAGTTGGTGACATGGCTGTGCAGTCAAAGTTTGTTAGTCCTACAACTTTATTTATAATTGGAATTTCTGTGGTAGCCTCCTTTGTAACTCCAAACTATGAAATGTCGCTATCCATAAGATTTCTTAGGTTTCCAATGCTTTTCCTAGCAAATATTTTCGGGCTCTTTGGCATAGCCTTAGGATGGTTTTTTCTATTAATGCACTTATTCTCTTTAAATAGTTTTGGAGTGCCTTATTTTTCCATTAACCACTATAAAGATTTTCAGGACAATATAATAAGGGCACCTATTTGGAAAATGGATGAAAGACCTCAGGGTATTCCTCACCAAGATAATATAAGGCAAAAAAAGTAATAGAAAGAGTTTGTGGAGAAAGAAAAAATGAAAAACGTTAGAGAGAATGAAATTACTTATCAGGAGTTAACTAGTATAATAGTAGGAACAGTTTTAGGGGTGGGCATATTTGGTCTGCCAAATAGATTAGCGGAAATATCAAAGCAAGATTGCTGGATTTCCGCAGCTCTAGGAGGAGTTTATCCGCTGTATATAGTCCTTATGTGTATCCTAATATCAAAAAAGTATCCACAAGATAACATTTTATCAGTGAGTAAAAATGTCTTTGGAAACTTTTTGGGGTCCATTTTAAACCTTCTATATACTAGCGTTTTTTTTGTAAACTTAATTAGTCTTACATCTGGAGTTATGAGTTTATCAAGAATTTACATAGTNCCTTTCTTGAGTGCAGCGAAGGTTTCTATTATTTTACTTTTGTTAGCGGTTTATGGAGTTTTTCTAGGTTTAAAGGTAATAGGGAGAATTAGTGAATTTATGTACTACTTAACAGTATTTTTGCTAACTCTCCCTTTAATTGCATTAAACTTTGGTTCTATTCTAAATATATGTCCTATATTTGGCTCAGGTATGGGTAATATTTTAAAGGCTAGTTTGGAATCTTGTTTTTCTTATTCTGGAATAGAAATTTTACTTTTAATCTATCCCAATGTAAAGGAAAAAGGTAATTTATCTATGCCAGCCTTGAAGGCTGTATTAGTTATAATGCTTATATATACTAACCTTACTTTTTTAACTTTATATNTTCTGGGGCCTGATCTAATTTTAAAGCCTTACTTTCCTGTAATGCTTTTAAATGAAATTGTGAAACTACCTTATTTAAATAGCTTTAGATTTTTCTTTATGTATCTATGGATAATGGTTACCTTTAAAACCGTTATAAATTATTACTATGCTTTGACATTTTCAATAAGCAATTCTACTATAAAACTTAACTTAAAAAGAACAGCTTTAATTCTTTTTCCGGTGATTTTTGTGGCAGTAAACTCTATTCGTAATGAAACACGAAGGAGAACTTTCATAAAGATGACAAGCTACCCTGCAGCGGCTTTCAATATTTTATTTGTAACACTTATAGCTATGGTAATATTCTTTAAAAAGGGTGAAAAGAATGAAAATTTATAAGTTTAATTTTGCTGTCTTATTAGTCATAGGAGTTACATGGTATTTTATTTCTGGAGTCAGTAGAGAGCCGGTAGAAGAGTTGGCTATAAATTCTGCCATAGGTTTTGACTTTGAGGAAAACATGGAAGGAATTAAAATTCGGACTGTAACTGTCAATCGTTACATAATACTGGAGAATTCAGTGGATTCTATGACTCTTTCAGCTAAAGGTAATACTATTATGGAAGCTAGGGAAGATAGACAGAGAAAAACAGACAAGAGGATCTTGATTGGCTTAGAAAAGGTATATATTATTAGTGAAAGATATGCTAGAAGTGGAATAGAAGATGTTATGAATATGTTTTTTAGAAATACAGAACTACGGGATTCAACCTATCTTTGTATTTGTAAAGGTAAACCGGAAGATATTATGAAGATAAAGATTAAGGGGTACCCTTCTGCTGGGGACTTCATTGAAGGTCTGATTGAATACTCTAGAGAACAGAACTTTTTTNCTGAAAATTATAAATTGATTGATGCCTATACTAGGATGAATTCTGAAGGACGGAATTTAGTGGTTCCATATATTATAGCAAAGGAAGATAAAATCCAAATTGATGGAATAGCATTTTTTAAGGGAGATAAGATGATTGGAACCTTGCCAATGCAAAAAACCAAATTTAATAATTTGTTAAGAGAAAATAATATTATGGGAGTTATCAACCTGCAAGAAGATCCAAACAGATATTTGTGTTTACAAGGGAAAAGTAAAAGAAAAGTAAAGTGTTACAAAGAAAAGGATGAATACAAGTTTTTAATAAGTTTAAAAATAAGTGGAGAACTAATAGCTAACGATTATGAACCTAATTTAATTAATAAACCTGAGAAAAAGAAAGAAATTGAAGGGCAAATTAAGATTAAACTAGAAGATGAATTACGATCTTATATAAAATGGTTTAAGTCAGAGTATAAAGTAGATGCTTGGGAGCTTGGGAAAGTTGCTGCTGCTAAGTATGGAAGGAATACCGGCGTAGATTGGAATGAAGTAGTTTCAAACTCAGATATAGATGTTAATGTATCTATATCTATTGATAAGTTTGGTAGAGGAGATTTTTAGCTTAAAGTAAGCATTTAAAAAAAATAATAAATTATGTTGACAAGCTTTATTGAAGATGATATTATAGTCACATGGTAAGGTAAAGGTTTACGTAAATAGTTTACGAAAGCCTTTACTAAAGATTTATCTCTAGATAATAATAGATGGACAAGGGGAGGTGAGGTAATGGGCCCCAAGAAATTGTCTATAGTAGATATAGCTAAGATGGCTGGAGTGTCAACTGCTACTGTATCAAGAGTAATAAATAATAGTGGTGGTTATTCTGAAAAAACAGAGAAAAAGATTTTAGATATAATTGAAAAGTCAAATTATACTCCAAACGTAAACGCTATAAGCCTAAGGACAAACAAAAGTAGAAGCGTAGGTGTAGTTGTCCCAGATATAACAAATGAATTCTTTGCAAAGATAGTCAGAGAGATTGATACCTTCTTTCTATCTAATAAGTATTCAGTATTTATATGTGACTCTAATGAGAATGAACAAATGGAGGACATGCACATCAACAATCTAATAGAAAAAAATGTAGATGGTATCATTTATATATCTGGCCGCACTGAAGTTATGGAAATAGACGATAAGTACACAATGCCAGTTGTATATATTGATAGAAAGCCAAATCATGCTCATGTTCTTATTGAGTCAGATAATGTTAAGGGAGGATACTTGGCAGGGAAGGAACTTATTGAAAAAGGTTGTAGAAAGATATTATTTCTTAGAGATAGCAGATCAGTTTCACCAGTAAGACACAGATACAGGGGGTTCGTCAAGGCTCTAAACGAGATGAATAATAAATTCAAGGAACCCATTAAATCTTTCGAGGTTAGTGTAACCCCTGATTATGAAAGTGCTAAAGGTAAAATGGCTGAGATTTTAGAAAGTGAACGTTACTTTGACGGTGTTTTCGCAACCAATGACTTGATGGCCTTAGGTTGCATACATGCTTTAATTGCCAAGGGTTATAAGGTTCCTGAGGACGTTAAGGTGGTAGGCTTTGATGACGTTTCCATCGCAAGGTTTTGTAACCCGCCAATAACGACCATAACTCAAAACACCAAGGAATTGGGCAGATTAGCTTCAGAGACTCTACTTAGTCTAATGAGGAAGAAAGAAATTAAGCATAAAGAGATAATCGTGCCAGTTTCACTTAATGTACGTAAATCAACATAAAACCGATGTTGACAAGTACAACAATTATAATGTATAAAGTATCTACTTAGTTTAGATAATTAAATATATCTAATAAGCTTTTCTTATGTGAAAAGCTTATAAAAAGACTATTACGTAAACCATTACGTAAAACGTTTAATTAGCTTTTCAACTTGGAAAAGCTTAAAAAATTCATTAGACGTAAACCTTTACCTAGATAAATAAACAAAAATCAAAAGTAATTTTGTAGCAAGTTACAAGCGAACTGGCCTAGTTTATTCAGAGAACAGTTTTTAGTAAGGAGGGCATTATGAAAACATTAGTAAGAATGGAAAAGGTGTCAAAGCATTTTCCAGGAGTAAAGGCTTTGCAGGATATATCTTTTGATATAAGAGCAGGTGAAGTTCACATTTTATTAGGAGAAAACGGTGCAGGTAAGTCCACATTGATGAAAATCCTTAGTGGAGTATACCAACCAACTTTAGGGAAGATCTATGTGAACGATAAGGAATTTACACAATTAACACCAAAAGATTCACAAGAAAATGGTATAAGTATTATTTATCAAGAATTAAGCGTAATAAACGAACTTTCCATACAAGAGAATTTATTTGTTGGTAGAATTCCAATGGTTAAAAAAGCCGGTTTTTCAATGGTGGATTACAAATTGATGAATAAGATAGCTACAGAGATGCTTGAAAAAGTTGGTCTTAAGAAAGATCCTAAAACTTTAGTAGAAGACCTTAGTATTTCTGAAAAGCAACAGGTAGAAATAGCCAAGGCTTTAGCTGCAAATGCAGAGGTCATAATAATGGACGAGCCAACTACATCTCTTACAACATCAGAAACAGATCAACTATTTAAGGTTATAGAACAGCTTAAAAAAGAGGNTAAAGGCATAGTTTATATATCTCATAAAATGAAGGAAATTAAGCAAATCGGTGATCGAGTAACAGTTCTTAAAGATGGAACTTATGTAGGTACAAGAAATGTAGCAGAAGTTGAAATAGATGATTTGATTGCCATGATGGTAGGTAGAAAAATTAAAGGAACCTATCATAATGAAAGNGGTGTAGATCTTCAAAAGGAACCAGTTATATTTGAAGTTAAAAATATAACTAGAAAAGATAAGAAGGTTAGGAATGTATCCTTCCAGGTTCATAAAGGTGAGATTGTAGGCTTTGCAGGTCTAGTAGGTTCCGGTAGAAGTGAGCTTATGAANGCTATTTTTGGAGCTGAACCAAAGGTATCTGGACAAGTATTCATTCATGGTAAGGAAGTTCAAATTAGAAGTCCTTACGAAGCTATTAAACATGGCTTAGGAATGGTTACTGAAAACAGAAAAGAAACAGGATTCTTTCATAACTTTGATATAAAGAGAAATATATCTATTCTTCCTTTCGTAAAAAAATCTAAGCTAAAAGGTTTATACGGCCTTGTAAATGACAAGGATGAACTTGAATACGGTAAGAATCATAAAGAAGAATTGAGAATTAAGTGTAGAGATATTGATCAAAATATTACAGAGTTATCTGGTGGTAATCAGCAGAAGGTAATACTAGCTAAGTGGTTGGCAGCAGGTACAGAAGTCTTTATCTTTGACGAACCTACAAAGGGTATAGATATAGGTAGTAAAAGCGAAATATACGTTCTAATGAGAAGGTTGGCTAGCGAAGGAAAAGGAGTATTAGTTATTTCCTCAGAGTTACCTGAGTTGTTATCAGTATGTGACACTATTAAAGTGTTCCATGAAGGTGAAATAAAGGGAACGTATAGTATAGATGAAGCTACAGAAGAAGCTATCGTTAAAACATCTACAGGTGGAAAATAAATAATTAGAGGTGAGTGAAATGGAAAATACAAAGAAAAATTTATCTTTTAATTACATTTGGCAGAAGTATGGAACTGTTGGAATTTTAGTAGCATTACTTGCAATATTAGCAATTTTAAAACCTAATAGTATTCTTGATCCCAAAAGTATAACTCAAATTTTAACTCAAAGTTCTGTAAACATTTTACTAGCAGTTGGAGAGTTCTTTGCAATTCTAATAGCAGGTATTGACTTATCCGTTGGTTCGGTTGCAGCACTAACAGGTATGATAGTAGCAAAATTAATGGTTGCTGGTACAGCACCAGTAGTTGCAGTTATAATCGGTATGTTTGCTGGAGCTTTTATGGGATTGATTAATGGAACATTAGTTAATAAGACAAAATTACACCCATTTATCATCACTTTAGGTACTCAAGCTATTTTTAGAGGAATCACTTTAATTACTTCAAACGCTAGATCCGTATTTGGTTTCCCAGTTTCATTTACAAAAGGTATAAGTAGCAAAATATTAGGAATACCAGTACCAGTAATAATAGCACTTGCAGTTGCATTGATTTTCGCTTTCTTCACTACTAAGTGTAAGGCTGGAAGAAACATCTATGCTTTAGGTGGTAACAAGGACGCAGCATGGTATTCAGGAGTAAATGTTGAACTTCATACTTTAATTGTATTCATAATTTCAGGTTTCTGTGCAGGTATTGCAGGAATAGTACTTCTAGGACGTGTTGGTGCCGCTGAACCAGCAGCAGCTACAGGCTTTGACACTTATGCTATAGCAGCAGCTATAATTGGTGGTACAAGCTTCTTTGGAGGAAAAGGAAAAATATTTGGTGTAGTAGTAGGTGGTTTAATCATCGGAGTTATAAACTACGGAATGACAGTATTAACAGTGCCAAGNAGCTATCAACAGGTTGTAATGGGAGCGTTAATTGTTATATCAGTAGCAATGGATAGATTTGTTGCAAACAGAAAATAAGATCATAAAGGAGAGACGGACAATGAAAAAAGCAATGTTTTCGCCATCACTTATGTGTATGGACCTATTAAATATAAAAGAACAAATAGAAATTATAAATGAAAGAGCAGATTTTTATCATGTTGACATCATGGACGGACATTTTGTAAAGAATATTACCCTATCCCCTGACTTTGTAAAGGCTATAAGCCCAGTGACTAAATTACCATTAGATTGTCACTTGATGGTAACAGATCCAGATGACTATATAGATAGTTTGGCAGCAGCAGGAGCAGCATATATTTGTCCTCATGCAGAAACAATTAATTCTGACGCTTTTAGAATTATTAACAGAATTAAAAATGCAGGCTGTAAAGTTGGTGTGGTTTTAAACCCAGCTACACCACTATCCTATATAAAACACTATATTCATCTTCTAGATAAGATAACTATTATGACAGTGGATCCAGGATTTGCTGGACAACCTTTCATCCGTGAAATGTTAGATAAAATTAGAGAAGCAAAAGCTTTAAAAGAAGAAAATGGCTATAAATACCTTATAGAAGTAGATGGTTCTTGTAACGAAAGAACTTTCAAGGACTTATACGAAGCAGGAACAGAAGTATTTATTGTTGGATCATCAGGATTGTTTAACTTAGACAAGGATCTAAAGGTAGCTTGGNACAAGATGATCGAAAATATGGAGAAGGCCACTGGAAGCAGATAGTCTAGAATAGACAAAGGGGGTGGAAGTAGTGAACTATGTAATAGGCATTGATATAGGAGGAACAAACTTTAGAATAGGTACTGTTACCGAAGATGGAAAACTAATGAACTTTGAAAGAAAGTCAAGTCGTAGCTTAGTTTCCGATGATGCAGTAGAGAGAATTGGCAAGGAAATAAAAGACTATGTATTAAGATATGGGTTGGAAGGGAATATTAAGGCTGTAGCTATAGGAGTTCCTTCGATTGTAAGTAAGGACAAAAGCTTTGTATATTCCACACCTAATTTAAAAGGCATAGAAAATATAGATTTAGGCAACCTATTAAGTAAGTATTTGGATTTACCAGTGTTTATAGATAGAGATGTTAACTATCTGCTACTTAATGATATTCAATATTATAAACTAGATGCTGACAGAGATAAAACCATCCTAGGATTTTATGTTGGAACAGGCTTTGGAAATGCAATATATATTAATGGGAATATCTATTCAGGAAAAAATGGAGTAGCAGGTGAACTAGGCCACATACCAATGTATGGTGTAAAAGAAAGATGTACTTGTGGCAATATAGGTTGTGCTGAAACAGTATGTTCCGGGCTTTTTCTTGAAAAGATTAAAAAGGAGCATTTCCCAGACACTATAATTGATGATGTCTTTGAAAAGCATAGTAGTGAAGCAGTAGTACAAGAATTTATTAGAACTATAAGCATTATAGTAGCTACAGAAATTAATATCTTAGATCCAGACCATGTGATTTTAGCTGGTGGAGTTATTTCTATGAAGGGTTTCCCTAAGGATTTCTTAGTAGCAGAAATTAAAAAGTGTCTAAGAAAACCTTATCCTGAAAAAAATGTAAACATCATATTTACAGAACTGACACAAGAAAGTGGTGTACTTGGAAGTGCAGCTTATGTATTTAACAAAAAACAAAACAAATAAAAATGGGATAGTAACTATTGAAAAATAGTTTAACTATAATTGAAAAGTTTAGGAGGTATTATAAATGAAAAGAAAAAAACTATCAATGTTATCTCTTGCTATTGCTGCTACAATGGTATTTGCTGTTGGATGCGGAACAAAAGATTCTAAGGACAANTCTTCATCTGGTGACGCTGAGTACGCTGTTATCTTAAAAACTCAGAACATGGACTTCTGGGTAAAGATGAAGGAAGGTATTGAAGATAAAGCAAAGGAGCTAGGAATAGAAGTAGATATCCAAGCAGCTCAATCAGAAGAAGATACTGAAGGACAATTAAAGATCATGGAAAACATGGTTAGCAGTGGAAATTATAAAGCTATTGGTGTAGCTCCTCTTTCACCAGTAAATCTAATCCCTGGAATTGTGCAGGCTAACGAAAAAGGTATCTACGTAATGAACATAGATGAAAAGGTAGATATGGATCAGCTAAAGGCTCAAGGTGGAAGTGTTATTGGTTTTGCTACAACAGATAACCAAGCTGTAGGTAGAAATGGTGCTCAGTATATAATTGATAATGTACCAGCAGGTAGCGAAGTTGCTATCATTGAAGGAAAAGCAGGTAACGCTTCTGGAGAAGATAGAAGAGATGGTGCTAAGAAAGCTTTTGAAGAAGCAGGTTTAAATGTAGTTGCTAGCCTTCCAGCTGACTGGGATAGACAAAAGGCTCTTGACATTGCAACTAGCTACATTCAACAGTATCCAAACTTAAAAGCTATTTACTGTGCTAACGATGGTATGGCATTAGGAGCTGTTCAAGCTTTACAAAACACAGACAACATTGGAAAAATCCTTGTAGTAGGTACAGACGGAGATAAGGAAGCAGTTGATTCAATCGAACAGGGCTTATTATCTGCAACAGTTGCTCAGGACCCAGCAGCTATCGGAGCAGCATCTTTAGAAGCTATGGTAGAAGCAGTTAAGAACAAGGCAGAAATTAGCAGTGACGCTGAAGTTAAAACTATTCCAATAGACTCAAAGTTAATCAAAAAAGACTAAACTTGAAATGAGATCTATATAAAATCCTATAGGAATCAAATATTATTCTATGNGTACTTAATATAATAACTACAACAACAAAGGACTTTTTTCAGAAACTGAGAAAAGTCCTTAATATTAATATTAAACAGAGTTTTTATAATCTTCCTTTATTTAAGGTATTATATAAATCAAAATTGAGAGGAGTAATAATATGAAAATAGCATTAGGTTGTGATCATGTTTCTACAGATTTAAAATATATTTTAATGGACTATTTAAAGGAAAAGGGCTTTGAATGTGTTGACTTTGGTCCATACACTTCCGAAGAAAGAGTAAACTATCCTGATTATGGACTAAAAGTAGCAGAAGCAGTTGCTAGTGGAGAATGTGATAAAGGTGTTTTAGTTTGTGGAACAGGAGTTGGAATTTCCCTAGCAGCAAATAAGGTGCCAGGAATTAGAGCAGTTGTATGTAGCGAACCTTATACAGCAAAGCTTTCAAAGGAGCATAATAATACAAACATTTTAGCCATGGGTGCTAGAGTTATAGGACCTGAACTAGCAAAAATGATTTTAGATGCATGGTTAGAAGCTGAGTTCGAAGGGGGCAGACATCAGGTGAGAGTAGACTTGATTACTGCCATAGAAAAGAAATATGGTGCAAAATAGTTCTGAAAAACTATATTTANCTGTTGAAATAGGTGGAACCAAACAGCAAATTGCCATTGGAAACAAAGATGGAGAAATTATTGAACTATTGCAAACAAAAATGATATTCAAAAATGGGGCAATTGATATATTAGAATGGTTGAAAGTTAATATAAGGGACCTGATTAACAAGAATGACTACAAAGACAAGGTTCATAAAATAGGAGTTGGCTTTGGAGGTCCCTTAGAAAGCTCTACTGGTAGAGTCCTTTCCTCACTTCAGGTTCCCGGTTGGGAAAATTTTAAATTAAAAGAGTGGTTTGAGGAAAATTTTAAGTTGCCCACAGAAGTAATTAACGATACAGTGGCTGGAGGCTTTGGAGAGCTAATATGTGGAGCGGGGAAAGATAGCAAGAACTTTTTTTATACAAACATTGGCACTGGTATAGGTGGAGGTCTCTATATAGATAGGAAGTACTACGATGGTATCGGTTATGGTGCTTCCTATCTAGGAAATACATTGGTGCCAGATTGGACAAGTAATGCTAAGGGTGGCTATACCAGGATGGAGNTAATATGCTCTGGNCAATCCATTGAAAAAAGACTTGGTCAGGCGGGCTACATTCCTGAAAGTTCCCTATTGTATGAAATGTGCAAAGGTGATTTGTCAAAGGTTACTTGTGTGGACTTGTCAAAGGCAGTGACACTTGGAGACAAATTTGCTTCAGAGGAGCTAGATAGAATAGCAAAAAGTTTTTCTATAGCACTANCTAATTGCCTAGCACTTGTATCTCCTGATACTATAACCATTGGTGGTGGAGTTGCAAAAATGGGAGAAATACTGTTTAAACCTATTGAAAAACATACTGAGGCCCTTGCTTTTATTGCTAATAAAAATCGATATAAAATTAAAGCCAGTGTACTAATGGATAATGCAGTTATTGTTGGATCCATCCTATATGCAGCTAATAGAGATAAAATGAGATAGGAATAGGAGGAAAAAGATGAAGTTTTTTATAGATACAGCTAAAGTAGAAGACATAAAAAAAGCAAATGATATGGGGGTTATATGTGGGGTTACCACTAATCCTTCCTTAATTGCCAAAGAAGGCCGTGATTTTCAGGAGGTAATTGCAGAAATTGCTTCAATTGTTGAT
>JGI24711J26586_10000877_pt1 | contig 23574 bp, 23 predicted proteins | sample BioPla3DNA1_FD_26586 | JGI IMG/M metagenome (IMG submission 26586)
AAGAATTAACGTTGCGGAATACAGCAAAGCCGCAGGCGTATAACAGGAAAATGCACCACCTAATAGGAAACATTGTGCATTGTATCAATCAACAGTACATTTCACATAACTGATACCACAGAAAGATACAATTTATCTTTCTGCGGAAATTCAAAAAAACGGGGTTTGACAAGTTGTCGAAGCCCCGTTTTTTAGTACAGCATACTTTCTATAATAAGTGGTTCATCCTTAGGTTTAACTGAAATCAGTGCTGTCCATAGATTGTTATTAATCGTTATTATTCAATTCATCAAGCATCGGATCCACGATTTCCTTGCCATAGGCAGTTTCGGCGATCTTCTCGGCAGTTTCGGCTGCTTTATTCAATAGTCCTTCGCCTTCAACCGCTTCGCCAATTGCGTCTCCTACAGCCCCTATAGCAGCATTGCCTGAACCCGTTATGAGTCCATCCTTTATGGCATCGCCAATGTCAGTGCCGTCGTTTACCGCACCTGCTACTTCTCCTGCTACTGTGCCGCCGATAGTGACTCCTGCCTTGGCAATACCGGAGTCCATCCAGGTAGTTGCTGCCTCGGTACCCCCTTTGATTACTCCCTCAATAACTGAGCCTGTGCTGAGTCCCTTTTCTGCCACGGTTGATACGGTATTCTTAATTCCCTTGTATGTAGCCGATACAGCCTTGCCTGCAGCTCCTCCGAGGGATTCACCTGCTGACATGGCATAGTCGGCAATATCAACTGTTGCTTCCAGGACATCAACAGCCATATCATGTCGTTCGGCATAATCATGCATTTTTTGCCTGAATTCCTCGTCTCTTTCTAAACGACGGGCCAGTTCCTTTTTAACATCATCTTCGCTTGCACCACTCATGCCAAGATTTGTAGCGACTCGCTCAACCTTTTCTTTGTGAGCTTGTTTCTCTCTCTCCCGCCGTAGATCTTCCTCAAGCTTTTTGCTGTCATTACTGCGCTCCTCATTGCGCTTAGAATCTTCTTCAACGTTTTTCTTAAACTGTTCTTCATCCTGATGTATGGTTTGGGCATTTTCTTCACGATGATTCATCTGTTGCGAGAGTTCCTCAGGAGTATAGGTAGCACCACTGTCCGGGTCTGTATAGGTGCCGTCACCGTTATGCACAAAAGTACGTTTTTCTCCGCTAATTGGGTCAGTTGCTTCAATATCTCCCTCGTCGTCAAAGTGTATCCATTTACCCAAATTGTTGTCCTCGGGTGAAGGTGCAAGTGTTTCGCCGGGTCCGTCAGGGGAAACTTGAATAGGTCCACCGGCTCCACCAAAGAAAATTGATATCAGAATTGAAATAATAGTGATAATAGCTGCGTCAAGAGGGTCTGCATAACCGTCTGGACTGTTTTCAGATTTACTTTCTTCATCAGAGTTATCAGCTTTATTGTCATTTCCCTCATGTTTGCTAGGGTTTTCTTCTGATTCCGGTTCCTTAACTGGTGTATTATCTTCATTTGTTCCGGGTTCATCAACAGGAGTGCTGTCTTCACCTGTCTGCGACTGATTGCCGGGTTCGGCGGGTTCTTCTGTAGCGGTATCTTCAGCAGGCGATGGCTCATTATTTGATTGCGGCCATTCATCGCTGACAGGCCCTTCTATAAACTCATCTGCCCGTACTGTATAATTAAACTGCATTATCTCATTGATCCAGCCCTCGGTGGTCTGCAGACATTCAGCCAGCCATTGATCATATATTTCGGGCAGTTCATCTATGGTTATATCACCATGAACCTTCACATCATTAGAGACAATGAGCAATAAATAAGCTGTTCCATAATGGGGGATAGGTGTTGGAAGGGGTATGAAATAATGATTATTTTGAGAATATCCCTTGACATCTTCATAGTTGATGGTGGCGTTAACAGCCCTGTATTTGCCGATTGTATCAAGCTTTATAGAGTCGGGGATATTAGCGGCATCTTTATTTCTGTATTCTTCATCAGTAATCAGCCTATACTGTTCAAGAAACTCATCGACGCCTGTAACTCTGTCAGTATAGCGAAAATACATTACTACTCCGGGACTTTGATAAATAAAGCCATTGCTAAAATCTTGTCTTTTTGATGAGTGAAAATAGGAGTTTTCAGGTAGGTTGGTAAAGTCATAGAATATACCACGAGTGTACTCATAATCGTCACTCTCTATCTTACGAACCTTCTCATTTATTGCCAAGAGATAGGAATAGCTGCCTTTTGAAGTTAGTTCTTCATTTTGAGTGCCCATAGCCTGATAGCCCTCAGGAAGATTGTTGTAGTCACTGATAACGGGCAGTTGATCAGCCGTTGATGCGAAGGACACTAGAAAGGTCAAACAAAGTGTTATCACTATAAAAACTGCAGACTTACTCATGATCCTTTTCATGCTGCCGACACCTCCTTCTTACTTCTAGTTACAAAAATAAATATTAAAGTAAGGAATAGAAACCCGGCTCCGAGCCAGGTGCTCCATGGAAGTTTCATGGCAGACAGTGACACGGCAAGGGCAAATCCCAGCGTCATACCGCTAAGACACCTGGTGACACCTATGTAAGATGGGGTTTTTCCTTTAGAGAGACTACCGGCAATTGAAAAAACAAGTCCCCACAAAAATCCACCCTGTCTACCCATATTTTGCAGTAGCATTACAAAGGCAATTATTCCCACAATACTGTTTTGAAGCGACTGGGAACTGTTCATAAAAGCATAAAGCAACAGAGAAATACCTAATCCACCAAGCAGAGGAGTAATTGAAGATATGCTCTTGACAGCAAGGCTTTTGAAAAAACCCTTGATTCCGCCACCAATCCCTGAAAAGGGTGCTTTTTTCTGAAATAATGGTATGATAACAGCATTCAAAAAGGCTGCAACCACGATCTTGCCAAGAATTCCTCCCACAGCTCCAAATACACCGCCAAACATTCCCCCCTGTGCAAATGTAAGGAAGCTTAGAATGCGTACCGGAAGAGGATTAATTCCAAATGAACCTAGCAATGCAAGCACTAGCCAGAAAATTCCCAGGATAACAGTGGGAATCATTTGTTTAGGATTTTTCAACACTTTTAGTGACTGACGGATATAACCGATAATGAATTTCCTCATATTAATCACTTCTCTTTCCCGAATTACTCATCACCTACCGATGATGTCTGCCGACCCATCGGTAGGTTTCGTTGCCAATTAGTATACCGAAGGTAGATATGACAGTTTCCAACATAAATTATAGTTAAGGCAGGCTGAAAAAGCATCATCCGAAAGGATGAAATGACAAAAAAGGCCCATCATACTTTTGGGTGAGAGGCTAATAAACAGGGTTAATTATTTAATTTGGATAAAGAATATCTGAGTCAGATTATTTTCGCAACGCAGATACCGCAGATTGATACAGCTTATCATTCTGCGGTATTGTTTTTTATGCTCTAAAAGCACCGACAACCCTATTCGTTAATCGACCATGCACAAATGGAAAACCCAAGGAAAGAAGGTTTTGCTTTTTGATATTGAATTATAGAGTAGCCTTGCGATTTACATTTTCAGTTTTTTTCTCTTCTTGTTCAATGGCAACCGCCGGAGTTTGCAAGAAACGTTCATCAATGTATGACAACTCTTCAAGATCTTTTTGCTTATCTTTCACCAGCCTTGTCACTAAATTGATTAACGGATCGATAAATATCAGCAACACTAAGGTGTAAAGCACATTATAAATAAGGTTAAAGCCAACTCAAGCTATATAGTGGTGTTTTTTATGTACTCTACCAAAGGCAAAATATAAGCTTTATTTGAGAAAAACAAATCTTCACCAAAATTCTCAATAAACATCCTATCTTCTTCTGTGCGTTGCTCGGGCGGTTTCTTTTCTGCCATGGACTTAGGCACTCTCATCATTATTTTATGTAATGCTGACATTCGGCTGAACTGCTGATCACCACGAAAAGCAAAAATCTCAAACCGGTTTTTCCACTCAGGCGGAATATTTTTGTCAGCTATTTCGGTATAAGCGCCTTGCTCCTCGGGATTTGTTAGTCCAACCATGTATAAAGCAAGCGTTTTATTGTCTGCTGTTCCAAGTATTTTCAGGAACTTCTTAAAACCAGAAATGCCGCTGGCATACAGACCACCTCCGTAAATAATAACGTCATACATTAATAAATCTTTTGATGATACTTCAGAGAGTTTTTTTGCGTTGCACCCTAATGCTTCGGCAATCCAGTGCGCATACTTCTCAGTGCTACCATATTTTGATGTGTAAACTACAACTATATTCATGATTTTTCCTGTCTTTCTGATAAAGCGTTTTCAATGGATTTTAGCATTACTCCTCCTGCATTTTCATTAGATTGCTAATCAGCTTTATAACTACTTTAGCAGCTGCTTCGCTTTCTTCGGCACTAATACCGTTAAATAGTTCAGCAAACAAAGAAGTTGATTCATCTGACATTAGAGCCAGCACTTCTTTTCCCTTTATGGTCATTTCAACTGTTTGACTGCGGCGGTCTGTCTCACTGCCACGCAAAGTCACAAATCCCTGCTTTTGCAAAGTTAAAAGCATTTTGCTTACATTTTGCCGAGAAGTATCGGTTTCTTTCGCCAACATGGTTATGGTAGGGGGTGCTTCCATGGATAAATCCTGGAGGTTCCGCATTAAAAACCACTGCTTTGTAGAAAGCCCATGCGCTTTTTTGTCAGCGACTAACTGCAATTTGTTTGCCAGGATAAACACTCCGCCAAATAAAATATATTGATTGTTCTCTGGAATTTTCATTATTATTTTCCTTTATTTACGCAACCTGTTTCATAAATTATACGCAATAGGTTGCGTAAAGTCAAGGGCAAATACTTTAGAGGAAATGTTATAATATCATTGTGTATTTGTGCAAGGGAAATACCAACAAAAATTTGAGTTCCTATATGTTAATGGCTGCCGGAGAAATAAGAAAGGAGTGCGTATATTTGGATAGGATCATATTTCATGTTGATGTAAATAGTGCATTTCTTTCCTGGGAAGCGGCAAGGCGTGTTCAAAATGGTGAGGAGGATATTCGCCTGATTCCATCAGCCATAGGTGGTGACAGGGAGAAAAGAACGGGAGTAATTCTAGCCAAGTCTATTCCTGCGAAAAGGTATAATATTAAAACCGGTGAGCCTGTTGCAATGGCCCTAAGAAAATGTCCTCAGCTATATCTTGCGAAACCTGACTTCGTTCTGTATGAAAGAAGTTCTAAAGCTTTTATGGACATTTGTCGCAAGTATTCTCCTGTAGTTGAGAAATACTCTATTGATGAGTGTTTTCTTGATATGAGCGGCACCATGCATTTATACCCGGACTATTATGCAATTGCTATACAAATAAAAAATGAAATCAGAGATACCTTAGGATTTACTGTCAATATAGGAATAGGCCCCAACAAGCTGNTAGCCAAGATGGCAAGTGATTTTGAAAAACCCGATAAGATCCATACTCTGTTTNTGGATGAATTAAAGGATAAGCTATGGCCTATGCCGGTGGGTGAGCTCTTTTTGGTGGGCTATGCCACTTCCGAGCGCCTGCGTAAAGCCAATATTACCACAATTGGTGAATTGGCCGGAACCGACCTTGGAAGGATTCAGGCGTTGGTTGGCGTTAAGTTTGGCATACAGATACATGAGTATGCTAATGGGATTGATGANACCCCTGTGCTGGATAGGCCCGATCCACCGAAGGGATANAGTAATTCGATTACCCTTGAGGAGGATGTAAAAACTATCGAATCGGCAAACAGGATATTGCTTGCCCTCTCTGACAGTGTGGCATCACGAATGAGAGCTGATAATGTAAAGGCCTTTTGCATCTCCGTTACAATTCGGGACAATAACTTTAAGGATAAGTCACGCCAGACAAAGCTGCATGAACCAACAGATATAACCTCTGAAATATATGAGATTTCCAGGAGGCTTTTTTCTGAGGTTTGGGATAGAAAAACCCCACTTAGATTATTGGGAGTGTCTCTGTCAGATTTAGCCACAGAAAACTATGAACAACAATCATTATTTTTTGACCAGGACAGAGTCCGGGAGGAAAAGCTGGATAGAACCATTGACAACCTTCGTCAGAAATTTGGTATAGATACTATTACAAGAGGCTCGTTGTATCAGTCCAATACAAATGTGGGGAAAAAATATAAAGCCCAGCTTAAAAACAAAGCCCAGGATGACCACTGAACTTTTTTTCTTATGCATTCATATGATACTAAAGACACTCTATTATCATATGGAAGGGCAAAATTTATGGACAGAAAGCGTGCAGATGGCGGTTTGCGTGATTACGGTCCAGAGCCTCTGATAGTAAATATAGACAGATTTTCAAGACTGAATCCTAACTATCGTATTGCGCTTTGGACAGGCAAGCATTTTCAAGTAACACTAATGAGCATAAGAGTCGGAGGAGATATAGGGCTTGAAATGCACCCTAATCTTGACCAATTTATACGTGTCGAGGCCGGATATGGCCTGGTCAAAATGGGTAGCAGGAAGGACAAGCTGGACTACCAGCGAAGAGTAGATGGGAATTATGCAATCATTATTCCTGCCGGTACATGGCATAATTTAATTAACTTAGGAAATCGACCATTAAAATTGTATTCAATATATGCGCCTCCTCAGCATCCCTTTGGAACAGTTCATAAAACAAAGGAAGAGGCAGAGCATCATTAAAGGTTAATAATTATAGGAGCCTGACCAGAAAAAAGGTTAAGGCTCTTTGTTTTATAGAGATTTATCAAATCTAGCCGTGTGAAAAGTTGAACAGTGTTTGGCTAATACTTTTGGTTTATATAACTGTCTGTTAATGATTTTCTTTTATCATCATAAAGAACACCATTGTTTTTTAATGCATTCGCAATGAAATCGCTCTTAGTATGCAATATAAGATAATCATTCTCAGATAATCCGCTGACAGAATGGAAGGCATTGATCTCAAATAAAATATCAGGATCCTTTATAACTATTTCAATAAGCTTGTTTTTTAGTTTAGGCGATTTTACCCGCACATAATATGATTCCACATCAAAATCAATGATTCTTAATAAGGACATAGTTGCGAGATCTTTTTTATAATATAGATCAATTGACTGGGAATAATATGAACTACGCTCCTTCGCAGAATTCTTGGGATCCCGGGCTATCCACTGCCAGTATTTCGCACTTACATTGTAATAGTGGTAATTGTATACTGCCTTCTTAATATTATCAACCCTTTTAAAAGGCTTGATTCCGAGACTCTCCATGTATTGATAACTATCCTCAATAAATTCACTCTTGGTCATATCACCCATTTTATAGTGAATAAGTAGAATATGTCTATGCTTAAGAAATTTATCAAATCGATTCATAATAGATAACACCGCCTGTATGTCAAATGATAAACAAGTTTTGTGTGAATGTAAAGGGAACGGTGATAACAGGGGTGGAATCTGGGATTGAAGATAATTCAATATAGCTGTTTACCTATACTTGAAAAATATACATCTATAGAATCGGTTTCCACATAAATATCCGGATCAATGTTCATACCCTGTATGTTAATTTCTTTAACATTCCAGTAGTGATTGACTAATAATATCATATATTTTTCTTTCTTTTCGTCAAAGACGCTTTGCCCTACACCTTTTCCAACAGTTGGGATACCGACAATTGTAACATTATCAAGATGCTTTTTTAGTCCGAGGGACAATAATTCTGAGCTGCTGGCAGAATTGCTATTAACAAAGACATAAATATGATTGAATTCAACATGATTCTTATCAGAATTATTAACATCTATAGAGCCATCCCTGTAAATGATATAGCTAGTAACGCATTCAGGTAACAATATATCAAGAATTACATTTGTTGTGTAAGCCAATCCGCCTCCATTATCCCGCAGATCAATTATAAGATCGCAGTTTTCTGAATCAGATATATCATTAATTATTTCCCTGAACTCATTTGCAATTCCAAAAGTAAATACATCAAAGCTAATGTATATTGTTTTTCTCCCATTCTCATCAAAAAGAATATCGTAGTTTATATGGCTGTTCATATCTTCAAGTTCCATTAATTCATAATCCTGTTCATCTATTAAAAAGGTAAAGTAGTCCTCCTCGTACCTGATACTATTCAGGAAATCATTTATTTCATCGATATCCACATCACCTTTAACAGAAAACTCGTTAACAATAGAATCAAAACCTGAGACCTTATCCTTATATAAATAATTCTCCCTTACGAAATTTGCAATACGCTCAGATTCGGGCTTCTGTGCCTCGTCAAGCAATTTTTTTAATTCTAATGCTTCTATATTATCGGCGTTTAGATTAAGTGCCTTTTCTGTATATACCAATGCATTTTCATAGTCCTGAAGATAATAATATTGCCAGGCCAGAAAAGTGGAAACAAGATCATTCCTGGGATACATTTTCAACAAATCATCATAGAGTGTTAGAGCATTGGGGAAATCTTGCTTAGCGAAATAAGAGTCAGCTTTATACCAGATTAAATCAGCGTTTCTCGGGAATTTTTCAAGCATTTTATTACAGTATTCTATACAATCTGAATAGTTATATTCCTCGAATTTAATCCATGCCTTTCCCACATATAACTCTGCATAATCAGGATTTAAGGAGATGCCCTTGTTAAACATAGCGTTTGCAATGTCGTATTCTTCTATCTTTGTATAAGCAAGCCCTTTTATGTAATAAGCCTCATAATTATCAGGATCGATAAGGAGCAATTGGTCCATGGTTTCTATAGCCTGCTCATATTCCTCAAGGCTGTCTAGAATATAGCCTTTCCCTATATAAAANTCGGACGAATTCGGATCCAGACTGAGAGCTTTATCTATGCATCTAAGAGCCTCGTTTTTCTGGNCTAATAAATGATAAGAGGAGCTCATNTTCTCGTAAACANTGGGATCGGCAGAATCTAAACTCTCGAGCTTTTCATATACTTCTATGGNCTCCTGATATTCGCCCAACTCATACAGCGAGTGCCCTTTGTAAAGGAGAAAAAAATAATTATCCGGATTGTTCTTTAGCTCCTTGTCACATTCTGTAACAACCTTTTTATAATAACCATTTTCATAATCAAGNCTAATCAGTTCCTCAGCTGTCACATTTTGATTATTATGGGCAACAAAAAAATAGGCAATAACTGCTATTATCAAGATAATAAGGAGAAAGAAGTTAATATGCTTAGCATTCATTATATCGCTCCCGACATTTAGACAATGGGAATAACCACAGTATACAATATTTTACTATTTATATAGTAGGTAGTCAAATCATGAATTAAGCCAGGGGACGGTTCTGTGTCTCATTAATACAGGGGATGGTTCTGTTTCTTGGGCAAGACAGCTAGACAGGGAGGTTCCTGTCTCATTAAGTCGGGGGACGATTTCGTGCCCTAAAAGAGTTGAGAGTATAAAAAGAACCCTCGGCATTATTTAGAGTAATTTTTCAGAAGTCGTGTCACAGATGTTTGACTTCTCTAGAAAACAGAAAAAAATGAAGGTAAAAAGTTATTGACATCGCTTAACGATTCAATTATAATGTCAAAGTAGCTTAGGCCATAAAACAGTTTCGGCGCTTTATGGTTTAACAATAAGATACATAAGACAGACATAATACGCACCATTAGCTCAGCTGGTAGAGCACCTGACTCTTAATCAGGGCGTCCGGGGTTCGAGCCCCCGATGGTGTACCAAGTAAGAGCCGTGTAAGATATTACACGGTTTTTGCGTTAATCGTGATGAGGTTATTGAAGGAATAGATATGGCAGAAGGAAGAAAAATTATCGTACAAAACCGAAAAGCAAGGCATGAGTACTTTATTGAGGAAACTATCGAAGCCGGCATTTCCCTGACAGGAACTGAAGTTAAGTCCCTACGTTTAGGGCGCGCAAATCTTCAGGATAGTTATGCTGCCATAAAAAACGGTGAGGTATTTGTGTACAATCTTCACATAAGCCCCTATGACATGGGTAACAGATTTAACCATGACCCAATCAGGGTGAAAAAGCTCCTGCTCCATCGTCATGAAATCAACAAGCTTATCGGTCTTACCCAAAGGCAAGGGCTGACGCTTGTGCCTTTAAGCCTCTACTTTAAAAAGGGTATGGTTAAGGTTGCGCTGGGAGTAGCACGGGGTAAAAAGCTTTATGATAAACGTGCCGATATTGCTAAAAAGGATGCAATGCGGCAAATAGACAGAAAGCTAAAAGACTATTCACGATAGTAATAATATACGCATAAAACTTGACAGACATGATATAATATAATTGTTAGCAACCCCTTAATCGGGGGCGTTAAGGTTTCGACGGGATTGTTGAAGCTAGAGAAGCGGGTAGTGGATTCTCGTTGGCCACTTTAAAAAACGGGAGACTTAAAATAAACGCTAACAATAATAGCAATTTAGCTTACGCAGCCTAATTAAGGCTGCCGTCCTGCCTAAGATTACCACGGCTTAGAACAGGGCGTCGATTAGTGGTGAACGTGACACGGCAAAGCTTTGAGCTGTGCATGACAAATGAAGCTACTGAAGCTGTAAGCCTGTTCATGGGCGTATAGCAGAGGGAATGAAAAATCATGAACTGCACCCGGAGATAGCTCTTGTGAATACGGTTTCGGACGCGGGTTCAATTCCCGCCGCCTCCACCATTATTTGTAGGGAGACCCTTTCGTAGAAAGGGTTTTTTATTATTGCAAATCTCATTAAAACAGACAGGTTTGTGGCGGTACTAGGAATATATTTTTGGCGGTAAAGGTAATGTCTGTGGTCGTTTGGGATATAAAAGCCTGTTCCTCAAGCTGGCTTGTTTTTCAAAAATCTGTTTAAATATATTATCTCTGTCACGTTCTAATATATTAAGATATTTAAAATCACAGTATAGCTTACAATTCACTTTCATCATCTTTGTAATCTTACCGGAAACTTTAATAGTGCTGCCATCCTCGAAGATAATTATTACATTATTTATTTTTTTCAGAATACTTTGATCCTGGGCTGGATTCTCATTAATATAAAAGCTTACAGAATTACCGCCTATCCTGTATATTGAAGCCTCGGACATGACAGTGCCTTTCCTGAGCAGAATTCCATCTAAATCCCATAGTAAACTAAAGTAGTCATATGTAGGCTTGTGAGTTAGTTTGGATATATAGATATTGTACCTGTCTTTATATTCCAACGAAGCATTGTATTCATATATTTTACCATTATTTTCTGTGAAGAAGGTGGTGCTAACGATATCAGGCAGATCAACCGCACATTTTTCGCAAGAGCATTCATTGCAATCTGTCTTAAATCTATATCCTAAAGGAGTCTTGATTAAAGTGCCTTGAAGCTGACATGATGTTTCTTTTGTTAATAATTCAATTGCCCCTATGGTAATAGGTTCTTTTAATCTATACACGATTATGTCCCCCCTAGTTGCTAAAAGGCACTAATCAAAAGCTGCAATAAGCAAATATTCCTCGGCATCTTGAAATCATAGAGTGTTTTCAAAATCCATAGCTTTGTGACCTTTTATTTCAAAAAAATGCCTTAATTAAAGTGTATTATATGGCTTCATATCTGGATATAAAATTTTAGTTATATTTTAGCATAAATCGGCAATTTGTCCAATACAGAGTTGATTTTTTTAGCAATTTTTACGATATTCTTTATCCGTATAATGTTATCATTAACAATTTCTTTGCAGCCGTCTTTCTATAGATACTTATGAGATGCGCAAGGACAAAAAACAAGTTATATTCCCGCAAAATAGTACGATTTTATTGCTATCTATCGCACATTGATATATAATATAAGTACGATATATTATCGGATTTCGTGCGGGGTGATAAAATGAGTGAAACTGATCGATCCNGCAAGACCATTACAGCTACAGATCTTAAAAAGAATCTGGGTAAATATTTAGATTATGTCAGTGCAAATAATGAAGTGGTGATAACCAAGAATGGAGAAAAAGCGGTCAGGATGACACCATATCTCTCTGATTATGCCAGGTATAATCTTATGAAGCTTAAAGAGCAGGCGTTAGATTACCAATATGCTGGCCAAAAGGTCTCTTACGAGGAATTCATGGATATTTATGAAAATAGTGAACTACGGATGGAGTATGTTGAGGGAGAAATTATCCTGTCTGCTTCGCCCAGTTTTGCACATCAGGAGATATCAGGCAATCTGTACCTTGTTTTCAGCAAGTTTCTGAAAGGAAAGAAGTGTAAGGTAGTATATGCTCCCTTTGATGTTCACTTTTACAAGCCCGATTCTAATGACCCCGATGTTTGCCAGCCTGATTTACTTATTGCCTGTGATATCGAAGAAAAACTCAATGAAAAGGGCCGCTATATGGGAACGCCTTCTTTGGTTGTTGAGATACTTTCGCCCAGCTCCCGGTCGCTTGATATGATTAAAAAGCTGAATACCTATATGCTTTCGGGGGTTAATGAGTATTGGATGGCAGACCCTGACAATAAAACAGTCATTGTTTATATCTTCAAGGACAGGAAAATCGAAAACTTTATTACCTACAAAAATGATGAGGTCGTATCATCCCGGGTATTCAACGGCATGGTTGCCCCTTTGTCTGAGGTATTTGATTAGCTTAAACTTTATTGAAATCCCCCAATCATTATTCCCAAAACTTTTATAACAACATATTGGCACCAGCGTTTGAAAAGAGAGCAGGATTATCTCAATTATTATTCCTAAAACTTATAAAATTATATTGACTGTCTATATCTTGTATAGGTATAATATATTATACACAATATATGGTATTGTATTATTTTACTTGGAGGGGAATTTATGTTTACTACTATACAAAAGAGAGATGGAAGAACTGTACCCTATAATATCGAGAAAATTAGCAATGCAATAAGAAAAGCAATGGAAGCAGCGGGGCGCAAAGACCCGGAAGAAAGTGTACGTCTGGCCGATTTAGTAGAAAAAAGGCTTGTAGAAAAGTTTGATTCCCAAACACCAAATATAGAGGATATTCAGGATTGTGTCGAGGATATCCTGATGGAAAACGGTTATGCATTCGTGGCGAGAAAATATATACTATACCGTAATGAGCGCAGTCTGGCCCGTGAACGGAATTCAAATCTTATGCGTATTTATGATGAGCTCACCAATAAGGCTGCAAATCTAAGCGATATTAAGCGTGACAATGCTAACATCGATGGTGATACCGCTATGGGTGTTATGCTTAAATATGGCTCAGAGGGAGCTAAGGACTATTATGAAAAGTTTGTGCTTACTCCTTCCCAGACCAAGGCTCATAAAGAAGGGGATATCCATATCCATGATTTTGATTTTTACACCCTGACCACCACCTGTTGTCAGATTGATATTAAAAAGCTTTTTAAAGGCGGCTTTTCCACTGGACATGGTTATTTACGCGAGCCAAACAGTATACATAGTTATGCTGCTTTGGCCTGTATAGCAATACAATCCAACCAGAACGACCAACATGGAGGCCAGAGCATCCCTAACTTTGATTTTGGCCTTGCTCTAGGTGTTACCAAGACATATAAGAAATTATATATGGCAAATCTTTATAAAGCTATTAATTTGCTGGCACCAGAGTTAAATCAAACAAGGGAAGACATAAAGAAGATTATTACTGATATCGAAAAAAATTATGCATTATACCCTTCACTAGAGATGTCAGCTGAGTATTTAGAAAAAGAAAAAGAGGCTTTATTATCAATAATTGACGATGAAAAAACTCTGGACAGAATACTGTCATTTTCAACAACACTAACTCGTGAAGAAACCGAAAAAGAAACGCACCAAGCCATGGAGGGGCTAGTCCATAATTTGAATACCATGCACAGCAGAGCTGGTGCACAAACCCCGTTCTCTAGCATAAATTATGGCACCGATACATCCCCTGAGGGCCGCATGGTTATACGAAATGTGCTATTAGCTACTGAGTCAGGACTTGGAAATGGCGAAACCCCAATTTTCCCTATACACATATTTAAGGTTAAGGAAGGGATAAACTATAATCCGGAAGACCCAAATTATGATTTATTTAAGCTTGCCTGCCGTGTAAGTGCAAAGCGCCTGTTCCCGAATTTCTCTTTTATTGATGCTCCTTTTAACAAGATTTACTACAAGGAAGGACATCCTGAAACTGAAGTAGCTTATATGGGCTGCCGTACAAGAGTAATTGGAAATGCATACGATAGAAACAACGAAATAACCTTTGGCAGAGGCAACCTTAGCTTTACTTCCATCAATTTGCCTCGAATAGCCATTAATAGCAATGGTAATTTAGAATGGTTCTTCGAAGAACTTGAGAGGAAGATGGACTTAGTAGTAAAACAGCTATTGGACAGGTTCCGTATTCAGGCGGCCAAATCTGTTCGCAATTATCCGTTTTTGATGGGCCAGGGTATATGGATTGGTTCAGANAAGCTATCAATAGATGATAAGATAGGCGAAATACTCAAGCATGGAACACTATCCCTCGGGTTCATAGGTCTGGCCGAGGCTCTCGTAGCTCTTACAGGAAGCCATCACGGGCAAACCATTGAGTCACGCAATCTCGGCCTTGAAATAGTCGGATTTATGCGAGATTATCTAGACAGAATAAGTAAAGAAAAGCAATTGAACTTTACCCTGCTTGCAACACCTGCAGAAGGACTTTCAGGAAGATTTGTTCGAATGGATAAAAAGAAATATGGTGTTATTAAGGGCGTTACTGACAGGGATTATTACACCAACAGCTTCCATGTTCCGGTGTATTATCCTATCTCGGCATATGAAAAAATCCAGATTGAAGCACCGTACCATGCTCTTACAAATGCAGGGCATATAACCTATGTAGAGCTTGACGGAGATCCGCTGAAAAATCTGGATGCGTTTGAAAAGGTAATTCGTACTATGAAAGAGGCAGGTATAGGATATGGCTCGATTAATCATCCTGTTGATAGAGACCCTGTCTGTGGCTATAGTGGCATCATAGATGATGAATGTCCGAGCTGTGGCCGAAAAGAGAATGAAGGGCCATACAAGTTTGAACGCATAAGGCGTATAACCGGCTATCTAGTTGGTACTCTTGACAGATTTAATGATGCCAAGAAGGCGGAGGTGGCAGATCGTGTCAAACACACAATCTGATAAAATACGGGTGGCAGGGATTATCAATGATTCTATCACTGATGGTCCCGGCCTTCGGCTTACTGTTTTCCTGCAGGGCTGCGACAAAAATTGTCCCGGCTGCCACAATCCGAGTGCCCTGACCTTTGAGGACGGCACATTATATACGGCACAGGAAATCATGGACAAGATTAAGAAAAACCCTATGCTTTCCGGTGTCACATTCAGCGGAGGTGAGCCCTTGCTTCAGGCCCGGGCACTGCTGCCTCTGGCACGAATGATTACCGATTCGGGCCTTGACCTAGCCATTTATACAGGATATACCTTTGAGGAGCTGCTTGATAAGGGCGACAACTCTCAACTAGAGCTTTTATCCCTTGCAAACGTATTGATAGACGGCCCTTTTATACTTGAGCAAAGGTCCCTTAGCCTAAACTTCAGAGGCTCAGCCAACCAGCGTATTCTTAATATTAAAGAGTCATTGGCCCAGGGAAGAGCCGTTTTAGAAACGAATCAGTCATGGACGGGCTGATTGATGAAAAATACTTAAATTATTAAAAATAGACATACTTATATTGGAGATATAAATTTTGACTAAACGCGAGCTATATCAAAAAGCATACAGATTGCTTGATGAGTTGACACCAATAAAAACAGATTGTGGAGAGCTATGTAATAAGGCTTGCTGCGATTCAAATGATGTAGATGCAGGCATGTACCTATTTCCGGGTGAAGAGGTTATGTACCGGCCTGTGCCCCCATGGCTAAAGATTGAAAAATCAGATTTTACCTATGGCAGAAACAAACCCGTAAACATTGCCATTTGTACAGAGCCATGCGAGCGCTCTTTGCGACCTTTGGCCTGCAGGATTTTTCCCCTTACACCCTATATTGAAGACAACGGAAATATGATTATCAAGATAGATCCAAGGTCAGCGGTATTATGTCCCTTAGCGAGAAAAAATGCAGATTATAAGCTAGATGAGGAATTCATTGATACAGTTGTAAGGGTTTTTAGGTTTTTAGCAAGAGACAAGGATATCAGAGCCTATATACTTAGCCTGTCACAATTGATTGATGAAGAGGAAGAATATCTCAGGAGCTTTTTTCAGAAATAATGAGGTAATTATGGTTCTTGACAGAAGCGATATAGAATCGGCAGCCCATAATATAGCCTGGGTAGAGGAAAAAGCTGGATTGCTATATTTTAGACGATTTACCCCTGCCCAAATGGAGGTATACCATGAGGACCTCTTGTTTCGCATGATGAGCAGATGTCAGACGGGCATATATCTCCTTTTTCAGACTACGGGCAATTATATTAAGCTGGTTTTGAAAAAGACCTCTGTATTAAAGATTCTTCCTATGGTATTAAAGGAACTGGGTGTTCCAAAGCTGGTGGGAATGGGGCTTAATACCAAAGAGCAGATTGAGCAGTACGGCGATGGCCGTTTATATATTGATGACGCATTTGACATATTTGTTGATGGTGAGTTAGTTTCATCTATAAAACCCAAATCAGGAAGAATAAAAATTAAATTTAAAAATCCCGGGCATGACCTCAAAACCGTAAAAATTTGCTTCCCTGTTTTTGCAGAGATAGGCATAAAGAAGGTATGCGGGAACAGAGAGCTTTATGCCTTAAAGTCAGGAAAAGAGAAGATGTTTTCCTTCGGTGATTCAATTACTCAAGGCTTTGTAGCAGGATCTCCTTCATGCTCTTATGTAGCCAGGCTTGCTGAGAAACTGGATATGGACGCATTGAACCAGGGCATAGGGGGCTACTATTTTTGTGCCCATTCTCTTAACGGCATAGAACAGCTTCCTGTACCAAAACTTATTACAGTAGCTTATGGCACAAATGATTGGCACATAGTTAAAGATTTAGAGACCTTTAAGGAAAACACAGATAATTACTTTCATAAGCTTAACAACCTTTTTCCTGATACACCCAAAATTGTGATCACTCCAATATGGCGTGGTGATATAGAAACAGAGACTCCGATTGGAGCATTTTCAGATATTATCGGGGTTATAAAGGAATCGGCTTTATCAATCCCACATACAACCATAGTTGAGGGATTAAGTATAGTTCCCCACGAAAAGGACTGCTTTGCAGATGGTTGGCTTCATCCGAATGCTGTGGGATTCCACCTTATGGCAGAAGGGATTTACAATGGTATATGTCTAGGGGGTAAAAAGTAATATGGTGCTATACTTGGTATTGGGTTAGGTAAGCTTCTGCATATGTTTGTTATGAATGAAATTGTAGTAGAAATGGTTTACTTTAAGGCGCAAATCCTTCCTGTAAGCTACCTTATTGCATTTGTGGCAACCTTCGCTATTACTTTTTTAGTTAACTGGATGCTTAGCAGAAAACTCGATGTAATAAACATGGCCGAATCCTTAAAATCAGTAGAGTAAGTGCATGTCGATATCTTTGTTATTTTATTGACAATATTTTGATATCCTTTTATAATTAAAGCAGAGAAACAAATATTGTGGCTCCTGACGCATTTGGGTACGTCCCGGATGGAAAGGTGACGGATGGATTATTCGAAACATAAGTTTCCGTGCCTTTTGGTACGGATTTTTTGTTTTAAGGAGGTGTGCATTATGGAGAACAGAATATCGGTTGTAAGCATTATTATTGAAGATATTGAGATGTCTTCAAGGGTTAATGAATTACTCCACAACTATGGCCAGCACATTGTTGGTCGAATGGGCTTACCTTACAAGGACCGAGACATATCTATAATCTGCATTGTCATGGATGCACCCGGAGATGTAACAAGCGCCCTTTCGGGCAAGCTTGGAATGCTAAAGGGAGTAAGCGCAAAAACTCTTGTTTCCAAATACCAGGTTGAAAAGGAAGGATGACTATGAAAAAATTATTATCTGTATTACTGATGGTTGTTTTACTAACTTCGATACTTGCTGGATGCGGAGAAACAAATACTCCTGATATTACATCATCTCCCACAGCTACTAGCCCTGAGCCAACAGAGCCTGAAACGACTCCTGATGATACCAAAGAGCCTACATATGAGCCTATTGACATAAATATAGGCGGGATGACCGGCCCTACCTCCATGGGAATGGTTAAGATAATGGAGGATAACCAGGCTGGTAAGGCTAAGAACAACTATAATTTCACTATAGTTGGCTCAGCAGATGAAATCACTCCTAAACTGATTAGCGGCCAGCTTGATATTGCTGCAGTACCTGCAAATCTGGCCTCAGTGCTGTATAATAATACTGATAAGAGGGTTCAGCTTCTGGCTGTCAATACCTTAGGCGTGGTATATATTGTTGAAAAGGGCGAGGAAATTCAGTCCTTCGCTGACTTAAAGGGGAAAACCATTTATGCTACAGGAAGAGGATCAACTCCCGAATATACCTTGAGATATCTTCTTTTAGAGCATGGCATAGACCCGGATAAGGATGTAAATCTTGAGTGGAAGAGCGAGCCGGCGGAGAGTGTGGCATTATTGAAAAACGCAGAAAGCGGAGTAGCTATGATGCCCCAGCCATATGTAACAATTGCTCAGAGTCAGGTTGAGGGCCTTCGTATTGCCATAGATCTTACTGAAGTGTGGGATGAACTGGATAACGGCAGTTCCCTGATTACAGGAGTTGTAGTTGTAAGAAGGGATTTTGCAGAGGCTCATCCTCAACAGATAGCCGCGTTTTTAGATGAGTATAAGGAATCCATAGAATATGTTAATGCTAATGTGGCTGATGCTGCACAGCTTATAGAAAAGTTCAATATCTTTAAGGCACAAGTTGCCCAAAAGGCCATTCCATATTGCAATATTACCTTTATGGAGGGCAAGGAAATGAAAGACGCTGTAGGGGGCTATTTGAGTGTTTTACATAGCCAAAACCCTAAAGCAGTAGGAGGATCTGTTCCTGAAGATGATTTCTACTACTCAAGATAAGCTTGATAATAAGCATACCAAGCGCAGAATTGAAAAGCTTGTAGCAGTAGTGATTGCTCTATTAGTATGGCAGGTAGCTGCAATGCTGATTGGAGAGCATCTGCTTCTAGTTACTCCGATAACTGTTGTTAAGAGGCTTTTTAGCCTCTTAACAGAAGCAGATTTTTTCAGGACCATTATCTATTCTTTTCTGCGTATAGTCTCAGGTTTCTTTTTGGGACTTCTGATCGGAAGCCTTATGGCAATTCTCGCAGGCAGGTTCCACATTGCAAAAATAATGTTCTGGCCATATATGGTTACTATAAAATCGGTTCCTGTAGCATCCTTTATCATTCTGTGCCTTATTTGGCTTACATCTTCAAGTCTCTCCATTTTTATTTCTTTTTTAATGGTACTTCCCATTATTTATACAAATATACTTCAGGGCATAGAGAGTACTGACCAAAAGCTCCTTGAAATGACACAGGTATATAGAGTGAGTTGGCTGAAAAAACTGAAATATATTTATCTGCCACAGATTAAGACCTACCTTATATCAGCCTGCAGTGTGGCTTTAGGCCTGGCCTGGAAATCGGGAATTGCAGCTGAGGTTATAGGTGTCAGCTTCGGATCCATAGGTGAAAAGCTCTATGAGTCAAAAATATATTACAGTACAGCCGACCTATTTGCCTGGACTGTAATAATAGTTCTATTAAGCGTAGGCTTTGAGAAAATAGTACTGTTCCTGATCAAAAGGTTTTTCATAAGATTGGAGAGATCCTAATGGATATAGTTATTTCTGAGCTTACTAAAAAATTTGCTGATAATACCGTTATAGACAGGTTCAGTGCAGTAATAAAAGAAAACCAAAGAACCTTTATTATGGGGCCCTCGGGCTGTGGAAAGACAACTCTCATCAATATTCTGCTAGGCCTTGTTCCCTTTGACAGCGGCGTAATAAAAGGTGTCCCCGAGCGTAAGAGTGTCGTATTTCAAGAAGACCGACTATGTGAATCCTTTAATTCCATTTCTAATGTCAGATTGGTCTTAAACAGGAAAGTAGATGATTCTGTAATTATCTCACATCTTGAGCAAATTGGCCTTAAGGATGATCTTTATAAGCCTGTAATTGAGCTTAGCGGAGGCATGAGAAGGAGAGTGGCCATTGTAAGGGCAATTCTGGCTGAAAGCGAGATATTGTTCTTAGATGAACCCTTTAAAGGCCTTGACACCGAAACAAAGAAAAATGTGATGTCGTATCTTCTGGAAAACACCAGAAACAAAACCACCATTATAGTGACCCATGATATTGAAGATGTAAATGCTCTGAGTGGAAATGTTATTGCCATGGATATGTGATTTTTCCTATTGACGAAAGGCTTTTGATATTGTAAACTTGATAATAACTTAACATAGGCTAAAGGCAATGAATAGAAGAGTAAGCAATTCAATGCATCAAAGAGAGTCCCGGTGGGTGTAAAGGGATATGACGAGGATTGCCGAAGATGGTCTTGGAGCTGCGCACCGACTACGTTATCTGTATAGGCTGCGACGGGAGTGCCCGTGACAGCACGAGAGTATCGATTAAGTTCCGTACTCTGTAAGGCTCATCCCGTGAGGCATGAGCAAAACAAGGTGGTACCACGAAGTGAAAGCTTACGTCCTTGATGTTTCTCATCAGGGGCTTTTTTATTGCTGAATTATACTGATTTAAGCTGTTATATAAACGTATAGAAGGGGGAAAGAGCGTGAAGGATATCCCTACCATAGAAATCAGGGAATTAAATAAGACCTTTGGAACCGCTGAAAACCAGGTGGTTGCATTGGATAATATCAATATATCCATATGCAGGGGAGAGATATTCGGGATTATTGGTTTATCGGGAGCGGGAAAAAGTACACTGGTCAGATGTATTAATCTTCTTGAAAGACCTACAACAGGCAGCGTGATATTTGAAGGTGTTGATATTACTAATTTTACAGACCAAGAGCTTAGAAAGGTTCGCCAGTCCATTGGAATGATTTTTCAGAGCTTCAACCTTCTGATGCAAAGGACTGCCATGGATAATATATGTTTCCCATTGGAAATTGCAGGGGTTTCAAGAAAAGAGGCTGTACAAAGGGCTCGTGAGCTATTGGAGACTGTAGGATTAGCAGAGAAGGAGAATGCTTATCCCGCTCAATTATCCGGTGGACAAAAACAAAGGGTGGCTATAGCAAGAGCTCTTGCCACAAATCCGAAGGTGTTACTCTGCGACGAGGCTACTAGTGCTCTTGATCCAACCACAACCCAATCAATTTTGTCTTTGTTAAAGGAGCTTAATCAAAAGCTGGGGGTAACCATAATAATAATCACCCATGAAATGAAGGTTATTGAGCAGATATGCAACAGGGTTGCTATTATCGATAATAGTCGTATAGAGGAGGTTGGCCCTGTCGATGAGGTGTTCCGTCATCCCAAAACCCTTGCTGCAAAGAAGCTGATATTCCCAAAGGGAGATTTTTCAGAGCCCTTAACAGGCAATGGAAAATATCTGAGGCTTGTTTTTGAAGGCAACTCTGCCGATCGTCCCATAATAGCAAACATGGTTTTACAATGCGGAGCTCCGGTTAGCATTGTGTTTGCCAATACGAAGAACATAGATGGGCATGTTTTCGGGCATATGGTTATTAAACTTCCAGATGATGAAGAAGTTTCAAGAAGGATTCTGACTTATCTTGAATTGGAGAAAATCTCATATTCGGAGGAGAAGAATTATGTTTGATGAAGGATTATTTGCGTTAATTGGCCAAGGACTCCTCGAAACCTTATATATGACATTGATTTCAACCCTTATGGCCTATGTCATAGGGCTTCCGGTAGGTATGTTTCTGGCAGTTACCGATAAAGAAGGGATACGACCAATGCCCACTGTAAACAGGATTGTTGGTGGAATAGTTAACATCCTACGATCAGTACCATTTGTAATTTTACTTGTGGCGATTATGCCTTTTACAAGGTTTATTACAGGAGCTGCAATAGGGTCTACTGCCACTATTGTTCCTTTAGTAATAGCGGCAGCACCTTTTGTTGCCCGTTTAGTAGAAAGCTCAGCAAAGGAGGTGGACCGGGGCGTTGTAGAAGCGTCCCTATCCATGGGGGCCTCAACCCTAGAGGTTGTCTGGAAGGTCCTTCTTCCCGAAGCTAAACCCTCTTTGATTGTAGGGGCGGCAATAGCGACCACTACTATCTTGGGATACACTACCATGTCAGGCTTTACAGGGGGTGGCGGACTTGGTACCATAGCTATCAACTATGGATATTACCGTTCTCAGACAGATATGATGCTGGTAATGGTAGTGGTTTTGGTTATTATTGTTCAGATATTTCAGGAGATAGGAACATTTATAGCAAATAAATGCGATAAACGCATTAGATAATATAATTAGATTAAAAGGAGAAAGAGTATTATGAAAAAAATTATAGGTATAGTTCTTGTTTTAACCTTAATTCTTACACTGTTTGCTGGATGTGGCTCAAGTTCAAATGATTCCACAATCAAGGTAGGCGCTAGCATAACACCACATGCCGAGATTCTTAATGTTGCAAAAGAAATTCTTGCAAAGAAGGGGATCACGTTAGAAGTTATTGAGTTCACAGACTATGTTCAGCCAAATCTAAATGTTGAAAGCGGCGACTTAGATGCTAACTATTTTCAGCATATTCAATACCTGAAGCAGTTTAACATAGATAATAACACACATCTCGTCTCAGTGGCATCTATTCACTATGAGCCATTTGGAATCTTTCCTGGGAAAACATCTTCTATAACTGATCTAAAGGATGGAGCTAAAATATCAGTTCCAAATGATGGGACAAACGAAGCCCGTGCCCTTATGCTCTTGGAAGCCCAGGGGCTTATCAAGCTTAAGGAAGACGCAGACTTTACCGCGACCATCTTGGATATTGCAGAAAATCCTAAGAATTTAGAAATAATAGAACTTGAAGCAGCTCAGCTTACAAAGACCCTGCAGGATGTAGATTTGGCTGTTATTAATGGTAATTATGCAATTCAGGCGGGCCTTAACGCTACAACCGATGCATTGGCAATCGAAGATAAGGACTCTGATGTTATAAAGAATGATTATATGAATATTCTTTGTGTCAAGGAAGGAAACGAGAACAACCCGGCTATTCTGGAGCTAGTTAAGGCCCTTAAGAGCGACGAGGTTAAGAAATTTATTGAAGATAAATATGAGGGCGCAGTAGTACCGATGTTCTAAGTTAAATGCGCGATTTTATATAATCTTAAAGGAGCTTTCAACTTATATGAGGGCTCCTTTATCTAAAATAGGCGAGAATACTCCCACCTCAAGGAACGTGAAGGGCGTAGCCCAGTGAGTAGGTGGGAGATGAATCGCCTTCGGACAAGGGATAGCTTACTTGCTATCTCGATTGTCCGACTGTTCGAGTGCTATCTGTAATAGATGAAAAATAGTTTGTGTACGAGTTCCAAAACCCTTTTTCTTTTTGTATGCGTCCACTCT
>JGI24711J26586_10000878_pt1 | contig 23570 bp, 17 predicted proteins | sample BioPla3DNA1_FD_26586 | JGI IMG/M metagenome (IMG submission 26586)
AGCCATGAACAAGCCGAGATCAACTTGAGGGAGTTGAATGGCGATGGTTTCGATGAGGTGAAAGAGAAGGCAAAGGCCGCTTGGAATGAAGTGCTGAGTGCCATTACCGTGGAGGGAGGTACCGACGATCAGATGAGAACCTTCTACTCGTGCCTTTACCGGTCGCTGCTCTTCCCACGGAGACTACACGAGATAGATGCGCAAGGCAACGTGATACATTACAGTCCCTATAACGGGCAAGTGCTCCCGGGATACATGTTCACCGATACCGGCTTCTGGGATACTTTCCGAAGCCTGTTCCCGCTTTTAAACCTGGTCTATCCATCTATGAACGCGCAAATGCAGGAGGGACTGGTGAACACCTACCTGGAAAGCGGCTTCCTGCCGGAGTGGGCAAGCCCCGGGCATAGAGACTGCATGGTCGGTAATAACTCGGCATCGGTGGTCGCGGACGCGTACCTGAAAGGTGTGGACCAGCACGATATTGAAACGATATGGGAGGCCGTGGTTCATGGTACACAGAATGTGCACCCCCAAAGTAGGTCTACCGGGCGGCTGGGTCACGAGTACTACAACAGCATGGGCTATATTCCCTACAACGTGGGGATCAATGAAAACGCGGCCAGAACGTTGGAGTACGCGTATAACGACTGGTGTATTTACCGGTTGGCGAAAAAGTTAAACCGACCCGATTCGGAGGTGGATCTGTACGCGCAGCGGAGCCAGAATTATCGCAACCTCTTCGATAAAGAGACGGGATTGATGCGTGGACGTAACGAGGATGGAACCTTCCAGACCCCCTTTAACCCGTTCAAATGGGGAGACGCGTTCACCGAGGGGAACAGCTGGCATTATACCTGGTCTGTCTTCCATGACGTGCAGGGACTGATNGACCTGATGGGCGGGCAAGAAACGTTCAACAGTATGCTCGACTCGGTCTTTATCCTCCCGCCCATCTTCGATGAGAGCTATTACGGTGGCGTTATACACGAGATCCGCGAGATGCAGGTGATGAACATGGGGAATTACGCGCACGGCAATCAACCTATTCAACACATGATCTACCTCTATAACTACTCGGGTGAACCGTGGAAGGCACAGTCACGACTGCGGGAGGTGATGACCCGGTTTTACTGGCCAACCCCCGATGGCTATTGCGGAGACGAAGATAACGGACAAACTTCGGCATGGTACGTGTTCAGCGCGCTTGGGTTTTACCCGGTCTGTCCGGCAAGCGATGAGTACGTGATGGGTGCGCCCCTGTTTAAAAAGGCTATTATCCGCCTTGAAAACGGGAATAAGGTGGTAATAAACGCTCCGGGGAATAGCCTGGAAAACTGCTATATCGAAAGTATGCGGTTCAACCGGGCTTCCTACACGAGGAACTTTTTGAAGCATGATGAGCTGATGAAGGGGGCTGTGATTGACGTGAAGATGTCGGACAAGCCCAACAAGAAAAGGGGAATCGAGAAGGAGGACTTCCCATACTCTTTTTCAACGGAGGGCAAATGACTCGTGGACAGATGAAGTGCTTTCACGATTTACCCGTGGTAAGCTGTATCATACATGTCAAAAATCACATAAAATAAATCAATTACTTAACCGGTAACTCGTACTTAACTGGTATATTTGTCAAAACAGTTGCCCGGGCGCTGTTTTCAAGCCAATTATTACTTCAAAGCCGCGTCTATTCTTGGGCACCTTAAATATATTTCAAATGGCAGTTTTAGTTATCATGCCCAAACAAGGGCAGTCCGTGGAGAGTTGCATCATCACCGAGTTAAAGAAAAAGGTGGGTGACCCCGTGAAAAAGGGGGAGGTGCTCTTTTCTTACGAAACGGACAAGGCCTCTTTCGAGGAGGAATCACCCGCTGATGGCACGATCCTGGCCATCTTCGCGGGTGAAGGGGATGAGGTGCCGGTGTTGGACCGGATGATGATCATCGGCGAAGAAGGGGAAGATATTAGCGAGCTGTTGGGTGAAGGAGCAGCGGACGTTGGTAGCGTGAGTGAAAGCGCCGCTCCCGCGAGTGGGTTGGCTCCTGCCGCCAGTGCGGCCGTTTCCCCCGCTACAGTTGGAACCGCTTCCTCCGTTGCAGCCGATGCTGGTGGGGAAGCGCCCTTTAAGGCTTCAGTTAGCCTACAAGCCGGTGTGAGCCCTGCCTCTCCCCGTGCCAGGAAGCTGGCGGGCGAGCATGCCTTAGATGCGACACGCCTGGAGGGTACGGGACCCGGGGGGCGGGTGATTGAGCGCGACGTGAAACAGGCGCTTGAAGAGCGTCCAAAGATGACCGCGCTGGCGAAGAAGGTGGCCTCGGAAGAGGGACTGGAGCCGGCTATCAAAGGCAGCGGACTTGCGGGCAGAGCCCGCGCAGCGGACTTGGTCACCCCGGTAGCCGTTTCAATCCACCTCACAGGCTCAGCCAAACCCCAGGCAACTTCACCAACGCCCGTCGTGGGTATTGCCCCGGGAGAGGAGTACGAGGATCGGAAATTATCAAATATTCGCAAGCTCATCGCCCGGTCTATGCACGCTTCGCTGCAGAACTCGGCGCAACTCACGCACCACCTGGGGGCGGATGCCCGCCGGTTGCTGGAGCTTCGTAAAAGCGCTAAGGAGGCGCTGGCGGAAGGACGTGTCGATACCAATATCACCCTGAACGACATGGTCTGCTTCGCGGTGATCAAGGCGCTGAAGAAGTTCCCGAACGTGAACAGCCACTTCTTAGGCGACTCCATCCGGCTTTTCAAGAAGGTACACTTGGGCCTGGCTGTCGATACCGAACGGGGACTGATGGTGCCCGTGATCCGGGATGCTGACGACCTGTCAATCATCGACCTTGCGAACCGCATGAAAGAGTTGGCGGCCGCCTGCCGAACTGGCAGCGTGAACCCCGATCTCCTTTTACCGGAGGTGGGCTCGTTCACCGTGTCGAACCTGGGTAATTACGGGGTGGAGATGTTTACGCCGGTTATCAACCTGCCGCAATCGGCCATCCTGGGGGTGAATACCATCGTGCCCAGACCCAAGGACTTGGGGAACGGCGTCTACGCGTTCGTTCCCTACATGGGGTTGAGCCTCACGTACGACCACCGCTCGCTCGATGGTGGGGAGGCTACCCGCTTCCTCAAGCAAATTGCCATCGAGATCGAGACGTTGCAACTGGACTTTTAGTGATATATGTTTTTCTTTTCAAAGCGAAGGTCGAATATTTTCGATAAGTGAGAACAGAGCCAAGTTTACTTGAGCTATGTCGAACGCAGAAAATATCTACGAAGTGAACTTGAAAGAAAGAGGCAAATGTAAGTAAGAAATAAGTAAACAAATTATCAAAAAATCATATAACAATGCCAAAAGTACAACCGATAGATCCTTCCAAGGTACGTCAGCCGGGATACATCGAATTTCAGCCGATTCCCGTGAATCAATACCGTAAGAGCGTGAAGGATGAAATGGAAAATTTCACCGCGGAAGAGTTCAAAGCTATTTACCATGACATGGTACTTATCCGCGAGTTCGAGACCATGCTGAATTTAATCAAAACCCAGGGCGAGTATAACGGAACCCCTTACAACCACCCGGGACCGGCGCACCTCTCCATCGGCCAGGAAGCGGCCGCGGTGGGGATGGCCTGGACGCTGAACGTGGATGACTTCATCTTCGGCAGTCACCGCTCGCACGGTGAGATATTGGCCAAGGGGATGTCGGCCATTTACAAACTGGACGATGACGAGTTGATGGCCATCATGGAGGGGTTCTTCGGTGGCACCATCCTCGCGATCGTTAAGGAGGGCTTCGAGGGATCGGTCAAGGAGCTGGCCAAACGCTTCTTGGTTTACGGTACCCTGGCGGAGATATTCGCGCGGGAGACCGGTTTCAACAAGGGGCTGGGCGGCTCCATGCACGCCTTTTTCACCCCGTTCGGTGTGTACCCGAACAACGCGATCGTGGGTGGCTCAGGCGATATCGCCGTGGGTGCGGCCCTCTACAAGAAGGTGAACCGCAAGCCGGGCCTCGTGGTCGCCAACATCGGGGACGCCTCGCTGGCGTGTGGCCCGGTGTGGGAAGGGATCACCTTTGCCGCGATGGATCAGTTCCGTGAGCTGTGGGAAGGCGACATGAAAGGGGGTCTCCCCGTCATCTTCAACATCATGAACAACCAGTACGGCATGGGTGGACAGACCTGCGGCGAAACGATGGGTTACGGGATAGCCGCACGCGTGGGCGCGGGTGTGAACCCCGACCAGATGCATGCCGAACGGGTGGATGGTTACAACCCGCTGGCAGTGATCGACGCCTACAAGCGCAAACGCAAGGTGATCGAGGAGAAGAAGGGGCCTGTGTTGCTCGACGTGCTGACCTACCGCTATAGCGGCCACTCGCCGTCTGACGCATCCTCCTACCGGACCAAGGAGGAGGTAGAAGCGTGGGAAGCGCAAGACTGCATTAGAACCTACGGGGAGCAACTGGTGGAAGCTGGCGTGGCGACGAGCCAGGAGCTTGATGCAACGTGTGAGGGGATACTGAAGCTACTTGACGAGCTGTTCCGCAAAGCGATCGACGAAACCATCTCCCCAAGGATGAAAAACCCGGACGTGATCGGTGATATGATGTTCTCCAACGGGTCGGTGGACAGCTTCTCCGACGCGAAACCCGATGTGTTGATCCCGATGGAGGAGAATCCCCGGGTGAAACGGATCGCGGCGAAAGAGCGTTTTGCGTTTGATGCCGACGGCAAGCCCTATAGCAAGATGAAGCAGTACCAACTGCGCGATGCTATTTTCGAGGCGATTATCGATCGTTTCTACAAGGATGCATCACTGGTGGCTTACGGTGAAGAGAACCGTGACTGGGGAGGTGCCTTCGCGGTCTATAACGGGCTTACCGAGTCGCTGCCCTACCACCGCCTGTTTAACTCGCCCATTTCGGAGGCCTCAATCGTGGGCACGGCCATAGGTTACGCGATGTGCGGCGGACGCGTGATCCCGGAGATCATGTACTGCGACTTTATCGGCAGGGCGGGTGACGAGATATTCAACCAGCTGCCCAAGTGGCAGGCAATGAGCGGCAACGTGTTGCAGATGCCGGTCGTGGTGAGGGTGTCGGTGGGATCCAAGTACGGGGCACAACACTCGCAGGACTGGACCTCCCTGGTGGCCCATATCCCCGGGATAAAGGTCTGTTTCCCGGTAACGCCGTACGATGCGAAGGGGTTGATGAACGCCGCGCTGCAGGGCACCGACCCGGTGGTGTTCTTCGAGAGCCAGCGGGCGTATGACGTGGGTGAGCAGTTCCACGAGGGGGGTGTGCCCGAGGGGTACTACGAGATTCCCATAGGCGAACCCGATGTAAAGAAGGAGGGGAACGATATCACCTTCCTGACGGTCGGTCACACCCTCTACCCTGCGCTAACGGCCGCGAAGGAGCTTGAAGAGAAATATGGTATGAGCGTGGAGGTGATTGATGCCCGTACGCTGGTGCCGTTCAACTACGAGAAGGTCATCGCCTCGGTGAAGAAGACCGGTAAGATCATCATTGCCGGTGACGCTACCGCCCGCGGTTCGTTCCTGAACGACCTGGCGACCAACGTGAGCCAACTGGCTTTCGACTGGCTCGACGCACCCGTCGCCGTGCTGGGCTCGCGCAACTGGATCACGCCGGCACATGAGTTGGAGGCGGCGTTCTTCCCGCAGCCGAGCTGGTTCCTGGACTTGATCCATGAACGGATTCAGCCACTTAAGAACTATATTCCCGGGCAAAATTTCACCGATGGGGAGATAATTCGTCGGGCCAAAAACGGGGTTTGATAGGTGAGAAGATTAAAAATATTGAAGTCCAAAAAATATATCCGCTATGGAGCCGAAAAAGGTGAATGCGCACCTGCACACCCCCTACTCGTTTAGTGCGTTTCAAGACGTTGATGACGCCTTGGACAGGGCTAAACGCGAAGGGGTGGAGGTGGTCGGCATCAACGATTTTTACACTACCCGAGGATACGAAGAGTGGGCTAAAGGTTGCGAGAAGCGTGGCCTGTACCCGCTCTTCGGTATCGAGTTTATCGCGCTGGATGAGAAGGAGCAGGAGGCTGGACTGCGGGTGAATGACCCCGTGAACCCGGGTCGCACTTATCTGAGTGGTAAAGGGTTGGCTTACCCGTTTCGCTTGGCGGAACCCTACGCCTCGCGCTTGAATGCGGTGGTGGAAGAGGCCAACAGACAGGTGGAGGCGATGTGCGGGAAGCTGAACGAGCTGCTCCAGTCGGCAGGCTTCGGCTTTAGTCTCGACTTCCAGTGGATAACGAGCGAGCTGACCAAAGGGCTCGTCCGTGAGCGCCACCTCGCGAAAGCGCTGCGGGTAAAGTTGTTGGAGCGATACGGGGGCGACGGGCAGAAGGTCAAGGAGGCCCTTGAGGTGTTGTTTGGCGGCAAAGCCCTGAAGGCGCCGATGGACGATGTCGCTGGCGTGGAGAACGAGATCCGTGGAAACCTGTTAAAAGCGGGGGGTGCTGCCTTCGTGCCGGAGGAGGCCGCTGCCTTCCTCCCGGTGGAGCAGGTACGCGAGATTATTCTGGCCGCTGGGGGGATTCCAACCTATCCCTTTTTGGCGGACAACTCAGGCGGGGGCTATACCGACTTTGAAGGGAACCTGGAGCAGGCCGCCCGGCGATTGACTGAAAGGGGTTTCCACTCCGTGGAGTTTATTACCACGCGAAACGATGTCCGGCGCCTGGAGGAGTACGCCTCCTACCTGCATGAGCAGGGGTTCGTGGTGACCTTCGGCAGCGAACACAACACGCCCGCCATGGAGCCGATTGAGCTGTTCGCTCGCGGCGGCGTACCCTTGACACTCAAGCTCAAGCAAATTAACTACGGGGGGGCTTGCGTGATCGCGGCACACCAGCACCTGGTGGCACAGGGTTTGGAGGGGTACGTCAAGGTGGACGACAACCCTCTGGTCACGCCCGGAAAGCGAGGTGACGAGGAGAAGCAGGGCCTTCAAGGACTGGGGTACGTCGATCGCTCCCGGAGGGAGGAGTTCGTGAAGTTGGGGGACCAGTTGATACAGGGCAAATGATTGGGATGTTGAGTAATATAAAAAACTTATCTTTCGCATGTTGTTTACTGTTTCAGCTTTCAGAACGAAGACCTCATAAACTCCTGCGGGGACACATCCTGCGAAGATTGCGTTAAAAAAGAAAAGCTGTTTGAAGCGTTAGCAAGTTCTTTTCTTTTAGCGAGCGAGCAGAAGATGGGTCGCAGGATTTGTGCCTGTCGAGCCTGAAAGCTATTAATTTTCTTAGGAGCGAGAGCAGAAACAAGCATGCTTGAGTTTTGCCGAGAGACGACAGAAAAGGCAATAAGTTGAAACAGTTACATGCGAAAGATAAGTAAAATAATAAGTGAACGATGAAGAGAGAGTTACGTGACATTGATGCCAAAGAGCTCGGCAAACTGGAGGAGCTGGTCGATATATCGCGATTTTATGGTAAGGACAACCGGTTCGTGATCGCTGGAGGGGGTAATACCTCCTATAAGAACGAAGAGAAAATATGGGTTAAGGCGAGCGGGCACCCGCTGGCCACGATCACGGTAGATGGCTTTGCCGTGCTTGATAGGAGCAAGCTGGCACCGATGGCCACGAAAACGTATAGTGAGCAGCCGGACGAACGGGAGGAGCAGGTGAAGAACGACCTGGCGGCAGCCACCCTCACCAAGGGGAGACGTCCGTCGGTGGAGACATCACTCCACGACGCGATCAATTGGCCGTTCGTGGTACACCTTCACCCTACCGCGGTGAACGGTCTCCTCTGCGCGCGAAACGCGGAGCAAGGGGTGGAAAAGCTGTTCGGTAAGAAAACGCTCTACGTGCCGTACACCGATCCGGGCTACGTCCTTTTCAAGGCGGTAAGCGACAAGATCGCTGACTACCGTGCTACATACAACGAGGAGCCACGGGTGATTTTGCTGCAAAACCACGGTATCTTCGTGGGAGCCGACAGTACGGTGGAGATACGTGAGCTGTATGACGCTATCCTGAAGAAAATCGAAGAGGCCATGACCATCCCGTTTCCCGTGGGAGAGCTGGAGACCTGCCGCCGCGCCGCAGATCTGCTGCCGGCACTACGGATGTTGCTTTCGGGACAAGAGCTGAAGACGTTGAAGGTGAGGAACAACGCGCTGATCAAGCACTATAGCGATAGCCCGGAAAATCAACGGGCGATCGCGCATCCTTTTACCCCCGACGGTATCGTTTACTGCAAGTCGAACTACCTTTTCCTGAATGGTGAAACGCCGGAGGAACTGATTGCCGAAGGCGAGAAAGCGATCCCCGCGTTCACTGAACGGTTTGGTTATCCTCCCAAGGTGCTGTTGATTAGAGGAATTGGATTGGTGGCCGTGGGCGATCACGCCAAGCAGTGCGACACCATCCTCGACGTGTTTGAAGACGCGATGAAGGTGGCCTATATTGCCCGGTCGTTCGGGGGACCGCATCCGATGACACCGGAGCAGGTGCAGTTTATTGATAATTGGGAAGTGGAAAACTACCGCCGTAGTGTGGGAGCGGCGACCGCCAGGGGGCGTGTTGAAAACCGTACCATCGTTATCACCGGGGCAGCCCAAGGGTTTGGCGAGGGAATCGGCCGTTGCCTCCTAGACGAGGGGGCCAACATCGTGGTGGCCGACCTCAACGAGGAGGCGGGCAAGGCCACGGTGGAGCTGTTTAATAGACTGGCGGGAAACAACCGTGCCCTGTTCGTGAAGACCAACGTGGCCGATCTAACCAGCCTGGAGAACCTGATCCACCTGTCGGTCTGCCAGTTCGGCGCGATTGACTGCTTTATCAGCAACGCGGGTGTTCTCCGTGCCGGGGGGTTGGAGGAGATGACCCCCGAGAATTTCGACTTCGTTACCAAAATCAACTACAACGCCTATTTCTTCTGCGCGAAGGTGGCGAGTAAGGTAATGAAGCTTCAAACGAAATATGGGCACAAAGACTACTACGCCGATATCATACAGGTGAACTCCAAGTCGGGCCTCGAGGGGAGCCGGGTCAACTTTGCCTACGCCGGTGGAAAGTTCGGCGGGATAGGGCTTACCCAGTCGTTCGCCCTGGAGCTGGCCCCCTACCGGATCAAGGTGAACGCGGTATGCCCCGGGAACTTTTACGAGGGACCCCTCTGGAGCGATCCCGATAATGGCCTGTTCGTGCAGTACCTGAAAGCGGGGAAAGTGCCGGGTGCGCAAACCGTTGAGGAGGTGAAGGAGTTCTACCTATCGAAGGTGCCCATGAGAAAGGGATGCACACCTGAGCAGGTGACCAGGGGGGTACTCTACCTGATGGAGCAGTGCGGTGAAACGGGACAAGCGTTGCCCATCACCGGTGGGCAGGTAATGCTGTCGTGATAATTGGAATAAAAAATTGAAAAACAAACGTTTTAATCATATGAAAACAAGAGCAGTAAGGTTATACGGTAAGAAGGATCTCCGTGTAGAGGAGTTCACGTTGCCTCCCATTAAAGAGGATGAGATTTTGGCCAAGGTGGTGACCGATTCGTTGTGCATGTCCACCTACAAGGCTGCATCACAGGGTTCCGATCATAAGCGGGTCCCGGATGATGTGGCCGAAAATCCCATCATTGTTGGTCACGAGTTCTCGGGTGATCTCGTTCAAGTGGGTGCCAAGTGGGCGCATAAGTTCAAGGCAGGAGATAAGTTCTCCATTCAGCCGGCCATCTATTACGAGGGCGGACCGGTGGGGGTGTTAAGTGCCCCGGGGTACAGCTACCCGTACGTGGGCGGAAATGCTACCTACGTGATTATCCCCAATGAGGTGATGGAGCAGGATTGTCTGCTTACCTATCATGGTGAGGGATATTACCCCGCTTCGCTGGCTGAACCCCTGTCGTGCGTTATCGGTGCCATGCATGCCAACTACCACACCACCCCGGGAAGCTACGTACACGAGATGGAGATCGTGGATGGGGGTAAGATGGCGATTCTGGCCGGGGTGGGCCCCATGGGGCTGGCGGCTATCAACTACGTGCTGCATCGCGAAGACCGAAAGCCTTCATTGTTGGTTATCACCGACGTGGACCAGGCACGTCTCGACAGGGCTGCATCTATTTATACCGTGGAGTTCGCGGCCTCCAGGGGCATCGAGCTGCACTACCTCAACACCGGAATCATGGACGACCCGGTGAAGAAGCTACGGGAGATCAGTGGTGGAACCGGCTATAACGATGTGTTCGTCTTTGCCCCGGTGCGTGCCGTGGTCGAGCAAGGTGACGCCATCCTGGCATTCGATGGCTGCCTGAACTTCTTCGCGGGACCCAACGATCCGGAGTTTAGCGCGAAGCTCAACTTCTACAACGTGCACTACGCATACACCCACATCGTGGGTACGAGTGGAGGTAACAACGACGATATGAAGGAGGCGCTGGAGATCATGAGCGAGGGACTGGATCCTGCCGGGTTGGTTACCCATATAGGGGGACTCGATTGCGTGCCGGAGGCGACCAACAACCTGCCCGATTTGCCGGGTGGTAAGAAGTTGATATACACGCATATCAATATGTCTCTTACCGCGATAGAAGATTTCGCGAAACTGGGTGAGAAGAACCCCCTCTTCAAGGAGCTGGCGGCCATCTGTGACCGACAAAACGGCTTGTGGAGCGTGGAGGCGGAGGAGTACCTGTTGGCGAATGCCGACCAGCTGCAGTGATGCTGTTTCTATCGGTGAGCTTCAGCCGATGTGTGATGACGAGATTGAAGCGTTGCGAATAGCATTCATTATTTAGTAGACATAAACAATAAAAAGGTATGATTGACTTACTGATTATAGGCGGTGGACCTGCCGGTTACGTGGCGGCAGAGAGGGCTGGGCAAGCTGGCCTCAAAGTAGTGTTGTTCGAGAAAGAAGCGATGGGCGGTGTCTGCCTGAACGAAGGGTGTATCCCCACCAAGACGCTGTTGTATGGTGCCAAGATATACGAAAACGTGCTTCAAGGTGCTAAGTATGGCGTCTTCGCGGATAATCCTCGGTTTGATTACAGGAAAATGGTTTCTCGTAAGAAAAGGGTGGTGAGGAGGCTGGTGTTGGGCGTGGAGGCCAAGATGAAAGCCCATAAGGTGACCGTGTTAAAGGGAGAGGCCACCATTTTGGGGCGCTCTTCGGCTGGTATCGAGGTTTCCAGTAACGGCGAGTCATTCATCGGGAAAAACCTGCTGATATGCACCGGCTCCGAGTCGGTGGTACTGCCTATCCCTGGGCTCGCTGAAGCGGGGGACGTCGTGGTGACTAACCGCGAGATACTCGATATGACCACCTGCCCCGAGTCACTGGTGGTAATAGGTGGCGGCGTGATCGGGATGGAGTTTGCTAGCCTGTACAACAGCTTGGGTGTCCAGGTGACCGTCGTGGAGATGCTCCCGGAGATACTGGGTGGTATGGATCTCGAGATTTCGGCCGCCCTGCGTGATATCTACGCGAAGAAGGGGATCACCTTCCACCTGAGTTCAAAGGTGGTGCGGGTGGATGGGCACAAGGTGCTGTTCGAGAAAGATGGCGAGACCCAAACGGTAGAGGGTGAAAAGATACTGTTGAGCGTTGGACGTCGTCCCGTGACAAGAGGGTTTGGACTGGAGAACCTGGGGGTTGAGTTGTACCGCGGCGGTATCAAGGTCGATGAAAAGATGCGTACCAACGTGCCGGGCGTGTTCGCAGCAGGCGATGTGACCGGTTTCTCCCTGCTGGCCCACACGGCGAGCCGCGAGGGCGAGGTGGTGGTCAACAACCTCACCGGAAGAGACGATATCATGCGTTATAACGCGATACCGGGAGTGGTTTACACCAATCCCGAAGTGGCTGGGGTGGGTGAGACAGAGGAGTCGGCCAAAGCCAAGAACATCGCGTACAAGGTGGCAAAACTGCCCATGGCCTATTCCGGTCGCTTCGTGGCTGAGAACGAGGGTGGCAATGGTTTATGCAAGGTGCTGCTGGGCGAGAAACATGGTGAAGTAATCGGTGTTCACATGCTGGGTAACCCCTGTAGCGAGATCATTTACGGTGCCTGCATCGCCATCGAGCAGGAGATGACCCTCAAGGAGATGCAGGAGGTAGTCTTCCCACACCCCACGGTGAGCGAGATCATCAAAGAGGTGGTCTTTTCCGTCTGATTTTATTTCCTACGGTTTGTTTTTTGCGGGGACGGAGCTGCTTTAAAACGAGGCGGCTCTTTTCTTTCCCGAAGTGGCTTTTCTTCCCTGATTCCTTATTGCAACAGTCCCGTGTTGTGCTTGTCGGCGGCCGTATGTTACCGGAATCGTATGGTTACCCAAAGTAACGTCCTTGCCAGGTCTCCCTTTCCCGGAAGCGTTTCGTGATCTTTGCCGTCACCACGTGGTTCTTTAGTTCCCACCCGGGTGCTACCAGTAGCTCCTTAGGGGATTGCGATACGAACCGCTCGATATAGATCGAAGGGTTGAGCCGCTCGGCGAAGTCCACGCAGAGGTCGATGTACTCATCTATATCAAATGGGTAAAACGATTCCGGGAGCAGTCGAAACTCTTTCTCCATGGCCGTTCCCCGGATAATTTGCAGTTGGTGTAGCTTGAGCGTTGTCAAGGGTAGCCCCGATAGCGCATCGGCGTGACCGAGTATCTCATCATCTGTTTCGCCCGGGAGCCCCAGGATCATATGCGCCCCCACCACGATACCGCGTTGGGCGGTCAGTCGGATTGCCTCTTGCGACTCTTCGAACGTATGTTGACGGTTCACCCGTTCCAACGTCCGATTCAACGTGGACTCCACACCGTACTCGATCATGATGAACACCTTCTTGCTTAACGCTTCAAAGTAATCGAGCAACGCGGGGGGCATGCAGTCAGGTCGGGTTCCCACGATAAGGCCTACCACGCCAGGGTGGGAGAGTGCCTCTTCGTATACCGCGGTAAGTACACCCAGTTCGCCGTACGTGTTGGTATACGACTGGAAGTAGGCGAGGTACTTCATCTTCGGGTACTTGCGCGAGAAAAAGGCGATACCGTCCGCCAGCTGTTCGCTGACGCTTTTGGTCGGTTTCCCGTACCCGGGGGTGAAGCTTTGGTTGTTGCAATAGGTACAGCCGCCCCACCCTTTGCTTCCGTCACGGTTGGGGCAGGTGAATCCCGCGTTAATGGAAATTTTCTGCACCTTGAACGGGAATCGCGCCTCTAAGAACTCGCCAAAATCTCTGTAGGGTCTCTCCATCGTTTTGGCTATCGGTTCGTAAGCACCTCGTACAGTTCCACGGGTAGGTCGGTTTCAATGATATCCGGTTTTTTCTTGATCTCCTCAAGATAGCCTAACGCTCGCTCCTCCTTCGACTCCAGGCGATCGTGGGTGGGGGATAACCCGACCATGCAGCGTACGCCGTGGCCGTGTAGTTTCTCCACGATATGCCGGTTGCCCTCGTTTATCGTAGGTCCGACGTAGGCGATGATATGGCTCCAGGGAACTCCCGATATGGCTATATCCTCGTACTCCCTGTCATTGCGCACCCACGCGGAGAGCATGGTATTGGGGAGCCTGTCGTGGTAGAACCTCGCCTGGGCACCCGTGTGCACGGTAAGCATTATATGCTCCTCGGCACCGCACCGTTTGATAAGTGCTACAGTCGCCTCCAATGGCACGTCTTTCCTGTCCAGGTTCAGGATAGTTTTACCTCTGCTCCACCTGATCACCTCTTCCAGGGTGGGGATTCTGTAATCGGTGATGTCTCCCTTGTAGTCCCTTAACCTCACCTCTTTCAGCTCCTCGAACGTGGATTCAGACACCTTGCCGGTGGCATTGGTCGTCCTGTCGAGGGTCTCGTCATGCATCAAGATGATGACGCTATCCTTCGTCAACCGGGGATCTATCTCGAAGAAGATACCCGGTACCCTCTCCGTGGCATACTGCAATCCCTCCAGCGAGTTATCCGGGAACTGGGTGTTTTTCCAAGCACCCCGGTGGCCACTTACCAAAATGGAACCATCTCCCGTGTAGTGGAATTGGCTGTACGTTTCACCCAACCCTTGCCCAACTGTCTGGGAAGGATTTTTACATGAAGGCAGCGAGCTCAACAGGCCTGCCGTAATGGTTATCAACCAAAATTTTTTTCTCAAAACACCCATCTTTTTATATCATACTAGCTGTCGCGTTCGCTACGCTGCCTGTTAGTTGAGGTTGAACGTTATGTTCAGGTGCTGGTCACTCCTGACGTAGGTCGACACCACGTCGTACGAGAGTGAACTTTGGTTGGATGTGGCAGAGATCAGTTGCGACGATTGGGGGTAGAGTAGAATGCGGCTTGTTCCACTCCCTTCAGACAGGATCAGCTCGAAGTAGAGGTCGCTGTTGTTCGTGATCTCGTAGAAATTTGTTTTGCTGCCATCCCCTTTCCCTTCCGTGTAGTGCGAGGGTTTCAACTCTATGCAAGCTTCAAATAGCGCACGCACATGTTCCTCTTTCCCAGCCAAGTATTTGCTTGCCCAGGCAACCGTTCTCCCGGCATTCAACGCCTCCCTGATCGCCTCGGGCGTTCTCTCTTTCGCCATCACGAGGGTCATTGAACGATGGACGTAACCCCTATCGGTATCGTAATCTCGTCTGATCAGGTTGTGAATATCTGAAGTGCCCATAACGGTCAGGTTTTTATCCACGCACCAATCGAGGGCTTTCTTATGAAATCCAAAGCCGTTGATCACTTCAATGCCGTGCAGGGCCTGGTTGGCATATAGCTCCTCCACGAAGTCGATCCATTCGTATGACCCCTTTATCCCGGGTTGCCAGCCGGGGTGGTTCCAAAAGATAAACGCACCTTGCTCGGCCGCTTTCATGACGGCAGCCTTGTCGTAGGAGGCATCGCGTGACTCGATGAATCCCGAGGCATCCTGAATATAGATGGCGTTAAAGTGCCCAGGGGGAGTGTTACGGGTCACCTCCGAGCCTTTTACCAGGATAATGTTGTTCTTTTTGGCATCTTCCTCGATGATTTCGTGCGCACGGTTGTGGTTCACCTTGACATCGTCCTTGTGAGGTGTATACTCGATATGTTCGGTTAAAGCAAAGGCATCCAAACCCTCCGACCAGGCCTCTTGTAGCCTTATGGTAGGCCATACCAGCCCATCGGAAAAAACGGTATGCGTGTGAAAATCGCACTTCAGCACCTTGTAGCCATTAACATCTGGGATAACAATGTTTTCCCGAAATTGAGGACGACGCTGCTCATCGAAATAGCTCATCCCCTCTACATCTGTCCGTTGTGCGAAGAGGGCAACCGAGCAGAGCAGTAAGCCAATAAACAGAATTTTTTTCTTTACCATATTCATTGATAGTTAGTTAATGCTCGTGTATATGAACTCCCAGCCGGTATCTTTTTTATTTGGGGGTGGGGTGTTTACTACACCAACGTCAAATGTACCATTTAAAAATCACTTTCCAAAATTATAATTTTGGAAAGTGAACCGGTAAAAGTTGGGGGGCAGTGAGAAGGAATAGCGGTAGCGGTGGGGAAAACTCTCAGCAAATTATTTTTTCTTCCAATTCTTTTCAGTAAGAATGGCTTCGTGAGAAGCATTGAATTCATTAGCGACATTCAACATATATCCTCCTTGCGTTTTTCCCGTGCGGTCGGGCATGGAGTTTACCAACTTTGTCATTTCCGCTTCCGTTATATAGTTTGTGTTAGCTTGTATCTGCCATAATTCGCTATTATTTATTTCAAGCGAGGTGATTCCGCATTGATTACAAAATAACATAGTAACCTTGCCATGGATGGTAAATGTCTGCGACTTAAGTGTGTAGTTAGTGCTACCCCCAAAAGTTTTAGGATTTTCCCCCGGATCTCTTACTCCATCGTTGTCCCAATCTATCCATACATCATCTTGGTCGGTAGGATCAGCATAAACACCTATATTAATTTTCGCACCTACGTTCTTGCTCGTGGAAAAAGTCATGGTAGGGGGAGGAGTAGGACCTGTGGGGATATGTTTGGTAAATACAGGTACGCCGTCGTTATTGGCATCGTTTACATCGATTTCGAAGCCGTAACATTTGCCGGGCAGAATGGGTTTTTCGGGATTCATGGTGCCGATGGGAGGAAGAGTGCTTGGTACTGCAGAAGCAAATCCTCCTTGCAGTTCTGAACCAGAAATTTTTACGCCATCAGCGGCATCGTCTGCCGGAATGGTGAAATAGCGGAAATATCCGGCATCCAGCGCATCGATTAATCTCTTGCCGCTGATGTATTTAATCGCGCTCAATGGATGCGAAGAAGAACCGTAGATTTTTTCTCGAAGTACCGGATCGTAGCAGTCAATATAGCTACCGCCACTATTGGTTAACTGGAAATACAATTTTTGATCAACGGGCAAGTCGGCATTTTTAAGCGGGTCGGGGATATTGAATTTCAGCGCAAGTACGGCGGTGAGCCACTCTAACTGCGCGTTAAGTTGCAGTGGTGCTGATTCCGTAGGAAAAGGGACCTCTTTCACGGGGCTGGCAAAAACCATATCATTCAATTGTTTATTGAGCGTTTCAATGATGTGGATATCAGGAAAGCCATTTCCCAAAGTGAGCTGTTTATTTTCATCATTCCATGTATATCCCGTGGTTACCACGTATTTCAGGGGCTGAGAGTCATCGAAACTGCTTAGGTTGATGGTGCCTGCGGCAGTTGTAAGGTCCGCTTAGCTTTGTCCTACTGCCGAGGTAGGGATTGCGATTTTGTGGATCAGGCAGTTGCTTTTCCAGCTGGCGTTATCGCCTTGGAAGAGGATAAGTACCACTTGATCGCCCGTGTGCCACTTGGCTATCAGTTTCAAAGGATTGTTAGCGTCTTTCTCGAAGGCTATGCGCGAAGAGCCTGTTGCGGGCTGTGGGGTGGCAGGCATAGTAACAGTGAGTTTCAAGGGAACCGATGCGAAGGCGGTTTGCCGCGGTTCGTCTATTTCGTTGGTGCAGTTCGCGAATATAAATGCGAGGGTTGCGAGGGTGAGTACTATTTTTTTCATGTTGTTTGTTATTACTGGATGTGGGATGTAAGGTGCATGGTGTGTTTGCCTCAAACCATTTACCTGTAGCCCGTTGTGATTATTTTGAAAACATCAATTTTTCATTGTCCGTTGGATCTATAACCAGTCTCCGTCATCAATGCCGGGTAATGTGTTATTATCACCACCACTAGGGGCTAAGATGTTGTGCGTAAGTTCAATGTCGATAACCTCCACTTGAGGTGCCATGTAAAGCTCGACTGGTTTTTCTACCCGCGCTTGCTCCAAGTGCTTTTCGTTTAGATTTTTTCCTTTTGTTTTCATACGATTAGTTTGTTTTAAGTTTAAGTAGGTGATTTTCAATGTTGTTGAAATATAGTTTGTTAGTATTATATCCTGACTATCGTTACATGAAATATTTCACATGATGAAACCAATACCTTACCTTAATGTTGGATCAGTTGAGCAACCGTGTGAATTCGCACAAGTTGATTTATATTGAATACCTGTTGTAAATATTACGATAAAAATACTATATCGTGGAAGGAGAAAAAAGAGCATCGGTGGTCTATTTTGTGCGAATATATAAAATAGACCATTTTTTGGTAAACGTTCATTACCATGCTCAACGGGGAGTTGACCTACCCGGCCTTGATTTTTACGGGATTAAACGATGGTTAAACGACCGTAGGCTACAACGCAACAGCACCATTGAGCATTTGCAACAGGATTTGGATATTGGGAAAAATTGTTTTGGCTAAACGACTGGATGTAGTAATGAAAAAAGGGGGCGAAAATGCCCCCTCTTTCCCATTGGCTGTTCCGGTCATAAATGACTTGGAAAGCCCCATATTGAATAACTAATAAAAAACCAAACTGTCAAATAAAGTCTTAGCTAATACATGTTAAGCCTTGGGCTCTTCCTTGGCTTCTTCCTTAGCCTTTGGCGCTTCCGTTTCAGCTTTCACCTCTTCGGTCTTCGTTTCAGCTTTCGCTTTCGGTGCCTTCTTGGCCTTAGGTGCCTCTTCTTCCTTGGCTTCTACTTCAGCCTTTGGCGCTTTCGTTTCAGCTTTCACCTCTTCGGTCTTCGTTTCAGCTTTCGCTTTCGGTGCCTTCTTGGCCTTAGGTGCCTCTTCTTCCTTGGCTTCTACCTCAGCCTTTGGCGCTTCCGTTTCAGCTTTCACCTCTTCGGTCTTCGGCACAGCTTTCGCTTTCGGTGCCTTCTTGGCTTTAGGCGCTTCCTCGGCTACTGCTTCTTCGGTTTTTTCCTCTACAGCTTCCTTGGTATCGGCTTTTTCAGCTTTGGGAGCCTCTTCGGTTTTAGGTTCGGCCTTCTCTGCCTTGGCTTCGGGTTGTGGAGCCTCTTCGGCTTTCACCTCTTCCTCTTGGGTTACCTTTTCGGTTTTAGCTTCCGCTTGTTTCGCCTCGGCTTCTTTTGCCTCTTGCTCTGCTTTTTTCTTTAGCGCTTTCAACTTTTGGTTGTCAAGCTTTTCTTTCAATGCGGCTAGCTCTTCGATATCACCCAAGGTGGCCTTTTCTATCACCGGCATTGCAGCAGCCACTTCCGTGCTAGTTTCTTTCTTTCCTCCGCGCCGGCCTCTTCTTCTAGTTTCTTCTCCGGAAGCGTCTTCGTGGATACGGCTATGAGAAACGATGATGCGTTTGGCATCTTTATTGAATTCGATCACCTTAAAGGGCAATCTCTCTTCGAGCTGCGCTTGTGAATTGTCCTCTTTTACCATGTGTTTCGGGGTAGCGAACCCTTCCACGCCGTATGGTAACGAGACGACCGCACCCCTGTCCAGCAACTCCACGATGGTCCCCTCGTGAATGGAGCCGACGGTGAAGATGGATTCGAATACATCCCACGGGTTCTCTTCCAACTGCTTGTGTCCTAGGCTTAAGCGGCGGCCTCCCTTGTCGATGTCAAGTACCTGCACGTCGATAGGTGCACCAATTTCGGTCACCTCGCTCGGGTGCTTGATCTTCTTGGTCCACGAGAGGTCTGAGATGTGGATTAAACCTTCAACACCCTCTTCGATCTCCACGAAGGCACCGAAGTTGGTGAAGTTACGCACCTTGGCCGTATGGGTGCTGCCCACCGGGTATTTCAGCTCGATGCTCTCCCATGGATCGGGTTTCAGCTGTTTCAGGCCGAGCGACATCTTGCGGTCTTCGCGGTCTAAGGTGAGGATCATCGCTTCTACCTCTTCTCCCACGCTGATAAAGTCTTGTGCGCTGTGCAGGTGCTGCGTCCAGCTCATCTCGGAGACGTGAATCAGTCCCTCCACGCCCGGGGCGATCTCCACGAACGCACCGTAATCGGCAATCACCACCACTTTCCCCTTAACGATGTCGCCCACCTTCAGGTCTTCGCTCAACGCATCCCACGGGTGCGGGGTGAGTTGTTTCAGGCCGAGCGCGATACGCTTCTTATCTTTATCGAAATCGAGGATTACCACGTTGATCTTATCGTCGAGCTTCACCACCTCTTCAGGGTGTTGTACGCGGCCCCACGATAGATCGGTTATATGTACCAACCCGTCTACACCACCAAGGTCCACGAATGCCCCGTAAGAAGTGATGTTTTTCACCACGCCCTCGAGTACCTGACCCTTTTCGAGTTTCGAGATGATCTCCCTCTTTTGTTGTTCCAGCTCTTCTTCGATGAGCGCCTTGTGTGAAACCACCACGTTTTTGTATTCGGGGTTAATTTTAACCACCTTGAACTCCATGGTTTTGTCCACGAAGATGTCGTAGTCGCGGATAGGCTTCACGTCGATTTGTGACCCGGGGAGGAATGCCTCGATACCGAACACGTCCACGATCATACCACCCTTGGTGCGGCACTTGATGTACCCCTTGATGATCTCGTTGTTCTCAAGTGCGGCATTCACCCTATCCCAAGCGCGGGATGCGCGGGCTTTTTTGTGCGATAGGACCAGTTGTCCGTTTTTGTCTTCTTGGCTCTCGATGTATACCTCTACCTCGTCGCCGATCTTAAGTTCAGGGTTGTAGCGAAACTCGTTCATCGAGACCACTCCGTCTGATTTGTAGCCAATGTTTACCACCACTTCGCGTTTGCTCATGGAGGTAACAATACCGGTCACCACCTCTTTGTCGTTGATTTTGCTCAGCGTACTGTCGTAGGTTTCGGTGAGTTTCTCCCTGCGTTCTTTGCTGTAGGCGTCTCCTTCAGCGTAGGCGTCCCAGTCAAAATCCTCGATGGGGGACGCGAGATCCTGAACGGGTGATGTGGGGTTTTCCTCTACAGGTGATGCGAGATTCTCCTCTACGTGAGATGTGAGATTCTCCTCTACGGGAGATGTGAGATCCTCCTCGATGGGGGATGCATTTGATAGGTTGTCTGTCATTTGTAGTTGAATAATGTTGAATTAAATAATGAGACTTTATGTTGTCTTAAAAAAAACGGTGCAAAGGTAGTCTGTTTTTTGCTATAAACCAACTATTTCGTTAAGCAAAACGAACAGAAGCCAAGTTTTACTTGGATTATGTCGTTGCGAGAAATAGTCTAACTTCAGTGAACTATTTCGTTAAGCAAAACGAGCAGAAGCCAAGTTTTACTTGGATTATGCCGTTGCGAGAAATAGTCTAACGCAGTGAACTATTTCGCCCTATAATTTCGTGGGCGAGAGGCCTGTTATTAGAGCAGCAGCCCGCTTTGCACCTCTTTTCGGGTCTCTTTGCCCGCGATCTGCTCTACCAGGGCGAGTGCGAAGTCAAAGACCAGCCCGGGCCCTTTACCCGTGGTGATGTTCCCATCGACCACCACACTTTTTCCGGTAACCTTTGCGCCTTTCAGCTCGCCCTCGAAACCGGGGTAGCAGGTGGCTTTTTTCCCCTCCAGCAGTCCCAGTCCGCCAAACACCATGGGAGCGGCACAGATAGCGGCCAGCAGCTTCTTTTCCTCGTTAAACCGCGTGATCAGCGCTTTTAACCCTTCGTGTTCGTTCAGGTGCTTCGCTCCCGGCATACCACCGGGTAAAATCAAGGCCACCACATCCGTGAAGTCGGCTTTGTCAAAGGTGGTGTCGACCGTCACGGGAACACCGTGCGCTCCCGTCACCACCTTGTCGCTGGTGATCGAGACGGTCTCTACTTGCACTTGCGCCCTTCTCAGGATATCTACCGTGGCGAGCGCTTCAATCTCTTCAAATCCGTTGGCTAAAAATAGGGATACTTTCTTCATTTTATACTCCTTATATTGATGTTGTTATTAATCATTTTCCATTCAGCACGAACCAGAATGGGGCGTGCTGTTTGTTTTTATTACCTTTACGGGTTACTTCGTTTTAACCCCTAAGACATGTTTTCTTCCGATTAAACTTTTACAGTCGAAACGGTAGAGGTGGGCCTGTTCACTGTAGTTGCTTGCATTGAACCGCGCGTCAGCCTTGAAAGCCCGTTTTATCTCAGGTTAAACCGGTAGGTAATGGTTCCCTGTTGGTTGTTGGCCGAGTTGATGGCATTGAACTTGGTACCCCGAGCAGCACGCAACGCCTCGCTTCTCAGGGAGGTGCTGGGTGTGTTGGTACCACGCCCGATCTCCGCGTGAATCACGTTCCCGGCGGGATCCACTGTAATGTTAACAACTACCGTGCCATAATCGTTCACGGTATAGCTGGGTTGCACGAGACCTCCACGACCCAGGCTGCGGCCACCAAGGTCGTACGAGCCGATCCCTCCGATTCCACTGCTGGCACCCACCGTGGCGCTGCCGGTACTCACACCTTGTGTCCCTTCTCCCTCGGTTTCGCCCCGGCTGCTTGATCCCTCGCCAAAGAGACCCGACATCTGTTGGTTAATCTCCCTTCTTTGCGCCTCCTGTTCTTGGCGTCGCCGCTCGGCTAACTCCTGTTGCCTTCTCTCCTCGGCCAGTCGTGCCCTCCGCTCCTCCTCTTCACGCTGTGCCTGCACATCGATGGTAGGTTCGCTCTCCTGTGCGATCATTGGCTCGTTCGGTGAGTAGGGGGGTATCTCAGGCGATCGGGATGGATCGGGTACGACCTCGGTCATCTGCGGTTCGTATAGACCGAAAGCATCCTCCACTGTGCCGAACATCACGGGGATGCCCCCAAACTCTTCCAGTGGGGTATTCAAATTAAAAACGGTGAAGTAGAGTAGCAGGAAAAGCAACACGGCAAAAATTGCTGTCCCTATCATTCCCACTATTTTCTCTCGTTCAACCATATTGTTTCAACTGTAGTGTTTGTTCCTGTTTGATCAGTGTCCGGTTCCGTCTCGATTACTGTAATCTCAACTCAATCAGCTTGTCACCTACTGGGGGCGCGTCATCAGCACCATTTTAAACCGGTTCTGGTTCGCGAGGTCCAGTATCCGCACCACCTCCCGGTAAGGGATGTTCTCATCGGCGTACAGGGCGACGAAGATATCGGGGTCGGCCGTGTAGGCCGATTGCAAGAACGGTGTGATCTCCTCGAACGTCACCTGTCGTTCGGTTTCGTTGGCGTTGGCCACGTAGTAGTTGAGGTTTTCATCGATAGTCACCCGGGTGATCGGCTTGACCTGTACCTGCTGCTGCGACCTCGGTAACAATACCTGTATCGCGTTGGGAACGACGATGGTCGAAGTGACCATGAAGAAGATAAGCAGCAGGAAGATCACGTCTGTCATGGACGCCATGCTGAAGTTCTTTTCTATGCTATATCGCTGTTTTAGTGCCATGTCTTAAGAGTTTTCCCCGCTACGCCGCGGGTTCATTGAGGATATCCATGAAATCCATGATCCTCATCTCCGACCGGTTCACGATCCCCTTGATCCGGTTGGCGAGGTAGTTGTACGCGAATAGGGCGATAATTCCCACGATAAGCCCTCCGACGGTGGTGACCAGCGCCTCGTAGATACCTGCCGATAGCGTGGTAACACTCACGTTAGCCCCTGCGCTCGCCATGTCCATGAAGGCCCGCACCATCCCGGTCACGGTACCTAGGAAACCCACCATTGGTGCACCCGAGGCAGAGGTGGCCAGCACGGCCAATCCCTTCTCTAATTTCGATATCTCGATGTTCCCCTGATTCTCGATGGCCGACATCACGTCAGCGGTAGGCCTTCCTAAGCGGGAGACTCCCTTTTCTACCATCCGTGCGTAGGGGGTATCGGTTTGACGGCAGAGCGTTGTCGCAGCCTCGATTTTCCCGTCGTGGATGTAATCCTTTATCCGGTTCATAAACGAGTGATCCTCCTTGTCGGCCTTATTGATGACCAACGTCCGTTCAATCAACACGTAAATGCTCATCAATAGGAGGATAAGTAACACGTACATCAACCAGCCGCCTTTTTGGGCCAGTTCGAACGCGCTCATTTTTACCGCCTCTACTTCCGCGCTGCTCAAGCTGTTGTACATTGCCTGCACCGTGTCGGCAGGCATGGGGATTTGCAAGAGATTCATACAGTTTGTGTATTAATGCTTTAATAGTACAACGACCCTACGTGACCGCTCTAACCAATCCTATCGGCAGGAGCCGTTGAGCCGATTGTCTTCCGTTTCTACGGCTAAAGATAGTTGTTTTGGGTGG
>JGI24711J26586_10000890_pt1 | contig 23409 bp, 16 predicted proteins | sample BioPla3DNA1_FD_26586 | JGI IMG/M metagenome (IMG submission 26586)
GATCTATTATCACCCGATACAGCTACTAAAAACACCTGTGCAGGCGGAATTTTCGGTTGGATAAATGCTATAGATGGAAATACTGTGGTCAATGAATGTTTCAATACCGGTAATATCTCCAATGAGAGTTATAATACCGCCGGTATTATAGGATATATACATGAAGCGACAGCGGGAACAGNCAATAATACCATTAGCAATTGCTTGAACAGCGGTACGTTGCAATCTGCCAGGGCAGTAGCAGGTATTGTTGCTCGTATTGAATACATGGGAGCGGGGACACATACCCTTGCTAATTGTATCAGTGTAGGTACCATAGTAGATAATGTAGAAAAAGCGGCGATTGCCGTATTGGAAAATACTTCTTTGGATTTGGCTACTTGCTATTACGATAGGCAAATTACCGCTTGCGATAGCGGCTATTTCTATGCCGGTAGCGCAACAGCTTCCAACGATACGGTGCGATATGCCCGTCAATTGGTTAATTTGCATTTAGATACAAATGTTTGGTATATGGAAAACAATATGTATCCGCGTTTGCGTTGTTTCAAAGACGCAGATGCCATGATAGTAGCGGCAACACCCTTTTATTTTTATGCCGATGAGGCAGCCGACGATTACAATACAATTAATAAAGTCAATACATCCTTTGGTTTAGGAGGAAAATCAAAATCTCATTTCCAATCTTCTAAGCCCAATGTTTTACAAATCATAAACAATGACAGTGTCATTGTTTATCCGAATGGGATAGACTCAAGTAGGATAGACACTGTTGAGATTACCTCTTGGTACGAAACAGCATCGCGTACCTACCAAATAATCGTAAAAGTTGAAACATTCCAAATTTTTGATACGCTAACGATTTGCAGTAGTGAGTTACCTTATACATACAAAGATAGTACATATTATATAGCGGGAGATTATGCCATTAATTATCAAACGGTTTATGGTTATGATAGTATCATTTATTTGCATTTAATGGTCAATCCGACTTATTTTACTACCGATACGCTAACCATTTGTGACAATGAACTTCCTTATACCTATGAAGACAGCTTATTGTCCACTGCCGGAGATTATCGTTTCGATTACCAAACAATAAACGGTTGCGATAGTAGTATTCAATTGACTTTATTCGTCAATTCAACTTATAATCATTACGATACCCTTAGTATTTGCGATAACGAATTGCCTTATACCTATGGCGATAGTACGTTTTATATAGCAGGAGATTATATCATTAATTATCAAACGTTCACTACTTGCGATAGTGTCGTTCATTTGCATTTAATGGTCAATCCGACCTATATTATAAGAGACACCGTAATAATTGCCGGAAATGAACTTCCCTATGATTATATAGTAGGAGGAAAAACGCGTACTTTATACAATGCCGGAAGTTATGAATATACGCTTACAAGCATTAATGGCTGTGATAGTATTATAATGTTAGAGTTGGAAATTGTTGGTGCAATAGAAGAATTTTCGAAAAACAATAACGTAAAAATATATCCTAATCCGTTTAGCGATTATATTGATATTGAAATACAAGACAATTATACTATAGTGGAGATGCAAGTAATCGATGTTTTCGGTAAAACGATTTTTAAGCAAAAAGTCAACCGAAAACAAGTTCGCATTCCTCTAACGGACATCGGCAATGGATTGTATATTTTACAATTAAAAGACAAAAATCAACAAGTGAGTAATTATAAAATAATTTGCAATAAAAAATAAAAACATAAAAATTCAGAAACTCATATACCCCCTGTGGTAAAAGTGGGGATATGAGTTGCATATAACTTTAAGTAAAAAATATAAGTATATGAAAACAAAAATTTTATCGATTGTTATTACAATCATCGGTTGTAGCCTTCCTTTTCAGCTAACAGCACAAAATGTGAGCTATTGGGATGGGGTGAGTGCCAGTATATGGACAAATGGTACCGGCAGCAAAGGTATGCCTTACTTAATTGAAAGTGCGGAGCATTTAGCCTATTTAGCCCAAAGTGTCAATGCAAACACAACAACTCATTACGATAGCGTTTATTTCAAATTAACGACGAATATTAATTTAAGAGGATTTCCTTGGATTCCCATAGGAAATGATAATGCTAAGTATTTTTCCGGTTATTTTGATGGAAACAATTATAGCATCGATAGCTTACACATTAATATCACTGCTACTGCCACTTCTAACTGTGGGCTTTTTGGGGTGTTGTGTAATGCTCGTGTACATGATTTGACTTTAAGCAATGTAAACATTGCTGTACAAACCGTATCTTCGCGTATTCATGTAGGTGGAATAGCGGGAATGGTAAGAGGGAACGATGTGATTCAATACTGTAATGTAACAAGCGGAAGCATTCTTGCTATTGCAGGTGCAGACAGAAAATCTTATGCCGGTGGAATTGTTGGTTTTACGCAAATAACGACTAATAGCATAAGCATTGCTAATTGTACAAATGCTGTTTTTGTTACAAGTAATTATACGGTAGGCGGTATTATCGGTAGTCTTAATACAACACAGCCCTATCACGATACGCTTTGGATAACGGCATGCAGCAATACAGGCTCAATACTTGGGGCTCCGACTCCCACTATTCTTTATACGGGAGGCATTATAGGCTGGATTAATGCTGCAAAATCCAATACTCAATGTTATGTAGATAAATGTAGCAATACGGGAAGTATAAGAGATTCTGTTAATGCGGCTACAAATGTTTATACGGGAGGTATAGCCGGATATATTCAGGTTTACGATACGGGAGCGACAAATGTGAATGTTATTGTTAGCAATTCGTGGAACAGTGGAGCTATAGAGAATATTAATACTGCTTCTACCGTACCGGATCAAAATAATTGGTCCTGTGCAGGAGGTATTATCGGATGTACCGGCTTATTCGGTACTGCGAATGTTAATGGTTTTAATTTGCACAATAGCGGTACCATTAATTTTATTCGTCATGCACCCTTGGTAACATCAGCCGTAGGAGGGATTGCGGGCTTGGCTTTCTCTGAAAAAGCGGGAAGCTGTATTGCTATTAATCAAGTGTACAATGCGGGGACTATTGCTTTATTATCACCCGATACAGCTACTAAAAACACCTGTGCAGGTGGAATTGCCGGCTGGATAAACAGTGTAGATGGAAGTACCATAATCAATGAATGTTTTAATATCGGTAATATTTCCAATGAGAGTTATAATTCCGGCGGTATTATGGGATATCTCTATGAATCGGCAGCAGGAAGCAATACCATTAGTAATTGTTTAAACAGCGGTAAGCTGCAATCTGCAGAAGTAGTAGCAGGTATTGTTGCGTGTATTGAATTCAAAGGAGTGCAAACACATAGCATTGATAATTGTATCAGCGTAGGAATGCTTGTAGATAATGTGAAAAAAGCCCCGATTGCCGTCTTGAATAATACCTCTTTGGATTTGGCTACTTGCTATTACGATAGGCAAATTACCGCTTGCGATAGTGGCTATTTCTATGCCGGGAACGCAATAGCACTTAACGATACACTACGTTATTCTCGTCAATTAGCCGAATTACAATTAGATACAAGTGTTTGGTATATGGAAGATAAAATGTATCCGCGTTTACGTTGTTTCAAAGACGCAGATGCCATGATAGTAGCGTCAACTCCTATTTATTTTTATGCCAAACCTTCGGAAGATTTATATAATACTGTCAATGAAGTTAATAGACCTTTCAATATGGGAGGAATAGCAGGAACGCATTTTCATTCATCCGAACCGTCTTTACTAACAGTTATTAATAATGATAGCGCATCGGTAACTACAACTGTCGAAGATACGGTTGTTTTAACCGTAGCCTATCGTACCGCATCAAGAGATATTGAAATCATTATTAAACCCAGACCCGTTATTGATACGATTGTTAATCTTATTTTATGCAACAATCAATTACCCTATTTTTATAAAGGCGTCTATATTCTGGGAGATACAACCTATTATTCTTTTGTTCCCTCCGTTCACGATGCCGATACTAATTTTACCGTCAATGCAACGGTTTATCCATCCTATGATACATCAATTACTCTCTCTTTAAGAGAAGAAGATTTTCCTTATATTTTCGGCTCACAAACATTAACCGGAGCAGGAACTTATTATGAAGTATTTCAATCGATCAATGGTTGTGATAGTACTGTACACTTATTAATTATTCCTGATACCAGCGAGTTGTCTCTAACTATAAGTGGGGTGAGTGTCGAAAACAACCAAAATGTAATAGAGTGGGAAAAACCCAATAGTCAAACGATTGAAAATTTTAATGTTTATAGAGAAAGTGATGTTAATAACCTATATAATTTCTTAGGAAGTATACCTTATGACAGCGTTGCCGTTTATGTAGATACAACAGCTAATCCCTCTATGAAAGCCTATCGCTATGTAATTAGTTTTACTACTATTAATAATTATGAATCGGATTATAGTCCTCATCATCAGACTATCCACTTAACGATAAACAAAGGAATAGGAAATACGTGGAATTTAATATGGTCGCATTACGAGGGCGTAGCTTATAATTCTTATAGAATATACAGAGGAAGCAGTAGTGATAGCATGCTGTTTTTAACCGAAATAGCCGGACATTTGAATTCGTATACGGACGAAGTTGTCGGAACTGCCTATTATTACATTGAAATAATTCCTTCAAATCCTTCTCCCAATCCGGTGTCTCCTTATTTGAAATCGAATAAGCATCTTTATACGATTAAATCGAATACCGTTTCTAATGGAGCTACCGATATAGCAAGTTTGGAGAATGAAGGAAAAGTGCTTATTTCACCTAATCCGGCTCAAGATTATATCCATATACAATGGGACGGCAATATAGATGTCAATGAGTTAGTGATTTATGATATCTATGGAAAAATGATAAAGAAAACGGCAGTAACTCAATCCGAACGTTTGGATATTTCCGATTTGACGAATGGATTTTATATCTTACAACTTAAAAAAGATAATCAAACGATAGGTAATTATAAAATCTTAAAAACAAAATAAAAGATTAACTGAGAATTATCTGTTTATTTAATAGACTAAGCGAAAAATACATTATGTTATTTTTCGCTTTTTTTTATGCCGATAGGCTTTGCTATTAATTATTATCATTGAATGCTAAGATTTTTTTATTTTTTTATTCATTTATTGACAAATAAACAGTAATTTTGCATTTGTATTGTAAATACTTACTTTGTTCTACAGCGTTAAAAATAATAAGATATGGAGAAAATAATAAAAGACAGAATTAATATTTGGTTATCTGGAGCTTATGATGAAGAAGCCAAAGCCGAAATACGTGCTATGCAAAACAATGCTCCCAATGAGTTAATCGATGCTTTTTACAAAGATTTGGAATTCGGCACCGGTGGATTGCGTGGTATTATGGGTGTCGGCACAAATCGTATGAATAAATATACGGTGGCAATGGCAACACAAGGGCTATCCAATTATGTGAAAACCCAAACAAAAAAACAAAAACCTTCCGTTGTCATTGCTTATGATTCAAGAAATAACAGTTACTATTTTTCGGAAATAACAGCTGAAGTCCTTTCGGCTAACGGATTTCAGGTTTATTTGTTTGATAAAATCACTCCGACACCGGAACTGTCGTTTGCCATCAGACATTTGCAATGCGATACGGGTATTGTGATTACGGCATCGCACAATCCGAAAGAGTACAACGGCTACAAAGTTTATTGGAGCGACGGCGGGCAGTTGGTTCCCCCTCACGATAACAATGTAATAGAGGAAGTGCAAAAAATAAAATCAATAGCGGAGGTTAACTTTCAAAGAAATGAAAAACTGATTACCTATATAGGCGAAGAGATTGACAAACCTTATTTAGAGAAAATAAAATCTTTGTCTATGCATCTGGAAGTGATTCAACGTCAAAAAGATTTGAAAATAGTATATACGCCTTTGCATGGAACGGGTGTTTATATGGTGCCGAGGGCATTGCGTATGTTTGGATTTGAAAACATATCCTTAGTAGAGGCGCAAGCTGTCCCCGATGGAAATTTTCCTACTGTCAAATCGCCTAATCCGGAAGAAGTAGAAGCGATGACAATGGCACTTAAGCAAGCCAAAGCAATCGATGCGGATATTATTTTAGCTACCGACCCCGATGCCGATAGAATTGGAGTAGCCGTCAAAAAAGCCGATGGAGAATATGAACTGCTGAATGGCAATATGACCTTATCGCTTTTGGTATATTATATGTTGCAAGAGTGGAAAACCAAAGGGAAAATCAACGGAAATCAATACGTGGTGAAAACCGTTGTAACAACGGAATTAGTGAGAGATATGGCAGTAAAAGAAGGAGTGGAATGCATAGATGTTTTAACGGGATTTAAGTATATTGCTGAAAAACTATTGCAATACGAAGGTAAAAAAGAATTTATTGCCGGAGGTGAAGAGAGTTTCGGCTGTTTGGTCGGCGATTTTGTGCGTGATAAAGATGCCGTTATATCCTGTGCCGTACTTGCCGAATTGGCTGCTGTGGCAAAAGAAGAAGGAAAAACCTTGTATGATGTATTGATTGACATTTACTTGAAATATGGTTTTTATAAAGAGCATTTAATTTCTATTACGCGCAAAGGCTTGCAAGGAGCGGAAGAAATTCAACAAATGATGTATACGTTCAGAAGCAGTCCACCTGCTATGATAAATGGAAGTAAAGTGGTGAAAATAAATGATATACTTTTATCTAAATGCACAGACTTAAGCAAGAATACAAGCACTGCGATTGATTTGCCGAAATCGGATGTGCTACAATTCTTTTTGGAAGATGGAAGTAAAATAACCGTTCGACCTTCCGGTACGGAGCCTAAAATCAAATTCTATTTTAGCGTTAAGGAATCTTTGTCAAAACGCGAAGATTTTGCTGCCGTCAATGAGAAATTAAGCAATAAAATAAACAATATAGTGAAAGCAATAGAGTTATAATAAAAAATAAAATAATGAAGTTTACAGTAAAACAAATAGCCGATTTAATAGGAGCTGAAATAGTAGGAAATCCGGATGCTGTTATTAGCAAATTCTCAAAAATAGATGCCGGCGAAGAAGAAGGCTTATCCTTTTTAGCCAATCCTAAATACACGCATTATATTTACACGACAAAAGCTACGGCTGTGTTGGTTAGCAATGATTTTCATCCTACACAAGAGTTAGAATGTACCTTATTGAAGGTAGATAATCCTTATCTTGCTTTTGCCCGACTGATGACGATGGCTCAGCAAAAAAAAACCAAAGTGGGTATCTCAAAACATGCTGCCATAGCAGAGGGAGTAAAGATAGGAAAAGATGTATATATCGGAGATTTTGTGTCTATATCCGAAGGAGTTACAATAGGCGACAATGTGCAAATATATCCGCATACCTACATAGGTGAAAATGTTACCATTGGAAACAATACCATTTTACATTCGGGTGTAAAAGTATATCATGCGTGTGTAATAGGAAATAATTGTACTTGTCATCCGGCTGCAATTATCGGAAGCGACGGTTTTGGCTTTGCACCGCAGTCTGACAATCAATACGTGAAAATACCTCAATTAGGAAATGTTATTATTGAAGACAATGTGGATATAGGTGCTAACACTTGCATCGACCGTGCGACAATGGGTTCTACCATTATTCGTAAAGGAGTTAAACTGTGTAACTTTATTCAAATAGCTCATAATTGCGAAATAGGGGAAAATACGGTAATGGCTGCTATGTGCGGAGTTTCAGGTTCTACTAAAATAGGGAAAAACTGTGTTTTTGCCGGTCAAGTAGGAGTGAGCTGGCATTTGAAAATAGGCGATAATGTGCAAGTGGGAGCTCAAAGCGGAATACATAATAGTTTAAAAGACAACTCAATAGTAGTAGGAACACCTGCTTTTAATGCTTCCGATTGTATCAAATCTTATGCTATATTTAAGCACTTACCTCGTGTAGTAGATCGTATTTCGGATTTAGAATCGAAAATGAAAAAATAAAATGCGCAATTTATACGATTTTATTGTTAAAAACATTCATGTTTTTTTATTCATTCTATTAACGATAGTTGGTTTATTTTTTATTTATAATTCAAGTTCGTATCGTCAGTGGGCTATTAATTCGATGACGAAAGAAATGATAGGTCCTTTTTTGAAACTACGTTCTACTTATATTGAATACATTCATTTAAAAGAAATTAATGCAAAATTATTGAATGAAAATCGTAAGCTGTTGCATAAAGCCTATAACCAAGATTTTAGTGTTTCAACAGAATTTACCTATAAAGATACGTCAAGAAAACCTATTTTCGATTATGTAACAGCCAGTGTGATAGAAAACACCATACATTTACAGAATAACTATATCATATTGGATAGAGGAAGGAAAGACAGTATTTTTCCCGATATGGGTGTAATATCTAATTTGGGAATTGTTGGAATAGTAAAAGATGTATCCCCTAATTATTGTATTGTGTTGTCTGTGTTGCATAAAGAATTTAGTCTGAGTGCAAAACTGTTAAAAAACAATGTGGCGGGCATTTTATTGTGGGATGGAATGAATCATGCGATTGCTCAACTGAAAAACATTACTACGGTAGAAAATATTGTAGAAGGAGATACGGTAGTCGTACAACATTCTCTTATTTTCCCTACCAATTACCCTATCGGAACTGTTGCCAATATTAATCAGCAGGTAAAGGGCGGATATTATGTGTTGGATATTCAATTGTTTGAAAAAATGGATAGAATAAATAAGGTGTGGATTATTAAAAATAACTATGCCGATGAATTAACAAAGTTAAAAAAGATGGGAGAAGATGAGTAAGTATGGGTATGTGTTAAGTTTTATTTTATTGCTGTTGTTTCAAATAATAATAGTAAATAGCGTGTCTTTGTGGGGAATCATAACTCCTATGGTGTATATCTTATTTATTTTGATATTACCGTTTCAAACACCACGATGGTTAGTCGTACTTTTGGGGTTTTTAATGGGATTTTCAGTTGATATGTTTACCGGAGTATTGGGTTTGCATGCCATAGCTTCGGGACTAATTGCTTTTTTAAGAATGCCTATTATTAATGTTATTCCTTCAAAAGTTACTTTTGAAGAGCATCTGCGACCTATATTGTGGGATATGCACTTTAAATGGTATTTTCAATACGTCTTATATCTAACGCTCATTCATCATATTGTTTATTATTTTTTAGAGGCGATGAGTTTTGATAACTTTCTCTTGGTGTTAGGCATAGCACTCTTAAATGTAGCTTTTACGGTCTTATTGCTGATGCTTTTTCAAGTCATATTTTTTAAAGCCTCTAAAAGATATTAATCAAGTTGTCGGTTTGCTATACCTTTTCGTTCATTGGCAGGTAGACGATGAATTTTTCTTTAAAAAAGTCTTCTTTGAACCACATGTCAATGGAATAAATATAAATCTTTTGAGGATACAATGCGGCTAATTCTTCGCTTATATCGCCTCCTTTGAGACAAATAATGCCGTTTTTCAAAGCATTGAATGAATGTTTGCTCTGTTTGTTTTTTACCCACTTAAAAAGAACAGGCAAGGAAGTTACCGCCCTGCTGATAATAAAATCGTAAGTGTTTTTTATTTCTTCTACTCTTGTATGTGTACAAGTAACGTTTTTTAAGTCAATAGATTTAGCTATGCTTTCAGTTACTTTTATTTTCTTTCCTATCGAATCGACCAAGTGAAATTTTGCTTCGGGAAAAAGAATAGCCAAGGGAATGCCGGGAATCCCGCCTCCTGTTCCGACATCCAAGATAGAAGTTCCTTTTTCAAAAGAAATCAAGCGGGCAATGCTCAACGAATGCAAAATGTGATTGAGGTATAAATTGTGAATGTCTTTGCGAGAAATAACATTGATTTGTTCGTTCCATTGCGTGTAAAGCGGCATAAGTTGCTCTAATTGGTGTATTTGTTTTTTGTCGAGATGAGGAAAATAGCGTAAGATGTTGTCCATTAAGATATTTTTAAAATGTAGAAATAAGTAAGTTTAAATAAAAAAACAGATTGATAGCAATCTATTTTTTTATTGTGTATAGCGTACGATTTATCTTACGATGGTCATTTCTTCAATTAGATTGGTAGCTTTTGCATATTTATCAATAATAAATAATACATAGCGAACATCCACATTGATACAACGTTGTAGATTTTCTTCAAAATCAATATCTCCCGACATAGCTTCGCTATTGCCGTCGAAAGCCAATCCGATTAATTCGCCATTGGCATTGATGACGGGCGAACCCGAATTACCGCCTGTAATATCGTTATTGGTAATAAAGCAAGTAACCAATTCTCCTTTTTCGTTGGTATAAGGACCGAAATCTTTTTTGTTGTACAGTTCTTTCAGTCTTTCGGGAACTATAAATTCAGTGCTATTGGGGTCTTCTTTTTGCATAACGCCGTTGATGGTCGTGTAGTAATTATAAAAAACGGCATCTCTTGGCACATAAGAACCTACGTTTCCATAAGTTAGTCGTAAGGTAGAATTGGCGTCGGGTGCCATGGGTTTTCCTTTATTGATGTCCATAATTCCTTCGACAAACAGACGATTGGCAGCTGCAATATTTTCTCCTGCATCTTGCATAGCTATTGCTACTTCTCTGAATTTTTCGTAAATACTTTGTCCTGCAAGCATTGCCAAGTCTTTTTTTAATACTTTCAGATTGGGTTTTTCAAGAAAAGCATTGAATTTTTCTTGTGTTGCAAAAACGGATTTGTCCATTATCGCTTGGGCGTATTGACAGAAATTTCCTTTGTATTTTTTAGCAACATCTGTAAGGACAGTAGGATAAAACTGAGGGTCCATGTTTTTATACGTGTACTCGAATAAAGCGGCAATTAATTTTTGTTCCGTTTGAGGGTTGTAATTTTTGTAGAAATTATCACCCGCAGTTTTTAGCTTTTCGATTAATGCATCTGTTCTTGCTTGATCTCCCGACTCTAATGCGGCAATTAAACCCGAACATTGTATGGCAAAATAAGGAAGTTCAGGACCGCTCAGCAAGCCTTCGATTATATACATGCGTGCTACGGCATAAGGCATGCGTTTGCTGTAGCCTTCTTCCAATAAGGTAAGTGCTTTTTTGTATTTATCGTCTTTATTTTCAGCCCATTTTAGATAGCCTTTTTCAATTTCTTTTTTCACATCCATTGTTTTCAGTGCCTTAAGGGCTTTGTTTTGTTCGTTGGAATATTTCCAATAATTGGAACAGCTGGCGTATTTTGAAGCATACTGAATGCGAGTTTTTTGACTTGCAGCCATTTCTTTACGTAAAACGTTAATTTTCACATCTCTTATTTCGTGACGTAGTTTGTTGGTTACGTTCATTGTTTCTGCTAATCCATAAGAGGTAATATAGCGATTGGTGCTTCCCGGAAATCCCATAATCATGGCATAATCGTTCTCTTGTATTCCTTTAGCGCTAATAGGTAAGAAGTGTTTGGGTTTTAGAGGAATATTGTTTTCGGAATAAGGAGCCGGTGAGCCGTCGGGAGCGGTGTAAATGCGAAATACGGCAAAATCGCCCGTGTGTCGGGGCCACATCCAATTGTCGGTATCGCCACCGAATTTACCCATTGAAGATGGGGGAGCTCCTACTAATCGTACATCTTCATAAATGATATGTACAAATAAAAAGAATTGATTGCTGTTGAATACGTCAGCTACATAGGCGTGGTATTTAGTGCCTTCTATTGCTTTATCGGCAATTGTTTTCGATATTTTTTCAATGGCTTTATCCCTTTCTTCTTCGGTCATTTTATCGTTTAATTCCGCTTTAACTTGTGGAGTAACATCTTCCATACTGACAAGTATTGAAGCTGTAATTCCTTTGTTGGGAAGCTCTTCCGATTTTTTATAAGCCCAAAAACCGTCGGCAAGGTAATCGTGTTCTACTGTTGAGTGCGATTGTATCATGCCATAGCCGCAATGGTGATTGGTAAAAAACAAACCTTCGGGAGAAACTATTTCGCCTGTACAAAAATGCCAAAACGGTCTTCCTGCATTGCCCAATCCGATAACTGCATCTTTGAGTGAAGAATTATTGATGCTGTAAATTTGTTCTGCACTTAGTTTTAATCCTTTTCTTTGCATCTCGGCAATGTTTTGCTCTTTGAGTAATGCAAGCAACCACATACCTTCGTCTGCTCGTGATACCGATATGTTGAGTAACAATATCACATTTAATAATAATGCTAATTTTTTCATCTTTATAAATTTATTTAATTAAATAATGTATTTATTTTTTTCGAATTGCAAAGATATGAAAAATATATATTGCAGGCATGTGTTATGGGAAAATTTTAAGCAAAATATTTAGCTTTTGAATTTCTTGGAATAGGAAGAGTGGGGAAGTGAAGTTATAGAAGTTAAATATATCGAAATATTTTTTTAATTTATAAGCATAAATTATATACTTTTGTAAAAATTTTCATAATGGACAAATCACATCAATCGGCATTACGCGTACAAGCAGGAATTGAGCATCCAACTCAAATAAATCCTTATTTGAGAAAGAAGAATATTAAAAAGTCTAAGCTATTAAGTAAACAAGAATACATTGACGGTATTTTGTCGCAAAATATTGTGGTGCTTAGTAAAGCTATTACTTTGATAGAAAGCAATTTGCGTAATCATCACGAATTGGCACAAGAAATCATCGAAGCCTGTATTCCTTATTCGGGCAATTCGATTCGCATAGGTGTTACGGGTGTTCCCGGAGCAGGGAAAAGTACGTTTATCGATACTTTCGGGAAGCATATCACCTCTTTCAATCATAAGTTAGCGGTTTTAGCCATTGATCCGAGTAGCGAATTGTCGAAAGGGAGCATATTGGGCGATAAAACACGTATGGAAGAGTTGTCGTCCGATAGCAATGCTTTTATACGTCCTTCACCGTCAGCGAATTCCTTGGGAGGCATAGCTCGCAAGACGCGTGAAACGATTATATTATGCGAAGCGGCAGGATTTGATGTCGTATTGGTAGAAACAGTAGGGGTGGGGCAGTCGGAAACGGCAGTACATTCGATGGTTGATTTTTTTCTTTTATTAATGATTTCGGGAGCCGGCGACGAGTTGCAAGGCATTAAACGAGGTATTATGGAAATGGCTGATGCCCTTGTCGTTAATAAAGCCGACGGAGATAATGTAAAAAAAGCCGAACTCACAAAAATACAATTGGAAAACGCTTTGCGATTGTTTCCGCTTGGCGAATCTCAATGGGCACCGCCTGTTTTCACTGCATCGGCTTTGTATAACACCAATATTGATGTGGTTTTTCAAGCGATTAAGGACTATATTGCTCATACGAAAGCAAACGGTTTTTTTGCTAAAAACAGGATAGAGCAATCCAAGAAACGTTTCCGTGATTATTTGGAAGAAGAATTGTTTGACCTTTTCCGTTCGGATAAAGAGGTGAAAGCTTCGCTTCCGCTTATAGAGGAAAAATTATTAGAGCATAAATTGAGTGCTTATTCAGCCGGTAAAAAACTGATAGATATGTATTTGCGGAATGCTTGTAAAGTTATCAATGCTGCCGATAATAAAAAGGGATAATTTATTTTTTTACTTCTACCTCTTCAAATCCTTCGATAATATCTCCGATTTTAACATCGTTGAATCCTACTATATTTAATCCGCATTCGTATCCTGCCGTAACTTCTTTTACGTCGTCTTTAAAACGTTTTAAGGAACCTAATCGTCCGGTATAGATAACAATTCCGTCGCGAATGATGCGTACTTGGTTGTTGCGTTGTATTTTTCCATCCAATACATAACAGCCTGCAATGGTTCCGACTTTAGAGATATGGAAAATTTCGCGTACTTCGATATTGCAAACGATATTTTCTTTGATTTCGGGCGAGTGCATACCTTTAATAGCGTCTTTTAATTCGTTAATAGCGTCGTATATAATAGAGTAGGTGCGAATATCTACTTGCTCTTGTTCTGCTAATTTTTTAGCTCCGGCTGATGGGCGTACTTGGAAAGCAATAATAATAGCATCGGATGCCGAGGCTAATAATATGTCAGATTCGGTAACTTGTCCTACTGATTTATGGATTATATTTACCTGTACTTCCGATGTGGATAATTGCAATAAGGAATCGCTAAGTGCTTCGATAGAGCCGTCGACATCACCTTTTACAATGATGTTTAATTCTTTGAAATCGCCTATTGCTATTCGTCTTCCGATTTCATCGAGTGTGATGTGTTTTTGTGTACGCAATCCTTGTTCTCGAATTAATTGTATACGTTTATTTACAATGTTTTTAGCTTCACGTTCATCTTTATATACTTTAAAAGTATCTCCTGCTTGCGGTGCATTGTTTAATCCAAGTATCAATACGGGAGTTGAAGGTCCGGCTTCATTAATTAACTGATTTCTTTCGTTATGCATTGCCTTTATTTTTCCGAAAGCTGTTCCGGCAGCGATAATATCTCCTTTGTATAAAGTTCCGTTTTGTACTAATATTTTTGCGACATAACCACGTCCTTTGTCAAGAGCGGATTCTACGACGGTTCCTGTGGCTATTGTGTTAGGATTAGCTTTTAAATCAAGCATTTCGGCTTCTATTAATACCTTTTCGAGTAATAAATCAACATTGATTCCTTTTTTTGCTGAAATGTTTTGGCTTTGAATTTTACCTCCCCATTCTTCTACCAATAAATTCATATTGGCTAAAGCTCCTCTGATTTTTTCAGGATCCGCATTGGGTTTGTCGATTTTATTGATAGCAAAAATCATCGGTACATTAGCTGCTTGTGCATGATTGATAGCTTCTATGGTTTGAGGCATAATGGTGTCGTCGGAAGCTATTACAATAATAACAATGTCGGTTACTTTAGCACCTCTTGCACGCATAGCGGTAAAGGCTTCGTGTCCGGGAGTGTCAAGGAAAGTGATGCGTTTGTTATTGGGTAAACGCACTTCATACGCACCGATGTGTTGGGTTATTCCTCCCGATTCTCCTGCTATTACGTTGGTTTTTCGGATATAGTCCAATAAAGATGTTTTCCCATGATCTACGTGTCCCATCACGGTAACAATAGGAGAGCGTTCGATAAGGTCTTTTTCGTTTATCTCTACGGTTTCTTCCTCTTCTTCTTCGTCTATGCCTACAAATTGTATTTTGTATCCAAATTCTTCGGCAAGCAATGTGATAAGTTCGGCATCTAATCGTTGGTTAATAGCTACTGCCATACCAATACTCATGCAAGTAGAAATTATTTGTGTAACAGGAATATTCATCATAATGGCTAATTCGTTAGCAGTAATAAATTCTGTTACTTTTAAGATGTTTTTTTCTTGTTCCGAGCGTTCTTGTGCTTCTATTATTTCACTTTGAATGAGTTCTCTTTTTTCTTTTCTGTGCTTAGAGGATTTGGTTTTTCCCAGCGGAGCTAAGCGGGCTAATGTTTTACGTACTTGTTTGTCAATTTCTTCTTCGGTAAAGTCTATTTTATTAACTTTACTACTTCTATCTTTGCGTCTTTTTATTCTATCAGTATCTAAATCAAACAAGTCGGAATCTTTATTGTAAGAAGGTTTGATACGTTTTCTTTTCTTTCTGTGTGTTTGTTCATCTTCTTCTTTTGGAGAAGTTTTATCCACCATATTTTTTTTCCATACTTTTTTTACAGGAATATCTTCGCTACTATCTTCTTGAGAAGAATCGGTACTGATGGTTTCTTGTTTTTTCGCTTCTTCTTTTTTTCTTCTTATTTTAGATTTTTCTTGTTGTTCTCGTTTTAGTGCTAAATCTTTTTCTCTTTTTTCTCTTTTCTCTCTTAATAATTCTTCTTTTGTTTTTTTAGCAGGTTTGGTAAGGGTATTAATGTTACTTAAATCTATTTTCCCTACCACTTTCGGTTTAGAATCAAATTTAGGAGCTTTTAGTATAATAACATCTTCGGTATCAACTTCTTTTTGTTCATCAATATCTTCTTGCAAGTCGGCTGTTGCCGAGCTTTCCTTTGTTTCTTTTGCATCACTGCTTTTAGCAGCCGACAAATCTTCAGCACTTACATTGTCTTTTGCGATTTCAGCTGTTGCTACTGTTTCCGTTATTGCTTGTTTTTCAACACTATCTATAACAACATCTTCTTTAGGAGTGTCGGGAATGTCGCTTACGATTTCTTCTTGTACGACTTCTTTTTTTGTTGCTTTCGATGGTGATTTTTCTTTTGTTTTTTTCTCAGGCTTAGCTTTGGTTTCCGTAGCTTTTTTTTCTGTTTTGTTTGTTTTTTTCGGTTTTTCAAGTGTTGATAAGTCTATTTTACCTACAATATTGACATTTTTCTTTGCAATATCAATTTTAAAGTCGGGTTCTTTAGTTTCTTTTAAAGGGTCTGTTTCAATTTTGTCAAGCTGAGTGGTTTTTATTACGACAACTTCGCTAACTTCGTTGATAGTATCGTTATTAATGTTTTCTTCTGCTTCTTTTTCGGTTTCTTTTGTAGAAGAAATAGATTTTAAACTGCTTCCAAACTCTATCTTCTCCGATTCTTCTTTTATATCTCTTTCCGATTGGTATTTTTGAGATACAAGCTCATACATTTCTGGAGTCAGTTTGGTATTGTCGTTGTTTTCAACGACATGTCCTTTTTCTTTTAGGTATTCCACGATAGTGGAAGTAGCCACATTGTACTCCTTTGCAGCCTTCCCTAATCTTGGTATTATTTTCTTTTCTTCTGACATAAATTATTTTTTTAACTTTTTTTTATTTTAATGAATAATACATTGCATTATTCAAACTCAGCTTTGATAATACGAAGAACTTCGTCTATGGTTTCTTCTTCTAAATCGGTACGTTCTATGAGTTCTTCTCTGGAAATTTCGAGTACGTTTTTAGCTGTATAATAACCGGTATTTTTCAAAACATCGATAATCCATTGATCGATTTCGTCCGAAAATTCTTGTAATTCAACGTCTTCTTCGTCTATGATATCATCTCTAAATATATCTATTTCATATCCTGTTAATTTGCTTGCTAATTTAATATTACTTCCTCCTTTTCCAATAGCCAAAGAAATTTGATCCGGCTTCATGAAAACATTGGCACTTTTGTTTTCTTCGTTGAGTTCTATACTGGTAATTTTAGCCGGACTTAATGCTCTGGATATGTATAAAATATTATTAGTTGTATAATTAATAACGTCAATATTTTCATTCCTTAACTCTCTTACAATTCCATGTATACGAACACCTTTCATGCCTACGCAAGCTCCGACGGGATCTATACGTTCGTCGTACGTTTCAACAGCTATTTTGGCTCTTTCGCCCGGAACGCGAACGATGTTTTTTATCATAATGAGTCCGTCGTAAATTTCAGGAATTTCTTCTTCCATTAAACGTTCCAAAAATACCGGTGAGGTACGCGATGCTACGATTAAAGACGAATTAGGTCTGGGTTCTACTTTGGTAACGACAGCGCGTATATGATCGCCTTTTTTGTAAAAATCGCCCGGTATTTGTTCGCTTTTCGGAAGTAATAATTCTATTCCTTCTTCGTCGTGGATAATTATTTCTTTTTTAAATGCTTGATGTACAGTTCCCGAAACGATTTCGCCTATGTGGTTTTTGTATTTTTGATAGATAATGTCTCCTTCGTATTCTAATAATTTAGCAGCTAAATTTTGGCGTAATGAAAGTATATCTCTCCTGCCGAAATCTTGTAGTTTGATTTTTTCACACACTTCTTCTCCTACTTCAAAATCGGGTTCTATTTTGATGGCATCCGATAGTTCTATTTGAGTTACAGGATCGCTAAGTTGTCCATCTTCTACTATTTCAAACCATCGTTGAAATTCTACATCTCCTTTATCATCGTTTACAATGATGCTAATATTTGCATTTTGACCATATTTTTTCAAAAGCGTATGTTTAAAAACATCTTTTAGAATAAACATAAATGTTTCTCTATCTATATTTTTCAGCTCTTTAAACTCAGAAAACGATTCAATTAAATTTAAATCCTCTTTCATATTTTATATGTCATTAATTTTTTATTAAAATACCACCTCAATTTTTGCTTCTTTTACATCTGTCATTTGTATTTTGTGCGTATATATCGGTGTTTTTTTTGTTTCTTTTATTTCTAATTCTATTTCTTCTTCAGTAGCGTTCAGTAATTTTCCACTGATTTTAGTGCCGTCGTTTAACTTGACAGTTAATTGTTTACCTATAGCGTTTTTGTATTGACGGTATAGTTTTAGCGGTGTTCCTAAGCCGTGTGAAGATACGTTTAATTCAAAATCAATTTTATTTCTATCCAAAGTTTTTTCTATGTGTTTACTTATTTGTATGCATTGTTCTACTGTTACGCCCTTATCGCCATCTAAAAAAACATAGATGGTGTTGTCTTTTTTTACCTTTATATCAGTAATAAATAAATCGGTATCTCGGATGATATCCAAGACCAAATCGGTAATTAAATTACTGCTTATATTGCTCATATCCTTACGTTATTATTAAAAAAGGAGAAAAATCATCGCTCCTCCTTAAAAAATATCTCTTAAAATAAGTTTACTAAAAAACAAAAAATCGTAAACTTTGTTGACCAACCAGGATTCGAACCTGGACTGACAGAACCAAAACCTGTAGTGCTACCATTACACCATTGGTCATCCTCTATTTTAAGGTTTACAAAAGTAAACAAAAAATCCATTGGATAGGATTATTAAGAAAAAATTTTTTNAATTACTCATAATATTGATAATCTGATAGTTTGTCGGTTTAAGATGCAAAATTACTAAAAACAGCGATTAAATTATTGTAGTTTTTTGGAAAAAATATTTGTTTTATATGGTTTTAAGGAAGGGGATCGTAGCCGCTTTTACCCCAAGGATGGCACGATAATATACGTTTTAAAGCTAACCAACCTCCTTTAAAAGGTCCATATTTTTTGATGGCTTCTAAGCCATACGCAGAACACGTTGGCGTAAATCTGCAACTTGGCGGAAATAAAGGCGAAATAAGAAGTTGATAAATTTTTATCAATGCAATGAAGATAAAAGAAAGTATTGCTTTTATAGCTCTATAAATTTTGACAAAAAATTTCACCGTTTACAAATTAAATTGATCAATATGTTTTCCTTTCATTCCACGGTAAAAGTCTTGTATAATGGCTAAATCTTTCTCGTAATCGCCACTCGGATAAATGCAAGGACCAATTCCACCTTTTTTGGTTCCCCAATCTAAGTAGCATAGAAAAATAGGGACTTCGGCATATTCTGCAATGAAATAAAATCCTCTTTTCCATGATTTTACGAGTTTTCTTGTCCCTTCGGGAGCTATGAGTACGGCAATTTCATCGTTCGATTTAATAATATTGCCTATGTCAACAGGAAGCATGCGGATGCGTTTTTTATCAACAGGAATGCCTCCCCATCTGACCAATAAATATTTAATAGGGAAAATAAAAAAACCTTTTTTGATTAAAAAATGTATTTTCATACCCATGGCAACAAAAACCATTTTTCCTACTATAAAATCCCACATGCTTGTGTGAGGGGCAAAAGCTAAAACGCTGTTTCTTGCTTCTTTAGGAATAGTATAATCAATGGTAAAGCCGAATTTTTTTAAAATAAACTTAATTAATTTTACTTTTATACTCATCAGACGAATTTGAATTAAAAGTGAAAAAAGATGTAATCTTGTAAATGCAAAAATATAAAATATATCCGAGAAAAAATAATTTTTTTAATATTATTTTTTTTTAATCTAAGTATACGTAAAAAAACAAGTATTAATAGCCCAATGTTTTTAACATGGATTTATAACTTTGCTCTTTTCCAAAGAGTTTAGTTACAATTTCTCCTTCGGTGTTTTCGGAATTTTCCGTTATTTCTCGGTCGATAATAACGTGTTTAGGGGCGGGAATCAAGCAGTGTTGTATGCCGCCATAGCCACCTATTGACTCTTGATAAGCTCCCGTGTGAAACAATCCGATGTATTGAGGTGTTTCTTCTGTAATTTTGGGTAAAAACACGGCATTTAAATTGGCTTCGGAATTGTAGTAATCTTGGCTGTCGCATGTTTGTCCTCCCAAAAAAACTCTTTCGTATTCTTTGTCCCAATTATTGATGGCAAGCAATATAAATTGTTTACTGATAGCCCATGTGTCGGGTAGTGTTGTCATAAACGAACTGTCAATCATATTCCATAGCTCGCGGTCGTTTTGTTGCTTTTGATGCAAGACGGAATACAATATAGCGCTGGCTTCGCCTACGGTAAACGTGCCGAATTCGGTAAATATATCGGGTTCTTTTACGCCATTACGATTGCAAATAGTTTTTATTTGAGCTATAATTTCCTCTGCCATGTATTCGTAATCATAAGAAAAAGACAAACGATTTTTAATGGGGAAACCGCCGCCTATATTAAAAGAATCTAATTCGGGAGCTATTTTCTTCAGTTCGCAATACACATTCACGCACTTTAGTAACTCGTTCCAGTAGTAAGCTGTGTCGTCTATGCCCGTATTAATGAACATGTGCAACATTTTTAGTTCGAATTTGGGATTGTTTTTTATTTTATCCAAATAGAAAGGGACAATGTCNTTGTAGCGTATTCCTAATCGGGAAGTATAGAACTCAAAGCGGGGTTCTTCTTCCGATGCAATGCGAATACCTAACTTGCATTTACTTTCAAGTAATTTGTCCAATTGGTCGAATTCTCTTTTGTTGTCCAATACCGGAATAGTATTGATAAATCCATTATGAATGGCGTTGACAATATTTTCAATGTATTGGTCTTTTTTAAAACCGTTGCATATAATATAGTTTTCTTTGTCGAATACACCTTGCTCGTGCAGTGCGTCAATGATGTTTAAATCGAATGCCGATGAGGTTTCTATGTGCGTTTCGTTTTTAAGAACTTCTTCTAAAACAAAAGAAAAATGAGAGCTTTTGGTGCAGTAGCAATAGTGATAATCAGCGTCATAGTCGGCTTTTGCCATCGCCACATTGAACCATCGTTTTGCTTTGTGAATGTTTTCCGATATTTTAGGAAGATAGGTAATTCTTAATGGGGTTCCGTATTGTTTAATGATTTCCATTAAGTCAATATTATTGAAAAACAACTCGCCGTCTTCTACTTCAAATTCCTCTTGGGGAAACTCATAAGTTTGCTGAATTAAATCAATGTATTTATTTTTCATCGCAGTGTAAATTTTTTTTTTGCAAAAGTATTAAAAAAGTAAATAGAAATGATGTAGGTAATGTAGATTATTGAAAAAAGATTAATGTAAACGACTTACTTTGTCAATTTATAAAGTTTTTAAGTGTTTTACTTTTTGTTTTAAAATTGAAAGTGAAGTTTTTTTTTCGTTGGAGATATGTGTTGTTTTTCGTTTATAGTTTAAAATATTGTTGGTGTATTTTTATAATAGAACTGATAATTCTCTCTACAAAAAGAATGTTAAAGTAAATTTAATCAATGAATAAACTAAGATTAGCAACGCCAATATATCAACTAACTTTTTGGTGAATTTAGTGGAAACAAAGTAAATAAATTCCATAATAAAAACGACTATATAAATTAATCTTAGCACAAGAACGGCATTATGATTAATTTGTTTTTCAATTAAATCTAACTCTAATCTGTAAGGTTTAATGAGTAAACTTAAAAGAAATAAAATAAATATTATGATAAAAATTAAAATCTTAACTATATTTTGTTTTTTCATAATTGTTTCAATGTTGTTAATACTTCTTGCTTGTGTTTAAACATTGATTTTCATAAATAAGACTATTTTCATTTTGCAAAGGTAGCGTTTTTTAATTATAGAATTCATTACCTCTATTAACTATCCTGCGCAAAAAACAAGAATCAATTTATACTTTCCTTTACGCTTTTCAAATCGAAACAATAAAGAATATCCATCATAATAATCAGAATCTATTTGTCTTAAATAATTTGCTCCTACTACAAAATAATCTTCGTTTCTTAAATCATAACCTACTTGATAATCATAGATTTTATTGCTATTTTTTAATCTACTCACATATTTATCCATTTCTTTATAAAAAGAATCGTCAAATATGCTGTCAAAATAATTGATAAAATCGTTTTTATTAATTATTTTTCCTCTTTCTTTTGTTACAAAACACTCTACAGAAAGTGGAAATTCGATTTTGTCTTCAATATTCTTTAAGTCTTTTGATTGTAAGGCATCAATAAATAAAATACAGAAATCTATTATTTCATTTTTTCTTTGGTCATATATAGAGTCATTGATAATGTTTATTTCCTCTTTTATTGTTTCCCTTGATTCTGAAGTAGAATGCAATCTTATGGTATCACTTAAACTGTTCTTATCTAAATCGCCACTTGTGTTTTTGCAAGAATACAAAAAAAAGAACAAAATCATATAGCAAATAAATTTTTTCATTGTGTTTTTCTTATTTTTTATGTGATTTTTATTTTGCAAAGGTATACTTTTTTTTGTTACAATAGAAAACAAAAAATAAATATTACCCCCTTCTTTCCTAAATGAGGAAGAGTGTTGGTAAGGGAGTTACAAAAAATAACCATTTTTTTGTAAACCGATATAATTTATTTGTACCTTTGCAAAACGAAATAATTAAAAAAACGTACTTAGCCTACAACGAAATAAACTCGCAATAAGCTGTAGCTCAAAGTCTCCCCATTTATTCGTAAAGCTGTTTGAATTTTATATTAAAGTACTCATGCTTTACGCTTCGCTCCAAGTGGGGAGATTTATAGGGGTAATAGGGTACGTTGAGGCTTTCGAAGCGTCAGTTCGTAATTCGTAATTGTTTATTCTAAATTTTTAACCGCAAAGAACGCAAAGAAACTCTGCGAACTTAGTAATGCCCCACCTTATTCTTTTTAATTTTCTTAAATTTATTGTAAAAAAGAGAAAGAAACAAATAAAAGTATACTTTTGCAAAAAAAATAAAAATATTAATAAAAAAAAAACTGTCCTAATAGAGGGGGACACTTAAGAAGAAGACAGAAATAAAATTAATGATAGAATAGATTTTTTTAAATTTATGTATAATCTAAGAGTTGATTATGAAAAAAGAAATGGTTTAAATCCTGATGGATCAATAAAAAATTAAAGATAATGAAAATACAATTTTTGTTTATATTAATAATCACATTTTTGGTTTCGTTAAATAAAAATATAGTTTATTCTCAAATATCGCCTATAAATGATTCAATTTATACTCAAGTTGATTTAGATTTTGATTTAAATTTGAATTTTCAAATAATTAATAAAAAAAAATCAGTTATAGGTTTTCATAGATGTTATAGTTTTTCAGATGAAAATTATAGACCTTTAAGCATTGAATTTAAATTTTCTATTGTTGATAAAAATGATTCTCTAATTAAAAATTTGA
>JGI24711J26586_10000892_pt1 | contig 23394 bp, 21 predicted proteins | sample BioPla3DNA1_FD_26586 | JGI IMG/M metagenome (IMG submission 26586)
TAAATAGTCAATAATCATGAAAAAAATACTTATAGCAATTTTATTATTTTCAACGATAGGGGCTTTTGCACAATGTCTCGTTGTAAAAAAAGTAGAGATTTACGGGTTGAGTTGGAATGTCCGCACTCCCATCCCAATAACAATTAAAACTTTAAAACAACGGTCTCATTATCATTTAGTATTAAAAATTGATACTCCCATTAGTCTTTATGATTTATTTTATGATTATAAATCATTTAAAACATTATTAATGTCTCAAGACACAATTCCCTATAAACGTTATCGCCCTTCTTGGAGAGGAAAAGATTGCACTGCCTGCGTTAAATTGTTTTTTTGCAACGGAAGGATAGCAAAAATCTATTTCAGAGCCAATGGAGAATATTATTATAAAGGAAAATACTACAAAGCAAATAAAGAACTTTATTATTGTATTTTTTCCTTTTTTGAAAAAGATGCAGTAATGCCTGATGGTTTAATTCAAGAAGGAAAAATAATTTATGAAGAAAACAGAAGACGGGCAAACTAACTGTATCCCCCTTCCTTTTTTAATAAGTATGGAAATCTTCTATTTTTTTCCATAAGTGTACCCTGTCAATTCCTCCTACATTATGCCCATGAGAAGGATAAACAAAATAATCTACTTGTTTTTTAGCTTTAATACTTTTTTCAATAAACTGCAAAGAGTTCTGCCATACTACTGTTGGGTCCATTGCTCCGTGAAAAATCAATATTTTCCCTTCTATGCTATCAACATAATTCAATAAAGAAGACTTTTCATATCCTTCTTTATTATCTTGAGGCTTATCCATATAACGCTCGCCATACATCACTTCATAATACTTCCAATCAATGACAGGACCACCACAAGAAGCACGATTAAACACTCCCGGATTTCGCAAAAACATACTCAACGTCATAAAGCCTCCGTAACTCCAGCCGTCAATGGATAGACGTTCCGTATCAACATATTTTAATGACTTTAAGTAGTCAACACCACACATTTGGTCTTCTACTTCAAAATCGCCCAAGTGCCGATGAATACAGCTTTCAAATTCAAAACCTCTGTAATTGGTTCCTCTATTGTCCAATGTAAATACAATATAACCTTTTTGTGCCATATAATGTAAAAACCAACCTCCCGACAACCATCCATTAGTAACCATTTGAGAATGAGGACCACCATACACATAAATAAAAACGGGATATTTTTTTAAAGAATCGAAATTAATAGGATAAATCAGACGACAATACAAATCATCGCCGTTTTTATTCTTTATTGTCATCAGTTTGGTTTCGGGTAAAGCATAATCGCTCAAATGATTTCTATTGGGCAATAAAACTGCTTTTTCTTTCCCTTTGTTGTTTTTTAATTTTATTTCGTTGGCAGTAGTCAAATTGTTGTACGTATCTAAAAACCATAATCCGTCATTAGAAAACCGAACGCGGTGCATTCCCAATTCTTGGGTAATATGCCGTATACTTCCGCTTTTGATATCCAATTGATAGAAATGATTGCCCACAATTTCATCTTTATTGGAATAAAAGAAAAGACAACTACTCTTTTCATTAAAGCCGGCAATACTTTTCACTTCCCAATTTCCTTTGGTAAGCTGTCGGATTAACTTTCCCGAAATGTCGTATAAATACAAATGATTCCAACCATCGCGACGACTTACCCACACAAAATGATTGGGTTGATTAGCAAGAAAATACAACGGATACATAGGTTCTACATAGCGTTCGTTTTTCTCTTCAAACAATGTTTTTACGTATTCACCCGTAACAGCATTGTATTGATTCATTTTCAAGTGATTTTGTTCACGATTAAGAATTCCGATAAAAATATATTTTTCGTCCAAACTCCACGTAATAGATGTAAGATATTGATCGGCAGGCTCTCCTGTTTGCATATAAACAATAGTTTTAGTGTTCATATTATACACCCCTAAACTAACCTGATGACTTGTTTCGCCTGCCATGGGATATTTTTCGTTTTTCAAAGTGGCAATACGCGTACTTGTATTCACCAACGGATAATCGGTAACCATGCTTTCATCCATACGATAAAAAGCTAAATAATTGCCTTTGGGCGACCAAAAAGAACCTTGCTCCACACCAAATTCATTGCGATGCACGATATGTCCGAAACGAATGTCGGAAGCTGTTTCTTTATTAACTCGAACAGCTTGTCGGTCTGCTTTTATAACAAACAAATCGTTCTCTACCGTATAAGCAATTTGTTGACGGTCATAATCAATTTGCAGATTTTCAGCTTCTTTTACAATAGGAATCTGCTTATCTATTTGTTTTAAATCAATACGATAATGCAGTAAAAAATTCTGTGAACGAAAATAAAAACCATTCACAGACGACCAATGCTGAATAGCAGGAAAATTTTTAACCGTGTTTAAATTGACGGCTAACAATGCTTTATTAATATCTGCCAAAGGCACAAACACACGAGGATTAGTATTGGCAACATTGGCTTTCATCAAAGTACTATCTACAACATACACAAAGTCATTGCTCGTTGAAACCCACTGTAATTGTTGAAGATTGTCGGCATATAATTTACGAGAAGTAAAAAGCTCTTCTAAAACAAAAGTCTTCGTTTGAGCATGCAAACAAACACACCAACTTATCATTAAAATGCTGATTGATAATTTTTTCATTACTTTTATAATCATTTTATTTGTATTTAAATTAAAAAAAGACAAAATTACAATTTTTATTGCTATTATTTTAAATTTATCTCACATTCGTTTGCATAAGTATTTTTTATTACCTTTGCAGTCTTATTACAATAAAAAATAAAACAGGGATGGAAAAAAGAAATATATACGAGCAAACTTTTAAAGTTTATTCTTATTTTGTTGACGACAATCGGAAGCTAATTTTATCAAACTTAATGTATTTCATGCAAGAAGCGGCATGGGCACACGCCAACAACAATCAATTCGGCTGGCATTTTTTGCAAACAAAAAACATGTTTTGGGCATTGGTAAAACTGCATATTCACATCGAACGAATGCCCGAATGGAACGAATCCATCCACCTAAAAACATGGGGAAAAAATCCCGAACTGATTATTTATCCTCGCGATTTCGAAATCTTCGACGAAGAAGGAAATCGTATTATCGCAGCAACTTCGGCATGGGTCATTTTAAACAAAGAAAATTTTAAACCGCAAAAAGTAACACCTGAAAACGAGACTAATATGATTTTAGACAAGCATGCTATTCAAGGAAAAATTCCGAAAATTCCGAAAATAGATATTCCTTCGTCCAACATTTATCATCGAGTGTTACATTCCGATATCGACATGAATAAACATGTCAACAACACCCGTTATTTAATGTGGATTTTAGACGAATACGGACACGATTTCCATCAACAGCATGTTTTAAAAACATGCAATATCCATTTTATTTCGCAAGCTAAATACGGAGACGAATATTCCATAGTGAAAAAACAAACGGCAGCTCACAGCTATATCTCTTCCATATTTTCCCGACAAGGAAATACGGAAGTGTGTAGAGTAGCTTTAGATTGGAAGTCAAATAACTAAGAAATAGAATTTTAGAAAAATAAAAAAAAAAGAGATTGGAATAAAAAAAAATGTACTTTTGCAAATCAGATATAATACTCAACTATGATTGATTTAGAAATAAAACCTATTTTAGAAAGCAAACCCGATAATCCTTCTAATGAAGCTGTTGCAAGTCCGGATTTAACGGAAAACACAACGGATAACGTATCTGATAATGACGAGACAAACACAGCAAATCAATTGGAAGAAGAAAAGGAAAACACGACCGTAGCCGAAGCCCACGACGTTATAGTCGTTAAAAATGTCGATATTTATCAGAAAAAAATATTGATTTTATCCGATGTAAGCTTTTCCGTCAAACAAGGCGAAATGCTATATGTGATTGGAAAAACAGGAAGCGGTAAAAGTAATTTGCTGAAAATATTGTACGGCGAAGTCCCCATACGAAACGGAGAATTGACCGTAGCGGGTTTTAATATGCTAAAAATTAAATCAAAAAACATACAACGATTACGTAGAAAACTTGGCATTGTCTTTCAAGACTTTCAGTTATTATACGACCGCAGTATTTACGAAAATTTAAAATTTATCACTAAGGTTACGGGCTGGAAAGACCGCGTAAAGAGAGATGAACGTATCGAAGAAGTTTTAAATTTAGTTGGACTAAAAACAAAAGGACATAAAATGCCGCATCAGCTTTCGGGTGGAGAACAACAACGCGTTTGTATCGCCAGAGCCTTGGTTAACAATCCGGAAATAATATTAGCCGATGAACCGACAGGAAACCTCGACCCTGACACCTCTTTAGAAATTGTAAAACTGTTTCAGGAAATCAGCAAAAAAGGAACATCGGTCATAATAGCTACACATAATTATAACATAATCAACCAAATTCCTTCTCGATTACTACGTATTGAACAAGGAAAAGTAATAGAGTAAAAACAATGTTATCCATATTAATTCCTATTTATAATTACAATGCCGTAAGTTTGGTTCGCAACTTACACCAACAAGCAAACAAAGAAAATATTGATTTCGAAATATTATTATTAGACGACGCTTCGGACAATACATGCCATAGAGAAGAAAATGCTGTTTTAAAAGAACTATCTAAAACCAAACTTTTCGAGCTGCCCACCAAAGCGGGAAGAGCGATTGCCCGAAATTTTTTGGCCGGACAAGCACAATACGATTATTTAATATTTTTAGATTGCGATTCCGAACCGGTAGACAACCAATACATTGCACGCTATCTACCTTATTGTAAAGGCAACGATGTCGTTGTGTGTGGCGGGACGGCATATAAACCTACTCCCCCACCACCGAATGCTTATTTGCGTTGGCGATACGGCGTAAGTGCCGAAACCCAATCGGCGGAAGAAAGAAGCCAAAACCCCAACTCACGATTTTCAACTTTCAATTTTATGATAGCAAAAAAGCTGTTTTGGTCAATACGCTTTAACGAACTGCTCAAAAACTACGGACACGAAGACACCTTATTCGNATTTGAACTGAAAAAACGCAATTGCACCATTCAACACATCGACAACCCTCTCTATCACATCGGCATAGACACCAACGATGTTTATCTCGAAAAAACAAGACAAGGAGTAGCCAACTTGGTAATTCTATTGGAAAATTATCCCGACCGCAATCTGCTCATCCAAGACATTCGATTGCTCAGAGTATACGCAAAGATTGAAAAATGGAAGTTAATCCCTTTATTTTCTTTTGCTTATTTGATGTTAAAGAAAATAATGCTCTTCAATTTCAAAAGCAAACACCCTAACTTATTTCTATTCAACTTATACAAGCTAAATTATTTATGCTATTTAAGACATAATAATTCGCAAGATATATGATAGGCTTAGAAAATGCTTTTATTATCCCTTACGAAATATATACCAACTTTTATCAATAAATCAAAAATCTAAAAAAATTAAAATTATGGCAACATTAAAAAAGTACGAATGTGATGTATGCGGATATGTTTACGATCCGGCAATAGGCGATGAGGATGCAGGTATTCAACCGGGCACTTCTTTCGAAGACCTTCCCGAAGATTGGCTTTGTCCTTTATGCGGAGTAGGAAAAGAAGAATTCTCCCCTATTGATTAACGAGAAATACCTAACTCACACTAAAACCATACAACTTAAGTATGGTTTTTTTTACTAAACGTGAAAATGTTTTTACCCAAAAAGACGAAATAAATTCTTGTAATTTTTTTGGGTAGAAACACAAAAAGTTTCCAAAATTATTTGAATTTTTCATCGCAAAACCGCATCAACATAACTTTTTCACTTTTAAAGCTTTTATTCTTTGTTGATTCTCATTTATTTAAAATAAATGATTTTTTTTGAAAAAAACAGAAATTACTATTAAAAAAAGTTGTACATTTGCAATCCGTTTTTTTTATAATGGAATATTAGAAAAAAGCCACTGTAGCTCAGCTGGCCAGAGCAGCTGATTTGTAATCAGCGGGTCGGGGGTTCGAATCCCTCTAGTGGCTCAAGTTCTTTGAAATAAATTGGGGGGATACCAGAGTGGTCAAATGGGGCAGACTGTAAATCTGTTGGCGAAGCCTTCGGAGGTTCGAATCCTCCTCCCCCCACGCACAAAACATTTTTATCTCACAAGCGGAAGTAGCTCATTTGGTAGAGCGAAAGCCTTCCAAGCTTTAGGTGGCGGGTTCGAGCCCCGTCTTCCGCTCAAAGAGACGCCGTTGTAGCTCAGTGGTAGAGCACTTCCTTGGTAAGGAAGGGGTCACGAGTTCAACTCTCGTCAATGGCTCTATGAATATAAATTTCTCAAAGAAAAAATAATTTTGAATATAAAAAAACACCCAAAAATCAATTAAAAATGGCAAAAGAAAAATTTGAACGTTCCAAATCACACGTAAATATTGGAACAATCGGTCATATAGACCACGGTAAAACAACTTTAACTACCGCTATAACAAAAGTATTAGCAGAAAAAGGATTATCAGAAGCTCGTTCTTTCGATTCTATCGACAATGCACCTGAAGAAAAAGAACGTGGTATTACCATTAACACATCTCACGTCGAATACCAAACTGAGAACCGTCACTATGCACACGTTGACTGTCCGGGACACGCTGACTATATTAAAAATATGGTAACGGGAGCAGCTCAAATGGACGGTGCTATCTTAGTAGTAGCAGCTACCGATGGTCCTATGCCGCAAACAAGAGAACACATTCTTTTAGCTGGTCAAGTCGGAGTGAAAAAATTAGTCGTTTTCATGAACAAAGTCGACTTAGTTGACGATGAAGAATTATTAGAACTTGTTGAAATGGAAATTCGCGACTTATTAAATTTCTATAAATTTGATGGCGACAACACCCCTGTTATCAGAGGTTCTGCATTAGGCGGACTTAATAACGAACCTAAATGGGTTGATTCTATTATGGAACTTATGAATGCTGTTGACGAGTGGATTCCTCTTCCGGTACGCGATAAAGATAAACCATTCTTAATGCCTGTCGAAGACGTATTCTCAATTACAGGTCGTGGTACGGTAGCCACAGGACGTATCGAAACAGGCGTTATTAAAACCGGCGAACCGGTTGATATTATCGGTATGGGAGCTGAAAAATTAAAATCTGTTGTTATAGGAGTAGAAATGTTCCGTAAAATATTAGACGAAGGTGAAGCCGGCGATAATGCAGGTTTATTATTAAGAGGTATTGATAAAGACGAAATACGTCGCGGAATGGTTATTGCAAAACCGGGTTCTATTAAACCTCATAAACATTTCAAAGCCGAAGTTTATATCTTGAAAAAAGAAGAAGGTGGTCGTCATACTCCATTCCACAACAAATACCGTCCTCAATTCTATTTTAGAACTACAGACGTTACCGGTGAAATCACATTACCGGAAGGAGTTGAAATGGTTATGCCCGGCGATAACTTAACTATTGAAGTACACTTGATTGCAGAAATCGCTCTCAACATGAACTTACGTTTTGCTATCCGTGAAGGCGGTAGAACCGTTGGAGCAGGTCAGGTTACCGAAATATTAGATTAATACATAATTAGGAATTGCTTTGGCGATTCCTAATTGTAAGGAGCATAGTTCAAGGGTAGAATAGCGGTCTCCAAAACCGTTGATGTGAGTTCGAATCTTACTGCTCCTGCATAGAGAAATATAAAAATATAATAATATAATGAAAAAGATTATTTCATATTTTAAAGATTCATATCTTGAATTAACACAAAAAGTCTCATGGCCGACATGGGCTGAGCTTCAAAACAGTGCTATAGTTGTTTCTATAGCTTCTTTAATTATTGCTCTCATTGTGTTTATAATGGATTTTTCATTTGGTATCCAAAAAATACATTTTGGACAATTTATTTGGAAAGGATTATTAGGATTTTTATATGGCGCATAAAAAAAAGAATTTATATCACATCTTGCTTCCCAAAAGAACAATGTTTTTTTTGAAAGATGTTTTGAATAAATAAATCTATTAATAACGTTTTTTGAATATGAGCGAAACAAAAAAGAAATGGTATGTTTTAAGAGCCATTACAGGGCACGAAAAAAAGATAAAACAACATATCGAAAGTGAGGTTGCTAAGCAAGAATTGCAGGATTTTGTGTCGCAAGTATTGGTTCCTATCGAAAAAGTTTATCAAATTCGGAATGGGAAAAAAGTAACAAAAGAAAAAAACTTCTATCCGAGCTATGTCTTTGTAGAAGCCGATTTATCGGTAGCGGAAGTAAAACATTTACTGCGACAAGCTCCCGGAGTGATGGGTTTTCTTGGCAACAACAATCCCGAAGCATTGCGAGAAACAGAAGTAATGCGATTATTAGGTAAGGTAGATGAACTGGCAGAAATGGAAGAAGAATTAGTTCCGTCTTTCATTGTAGGAGAATCCATTACCGTTATTGATGGACCTTTCAATAGTTTTAGTGGCATTGTTGAAGAAATCAACAATGACAAAAAGAAGCTAAAAGTTACGGTGAAGATTTTTGGCAGAAAAACCCCATTAGAACTCGGATTTAATCAAGTTACAAAAGAATCTTAAATATTGAAAGGATAATACATTTTATTAATATTAAATTAATTTAAAAAATGGCAAAAGAAGTAGCAGGACTCATCAAATTACAAATTAAAGGAGGCGCTGCAAATCCATCTCCGCCTGTTGGACCGGCATTAGGTGCAAAAGGCGTTAACATCATGGAGTTTTGTAAACAGTTTAATGCTCGTACACAAGACCAAGCAGGAAAAGTAATTCCTGTTATCATTACTGTTTATAAAGATAAATCCTTCGATTTTATCTTAAAAATATCTCCTGTTGCTATTCAGATTATGGAAATTGCAAAACTAAAAAAAGGCTCTGCAGAACCTAACCGCGCAAAAGTAGCATCCATTTCATGGGAGCAAGTACGCGCTATTGCCGAATCGAAAATGAACGATTTAAATTGTTTCACTACCGAGTCGGCAATGAAAATGGTGGCAGGGACCGCACGTAGTATGGGCGTTTCTATTAAAGGTGCAAGTCCTTTTGAAAATTAATTCTTTAAAAACACAAAAAATCAAAAAATGGCAAAGATATCAAAGAAACGCAAAGAGGCTTTGGCAAAACATGATTTATCAAAACTATATGCTTTAGCCGATGCAGTTCAAGTTATGAAAGACATTACCTATACCAAATTTGATGCTTCAGTAGATATCGACGTTCGATTAGGCGTTGACCCACGAAAAGCCAATCAAATGGTGAGAGGTATTGTTACATTACCGCATGGCACGGGAAAAGTAAAACGAGTGCTTGCTCTCGTCTCCCCTGAAAAAGAAGACGAAGCTAAAGCTGCGGGAGCCGATTATGTTGGTTTGGACGAATACATCCAAAAAATCAAAGAAGGATGGACCGATGTGGACGTAATCATTACAATGCCCAATATTATGTCTAAAATAGGCGCATTGGGAAAAATATTAGGACCACGAGGTCTTATGCCTAATCCTAAAACAGGTACCGTTACTATGGATATTGCGAAAGCAGTAGAAGAAGTAAAAGCCGGAAAAATAGATTTTAAAGTTGATAAACATGGAATTATTCATGCCGCTATCGCAAAAGTATCATTTACAAATGATAAAATTATTGATAACGCAAAAGAAATCCTCCAATCTATTATCAAATTAAAACCTACGGCTGCTAAAGGGACTTATATTAAAAGCATTTACTTATCAAGCACTATGAGTTCAGGCGTGCAAGTAGATGTGAAATCAGTTACATTATAATCATTTATTATGCGAAAAGAAGAAAAAAATAAAATCATCAATGAAATAGCAAGTCTATTATCAAGTTATAATAACATCTATGTAGCTGATCTAACTGGATTAACCGTTGCTAGAAGTAACGAATTGCGAAGACTTTGTTTTCGTAGAGGCGTAAAATTAAAAGTAGTAAAAAATACTCTTTTAAAGAAAGCCATGGAACAATTAGAAACGGATTATTCGGAAATGTATCCAGCATTGCACGGAAATTCTGCAATTATGTTGTCTGAAACAAGTAATGTTCCGGCAAGAGTAATTAAAGATTTTCGTAACAAGTTTCCTATTCCTGCTTTAAAAGCAGCCTATATTGAGCAATCAATTTATTTAGGAGACAATCAAATAGATGTTTTATACCATCTCAAATCGAGAGAGGAACTTATTGGAGATATTATCGGCATTCTACAATCTCCTGCTAAAAATGTAATTTCAGCATTACAATCGGGAGGCGGTAAATTAGCCGGTATCATAAAAACTCTCTCGGAAAAATAATTAATTCAATAAAGTAAAAAAAACAATTTAAAAAAAATAAAAAAAATGGCAGATTTAAAAGCTTTTGCAGAACAATTAGTTAACTTAACAGTTAAAGAAGTTAATGAATTAGCACAAATTTTAAAAGAAGAGTACGGAATAGAGCCGGCAGCGGCAGCAGTAGTAGCAGGTCCGGCAGTAGCCGGCGGAGCAGCAGCAGCCGAAGCAGCAGAAGAAAAAACATCTTTTGATGTTATCTTAAAAGCAGCAGGTGCTCAAAAATTAGCTGTTGTTAAGTTAGTAAAAGAATTAACTAGTCTTGGCTTAAAAGAAGCAAAAGAATTAGTTGATGCAGCTCCAAAACCATTAAAAGAAGGTATTACCAAAGACGAAGCAGAAGGACTGAAAAAATCTTTGGAAGAAATTGGAGCCGAAGTAGAAATTAAATAATACATTATCATCTTTTTACATATAAGATTCTTCGGAATCTTATATGTATTTTTTAAAAAATTAACGTTCTTTAAATTTTTCTTATCGTAAACATTAAAAAACTATAACATTGGTTAATAATACAAAACGAATAAGCTTTGCCTCATCGGCACAATTTGAATATCCCGATTTTTTAGATATTCAACTAAAATCATTCAGAGATTTTTTTCAATTAAATACTAGTCCGGAGTTAAGATGCCAAGAGGGACTATACAAGGTTTTTCAAGAAAACTTTCCTATATCTGACACTCAAAATAATTTTGTACTTGAATTTTTAGATTATTTTGTTGATGCACCCCGCTACTCAACAACAGAATGCTTAGAAAGAGGATTAACCTATAGTGTTACTCTTAAAGCTAAACTAAAACTTTATTGTACAGACGTAGATCATGAAGATTTTGAGACCATTATTCAAGAAGTCTATTTAGGACTCGTTCCCTATATGACGGATAAAGGTACTTTTATTATCAATGGTGCTGAAAGAGTAGTTGTTTCTCAATTACATAGATCACCGGGTGTGTTTTTCGGACTATCGTACCATACTAATGGAACAAAACTATACTCAGCTCGTATTATCCCCTTCAAAGGATCGTGGATTGAATTTACGACTGATATTTCAAATGTAATGTATGCTTACATCGACAGAAAAAAGAAATTGCCTGTAACGACATTACTGCGTGCCATAGGATATGAAACCGATAAAGATATCCTTACCATATTCAATATGGCAAAAGAAGAAAAAGCAACTAAATCGAATTTGAAAAAATTGCTTGGTCAAAAATTAGCAGCTCGTATCGTTAAAACTTGGAACGAAGACTTTGTTGATGAAGAAACAGGAGAAGTAGTTACTATCCCACGTACGGAAATTCTAATAGAAAGAGAATCTATTTTAGAAGAAAAACACATTAATTTAATAGTAAACAACGGAATAAAAACTATTTTTATTCATAAAACAGAGGAGGATTCTTCTGATTATTCTGTTATATTCAACACTTTACAAAAAGACCCTGCTAATTCCGAAAAACAAGCTATCGAATATATTTACTTCCAATTACGCAATACTGCACCTCCTGACGAAGAAACTGCTCGTTCGGTGTTTGAAAGATTATTCTTCTCTGAAAAACGCTACGACTTAGGAGAAATGGGAAGATTCAGAATTAATAAAAAGTTAGAATTAAACATTCCGACAGATGTTCGCATTTTAACAAAAGAAGACATTATAGCCATTGTTAAATACTTAATTGAACTTATTAATTCAAAAGCAGAAGTTGATGATATAGACCACCTTAGCAATCGAAGAGTTAGAACTGTAGGCGAACAATTAACCAGTTTATTCAGCATTGGTATGTCGCGTATGGCTCGTACTATTCGAGATAGGATGAACGTTCGCAATAACGAATTGTTTACCCCTGCCGACCTTATTAATGCCAAAACTTTATCTTCGGTTATTAACTCATTCTTTGGAACCAACGCACTTTCTCAATTTATGGATCAAACCAATCCCTTAGCAGAAATTACGCACAAAAGAAGAATTTCAGCTTTAGGACAAGGAGGTTTATCGCGTGAAAGAGCCGGTTTTGAAGTCCGAGACGTACACTACACACACTATGGACGTTTATGTACAATAGAAACCCCCGAAGGACCTAATATCGGTCTTATCTCTTCTTTATGCGTATATGCGAAAATAAACCGTTTAGGATTTATTGAAACCCCTTATATAAAAGTAGAAAACGGTAAAATTCTTTATGATCAACCACCGGTTTATTTAAGTGCTGAAGAAGAAGAAGATCTTACCATTGCTCAAGCAACTGAAAATATTGACAGTGAAAAAGGAGTTTTTAACGGACAAAGAATAAAAGCCAGACTATCTGCCGATTTCCCTATTGTAACACCGGAAGAAGTAGAAGCTGTTGACGTTGCTCCTAATCAAATTACTTCTATAACCGCTTCTTTAATTCCTTTCTTAGAACACGACGACGCCAACCGTGCTTTAATGGGCTCAAACATGATGCGTCAAGCTGTACCTCTATTAAAAGCAGAAGCACCAATAGTCGGAACAGGCATTGAAGATAAAGTCGCAAAGTGTTCTCGTTCTCAAATATATGCCGAAAAAGATGGCGTTGTAGAATATGTTGACGCCTCTCAAATTCGCATTAAATACGATAGAACTCCAAAAGAAGAACTCGTTAGTTTTGATTCAAATATCAGCATTTATTATCTTACTAAATTTCAACGCACCAATCAAAGCACAGCCATAAATATTGTTCCTATAGTCAAAAAAGGACAAAAAGTTACAAAAGGACAAGTGCTTACAGAAGGATACGGAACAAAACAAGGAGAATTGGCTTTAGGAAAAAATCTAATGGTAGCATTCATGCCTTGGAAAGGATATAACTTTGAAGACGCTATTGTTATTTCTGAAAAAGTTGTAAAAGAAGATATTTTCACCTCTATCCATATTGAAGAATTCACGTTGGAAGTAAGAGATACGAAACGTGGAATTGAAGAGCTAACCAACGATATTCCTAACGTAAGTTCGGATGTAACAAAAGATTTAGACGAAAACGGAATTATTCGCGTTGGAGCATATGTTAAAGAAGGAGATATCTTAATCGGAAAAATCACTCCGAAAGGCGAATCCTATCCTACTCCCGAAGAAAAATTATTAAGAGCTATCTTTGGCGATAAAGCAGGCGATGTGAAAGATGCTTCCTTAAAAGCACCTCCATCTATGGAAGGAGTCGTCTTAGATAATCGTCTTTTCTCGCGTACGGTAAAAACTCAAAAAAGAAAAATAAAAGAAAAAGACACCGTTAAAGAAATTGAACAACAACACGAAAAAGAATGTGAAGCATTAAGAGAAAAATTAATTTTAAAATTATATAAAATTTTAGAAGGAAAATTATCTCACGGTGTACGCGATAATATGAATAACGTATTTGTAGCTAAAGGAGTTAAATTTTCTCAAAGAGTATTAAACCAAATAGATTTCCATACTGCTGTTTTAACGGGATGGACAACCGATGCTAAAGTTAATAATTTAGTAATGCAAGTTGTTTCTAATTATAACGAAAAAATCAGAATATTAAACGCCCAATATACACGCAAAAAATTTGCCATCACTATCGGCGATGAACTTCCTGCCGGTATTATTCAAATGGCAAAAGTATATATTGCCAATAAACGAAAACTAAAAATCGGCGATAAAATGGCCGGACGACACGGAAATAAAGGTATTGTAGCTCGCATTGTCCGTGAAGAAGATATGCCTTTTATGGAAGACGGAACTCCTGTCGACATTGTCCTCAATCCATTAGGAGTACCTTCGCGTATGAATATCGGTCAGATTTATGAAACTATCCTTGGATGGGCAGGTAAAAAACTAGGCGTACAATTTGAAACACCTATTTTTGATGGTGCCGACATCGAACAAGTCAACGAATACCTTAAAAAAGCAGAATTACCCGAAAACGGAAACATTTATCTATACGACGGAGGAACAGGTGAACGTTTCGACCAAACGGTTACCGTAGGCTGTATCTATATGATGAAACTGCACCACCTTGTTGACGATAAGATGCACGCACGCTCTATAGGACCTTATTCATTGATAACTCAACAACCTTTAGGCGGAAAAGCACAATTCGGAGGACAACGTTTTGGAGAAATGGAAGTTTGGGCTCTCGAAGCTTTTGGTGCTTCTAATATTTTACAAGAAATTCTCACTGTTAAATCAGACGACGTAGTAGGAAGAGCCAAGGCATACGAAGCAATCGTAAAAGGCGATAATATGCCGACTCCTAACCTACCGGAATCTTTTAATGTTCTAGTAAACGAATTAAAAAGTTTATGTTTAAATGTAACTTTTGAATAATTTACTATGTTTAATTTAATTTTAAATTTTTTTAGAAAAAAATAAAAACTCATGGCATTTAGAAAAGACACAAATATAAGAAAAGATTTTTCAAAAATTACAATTAGTTTAGCTTCTCCCGAAATAATATTCGAACAATCAAAAGGAGAAGTTACAAAACCTGAAACCATCAATTACCGCACTTATAGAGCAGAACGTGACGGACTGTTTTGCGAACGCATTTTCGGTCCGGTAAAAGACTGGGAATGTCATTGCGGAAAATATAAACGAATTCGTTATAAAGGAATTGTATGCGACCATTGCGGTGTTGAAGTTACTGAAAGAAAAGTAAGAAGAGAACGAATGGGACACATTCAATTAGTGATTCCTATTGCCCATATCTGGTTTTTCAAATCACTCCCCAATAAACTTGGGGCTTTTGTAGGAATGCCTTCAAAAGCTTTGGAAGCAGTCATTTATTATGAAAAACTTGTTGTTGTACAAGCCGGTGTCGCCCAAGAACTCGGCATTAATAAATTAGACCTTTTATCCGAAGAAGAATACTATGAAGTACTCGATAGAATCCCTAAAGAAAATCCCTTATTAGAAGATAGCGACCCCAATAAATTTATCGCTAAAATGGGTGCCGAAGCTGTTTTAGACATTATTGCTCAAATAGATATCGATAAAGAATCTTTCGACTTACGATACAGGGCAAGCACAGAGACTTCGCAACAAAGAAAACAAGACATTCTCAAACGTTTACATGTTTTTGAAGCTTTTAGAGATAGTCGAAAAAGAATTGAAAACAAGCCGGAATGGATGATAATGAAAGTTATCCCTGTTATGCCTCCCGAACTACGACCATTGGTACCTTTGGACGGAGGTCGTTTTGCTACTTCCGATTTAAATGAATTGTATCGCAGAGTTATTATCCGTAACAATCGTCTAAAAAGATTAATGGATATCAAAGCTCCCGATGTAATTATGCGTAATGAAAAACGTATGTTGCAAGAAGCGGTAGATTCACTATTTGACAACTCACGTAAAGCAAATGCTTATAAATCAGACACAAGAGTCCTTAAGTCTTTATCCGATAGTTTGAAAGGAAAACAAGGACGTTTTCGTCAAAATTTATTAGGAAAACGTGTTGACTATTCGGGACGTTCGGTAATAGTTGTAGGACCGGAACTTCGATTAAACGAATGCGGACTTCCGAAAGAAATGGCTTCTGAATTATTTAAGCCATTTATTATCAGAAAATTATTAGAAAGAGGAATCGTTAAAACTGTAAAATCAGCTAAAAAAATTGTCGACAGAAAAGATTCCGTGATATGGGATATCTTAGAAAATATTTTAAAAGGACATCCCGTATTGTTGAACCGTGCTCCTACATTGCACCGTTTAGGGATACAAGCCTTCCAACCCAAATTAGTAGAAGGAAAAGCAATCCGACTACACCCCTTAACTTGTACCGCGTTTAATGCCGACTTTGACGGTGACCAAATGGCTGTACACGTTCCTCTTGGAAATGCTGCTATTTTAGAAGCACAACTGCTGATGATAGCTTCTCACAACATATTGAACTCTGCCAACGGCGCTCCTATTACCGTTCCTTCGCAAGACATGATATTAGGATTGTACTATATGACCAAAGAGTTAAAATCTACCGATACTATGCCGATTAAAGGAGAAAATAAATTATTTTATTCTCCCGAAGAAGTAATTATGGCATATAATGAAAACAAAGTTCATTTGAATGCTCGTATCAAATGCAGAGTAAATATCAAAGGAGATAATACGACAGAAATAATTGAAACCACTGTCGGACGTGTTCTTTTCAATGAAGTTGTTCCGGAAGGACATCCCTATATCAATGAATTACTGACAAAAAAATCTTTACGCGACATTATCGGAAACATCTTGAAAAAAGCAGGCACAGCTAAAACTGCTAAATTCCTTGACGACATTAAAGATTTAGGATTTCAAATGGCATTCAAAGGCGGACTTTCTTTTAACTTGGGCGACGTTATCGTTCCCGAAGAAAAACAAACCTTAATAGCCGATGCGAATAAACAAGTAGATGAAGTAATATTCAATTACCATAGCGGTTTGATTACAGATAATGAACGCTATAACCAAATTATTGACATCTGGACGCATACCAACGCTAAATTAAGTCGTATTTTATTAGAAAAACTCTCTAATGACCGCCAAGGCTTCAATCCCGTATACATGATGCTCGATTCCGGAGCTCGCGGTTCGCAAGAACAAATTCGACAATTATCCGGAATGCGCGGTCTAATGGCTAAACCTACAAAAGCAGGAGCAGCAGGAGGAGAAATTATTGAAAATCCTATTCTTTCTAACTTTAAAGAAGGTCTTTCCATATTAGAATACTTTATTTCAACACACGGTGCTCGTAAAGGTCTAGCCGACACAGCACTTAAAACTGCTGATGCCGGTTATCTAACCCGTAGGCTTGTCGACGTGGCTCACGATGTTATTATTTCCGAAGAAGACTGCGGAACATTAAGAGGACTTTTAGTAGATGTACTTAAGAAAAATGATAATATTGTAGAATCATTATACGATAGAATATTAGGACGCACAGCTTTACACGACACTTATCATCCGAAAACAGGAGAATTAATCGTAAAAGCCGGCGAAGAATTAACCGAAGAAATAAGCAAAGCTATAGAAGATGCAGGCATAGAAGAAATGGAAATCCGTTCCGTATTAACATGCGAATCAAAACACGGAGTATGTGCAAAATGTTATGGACGCAACCTTGCCACCTCTAAAATGGTTCAAAAAGGAGAAGCTGTCGGTGTTATTGCAGCACAATCGATTGGTGAACCGGGAACACAGCTTACATTGCGTACCTTCCACGTGGGAGGAGCTGCCGGAAGTTTGAGTATTCAAAACAACATCAAAGCAAAATACGATGGAATAATAGAAATTGACGAACTTCGTTCTATTCCTATAGAAAAAGACGGAAAACCTTGTCAAAGAGTTGTAGGACGTTCGGCAGAATTACGAATTTTAGACAAAGCAACACGTATTGTTTTAACTACTAACCATATACCTTACGGCTCATTCCTTTATAAACAAACAGGCGACGAAATAGAAAAAGAAGAATTAATCGCCGATTGGGAACCTTTCAATGCGTTAATTATATCGGAAGTGAGTGGAAAAGTTGTTTTTGAATCTATTATTGAATCTATTAGCTACAGAACCGAAACAGACGAGCAAACAGGTATGACCTCTAAAATAATTACTGAAAGTAGACACAAAGGTAAAAACCCGTCTATTCGCATAGTAGACGAAGCCGGCGAAATAATAAAAGAATACGATATGCCTGTAGGTGCACGCCTTGAAGTAAACGACGGAGATATTATTACAGCAGGAAAAATATTAGTAAAAATACCTCGTATATTCGGAAAATCAGGCGACATCACGGGAGGACTTCCTCGCGTTACGGAGCTATTCGAAGCAAGAAATCCTTCCGACCCGGCTGTAGTATCTGAAATAGACGGTGTTGTATCGTTTAGTAAAAAATTAAAACGCGGAAATCGTGAAGTAATCATTACTTCTAAGACAGGCGAAGAGAAAAAATACTTAATCTCAACGAAAAAGCAAATCTTAGCACAAGAAAACGACTTTGTACATGCAGGAACTCCCCTATCGGAAGGTGCGCTTACACCAGCCGACATCTTAGCTATCAGAGGACCTATGAAAGTACAAGAGTATATCGTAAACGAAATCCAAGAAGTGTACCGACTACAAGGAGTGAAAATCAATGACAAACACTTCGAAGTTATCGTTCGACAAATGATGCGTAAAGTTTCAATCGTCGATCCGGGCGATACCCGTTTCCTTGAAGAAGAATTAGTCGATAAACAAGAATTCCAAGAAGAAAATGATTACATTTGGGATAAAAAAATAATTCTTAATACCGGCGATTCAATAAAATATCAAAAAGGTCAAATCATTTCCGTACGCGAATTAAGAGACGAAAACTCATATCTCAGACGTCAAGACAAAGCCGAAATGGAAGTGAGAGATGCTCAACCTGCTACAAGTAAACAAATACTACAAGGAATTACACGAGCTTCACTACAAACACGTAGCTGGATTTCGGCTGCTTCTTTCCAAGAAACAACCAAAATCTTAACCGAAGCTGCTGTCCATGCTAAATCCGATGAACTCGAAGGATTAAAAGAAAATGTCATCGTCGGACACCTCATCCCTTGCGGAACAGGACTGAAAGAGTATGAAAATATGATTGTCGGCTCAATGGAAGAATATCAAAGTTTATTAGCATCTAAAACAGATAACTAAAATGGAACAAAATCAAGAACAAAAAATAGACATTGCATTAAGTGACGAAGTAGCTGAAGGAACTTATTCAAATTTAGCAATCATCACTCATTCAAATTCGGAATTTATTATCGATTTTGTCGCTTTAATGCCGGGAGTGCCAAAAGGAAAAGTAAAATCGCGTATTATACTGACGCCTCAGCACGCAAAACGATTATTGTTGGCATTAGATGACAATATTAAACGCTTCGAATCTTTTCACGGCAAAATAAGCGATTTTGACCCTATGAAAGGTGTTCCCATTCAAATGGTTAAAAATCAAGGTGAAGCATAGTCTAATTATAAAAATTAAAAGAGATGCAATAATGTATCTCTTTTTTTCTTATTGTAGAAAAATATGAAGGCTTTTTTATCGGTAAAAGAAAAATTATCACCAAAAGAATTAGTTAAAACTTACGGATTAATCATAACAGGAACTTTTTTAATGGCAGTAAGTTTTGTTATTTTTATTTCCCCTTTAAAACTCGCTCCCGGCGGTGTTTATGGAATAGCCATTATCCTGCACCATCTTTTCGATTTTCCTATCGGTTTATCGGGCATAGCCTTAGATATTCCCCTACTCCTTATCGGAACTTTATGGTTAGGACCAAAATTCGGATGGAAAACTTTAATCGGTATATTTTCCTTATCCGGTTTTATTACCTTACTCGAAAATATTTATGGTTATGCACCTCTTATTCCTTCAGCTGCAGACCCATCCATAGCCGACCCCGCAGCCAATTTTATTATCGCATTGTGCGGCGGCGTCTTATTAGGACTCGGATTAGGACTTATTTTTAAAACCAGATCTACTTCCGGCGGAACCGATATCATTGCCATGATAATTAACAAATACTTCAAACACTTACGATTAGGAACAATACTTATTTTCGTCGATTCTTTTATCGTACTTGGCGCTTTAATCGCTTTCGAAGACTGGACCATTCCGCTCTATTCTTGGTTGGTTATTTATGTAACAGGATTAGTAGTTGATAAAACTATTTTAGGCTTTAGCTCGGGAAAAGCCGTTTTTATTATCTCTGATAAACACGAAGAAATCAAAGACCGCATTCTAAAAGATTTGGATAGAGGCGGCACCTTTTTTAACGGAAAAGGAATGTATAGTAATAGCGATAAAAAGATTATTTTTACTACTCTATCTAAAAAACAACTACCTCAACTCATTCATATTGTTCATGAAATAGACCCTAATGCTTTTATGTCTATTATTGAAGCAAGCGAAATTTTCGGCGAAGGATTTGCTTCGTTAAAAGCTAAAGCCACCGAGTAATAATTAACAATTACGAATGGACAATTAAAAATTACGAATTGACGCTTCGAGAACCTCAGCGTCCTTACCCCTCTAAATCTCCCCAAACCCCTCCCAGCCTCCCCAAATGGGGAGGAGTTAAAAAAGTATTGAAAGTAAAATAGTTATAATAAATAAATATGAGAAGAAAAACAATTGAGGCAAGTTTTTTTTATGGAGCACCTTCCGAAATATTTAAGTTAGCGAAAGAGTTAAGAAAAAATTCAACAAAAGCGGAACAAGAATTATGGAAGCACTTAAAAAATAAACAAATAAATGGCTTTTATTTTCGCAGGCAGCATCCAATACATAGATTTATAGCTGATTTCTTTTGTTATAAAGCGAAATTAGTCATAGAATTAGATGGTAGAGTACATGAGGAAATAACAGTAAAAGAAAGGGATATAGAAAGAGAAAAAATCATAAAAGAATTTGGGATAAAAGTGATACGTTTTAGTAACGAAGAAATTTTTAATGAAATAGATAAGGTGCTTTATCAAATAGAAAAAGCAATAAATTGTAAAACATAAAGTATTAAGAATAAATTCAATACAACACACACTATCACACCCCCTCCCCACTTGGGGAGGGCCGGGGTGGGGTAATAAGGACAAGGGAGAGGTTATGAAACCACCGACGCTTCGACTACTTCAACTTCGCTCAGTAACCAAAGTTACTACAATGTAACAAACTTTGTAATACACTGACAATCAATACCCCTCCCCACTTGGGGAGGGTTGGGGTGGGGTATTGAGGGTAAGGGTGGGGTAAAACGGGGAAGCTGAGGTGGGGTTGTCGCGTCCGAAAAACTTGACACATTATTATACATTAGTATCAATAATTAGTGGAAAATTTCCTAACGAAATCCTCTGCGTCCTTTGGGAATCCTTTGGGAACTCTGCGGTAAAAAAATTTAGAATAAACAATTACGAATTAACAATTAAAAATTACGAATTGACGCTTCGAGAACCTCAGCGTCCTTACCCCTCTAAATCTCCCCCAAGGGGGAAAATTTTCAAAGTGTTTAAAAGTGAGATAATTACAAAAAAAAACAACCATTTTTCTAAATCAATAAAATTTAATTGTAATACACAACGCAATAAACCCACAATCAACTGACAATCAATACTCCCTCCCCACTTGGGGAGGGCTGGGGTGGGGTTGTCGCACCCGAAAAACTTGACACACTATTATACATTAATATCAATAGTTAGTGGAAAATTTCCTAACGAAATCCTCTGCGTCCTTTGGGAATCCTTTGGGAACTCTGCGGTAAAAAAATAAAAGAAGGGTAAATATTTATTTTTTATTGATTGAAACAAATAAAAGTATACTTTTGCAACATTAAAAAATAAAAATATTAACAAAAAAAACTGTCCTACTATAGGGAGACGCTTAAATGAAAGAATCATAATCAAAAAAAAACAATAACTAACTAGAAAATGAAAAAGTTTATACATATTTCAATTATAATAATTCTTTTTAGTATAGGTGGATATTCTATACAAAACCAAAAATCACAGCAAAAAAAACAAGCAACAACCAAAATGCTGCATAATTGGCGATTGGATACGAATGGCTGTCTTGGATATAGAAATATGGAAACGGCAACATATATTCAGGATTCTAACGATTTGATTAAAAGACTCTATAATTGGCGATTGGATACGAATGGCTGTCTTGGATATAGAAATATGGAAACGGCAATATATATTCAGGATTCTATTGATTTTACAGGTAAAGATACTTCATATATTTATAATTTATTAGGAAAGCCAAATGAATCATACAAAGGACCAGTTTATTTTGAAATAATTTATATTTGTAATATTACATGCGAAAACAATAAAGTAAGAGAAGATGTTGATCTTTGGTACCTTACTTTTTCAATAGACTCAGATAATGATATAGCCGTTATAATTGTTTGTGAGTAGGATGGTAGTGTCCCACCTTACACTTTTTAAAAACAGAAAAACCTCGCTCAAAATCCCTTTATTTTTTATCGATTGAAACAAAAAAAGTATACTTTTGCAAAAAGAATGATAAATGCCATAATGAAAATTAATAAATTAATACTATTTGAAGCAATAACAATCTTTTATCTTTTTGTTGGTTGTTCATCTATTAATGATAAACAAATAGCAGCATTAAAATACCGATTACCAATATTTGATTCTCTTCCTCATTTATATAAAGTAGAAAGAATAAGAAGCATTAATAAAATAGCTTATGCTATTGATCTAACAGATGAAGGAAAATACAGTTATACCCTTATCTCTTTAAAAAGTGAAAAACTTGAACGTGAAAAAATTAAAAAAGGAAAGAAATATCTTTTAATTATATATGCATATTATAATTATAGAGATAGTAATACTAAAAATAATGATATATATATTATAGGGGATCCTCTCTTTTTCATAGAAATAGAAGACTATAAATTTTGGTATTACGGTGATTTTAAACATACAGGGCATATTGTATTAAGTCCCAACATAAAAGGATTATTTTATATTCCCCCTGATGGCTAAGTCCCACTTTACACTTTTCTGTTTTCCTCAAATTTACTATAAAAAAGCTTATCAGCCTTTCATAAAAATTTGCAAAAAAAAAATCACAATTTTAAATTGTGATTTTATGATTACAAAAAAACTATTAATAACTTCTATTTCCGCCCGAATTACTTCTTCTTCTATTGTCGTTACCGTTACCAAACGATTGTCTGGTATTTTCAGTTCTTTCGCGAGCTTCGTTTACAACGATAGTACGATGATCTACTTCTGCTCCGTTTAATTCTTCAATAGCACGGTTGCCTTCTTCATCATTATTCATTTCTACAAAGCCAAAGCCTTTGCTTCTGCCTGTAAATTTATCTGTGATGATCTTTGCTGATGCTACTTCTCCGTATTCTTCGAATACTTCTCTTAAATCGCTTTCCTTAATTGAATAAGGTAAGCTTCCAATAAAAATGTTCATTATGATTAATTAAGTGTCCCCTTTTATTAGGACAGTTTTTTTAATTTGTTAATATTTTATTTTTCAAAGAACTTAAATCTTTAAC